>Ga0208736_1000269_pt1 | contig 15967 bp, 12 predicted proteins | sample AntDryMetagUQ255_FD_188090 | JGI IMG/M metagenome (GOLD analysis project Ga0208736, IMG submission 188090) | Polar desert microbial communities from Antarctic Dry Valleys - UQ255 (SPAdes) | ecosystem: Environmental > Terrestrial > Soil > Desert | place: Antarctic Dry Valleys | collected 2008-12-31 | reverse complement strand
CGTGCGCGCGTCGATGACCATGGTCTCCCCGGCGTCGGTGCCTTTCCGAGATCGCCGTCCGTCCGTCTCGCGCTCGGCCTCCGCAACGGCCGTACGGACCTGGCTCGTGTCCAGCGCGGTCTCGGTCTCCTGGCCCGACAGGGTGTCGCCGTCGTCGGGCGCGGCAGCCTCCGCCCCCGTGTCCGAGACCCGGAAGAGGACGACGGTGATGTTGTCGCGCCCGCCGGCCTGGTTGGCGGCTTCGATCAGGTGGCGGGCGGCGCCCTCGAGCGAGTCGCGGGTGCGCAGGACTTCGGCCACCTCGTCCTCGGAGAGCATCCCGGTCAGCCCGTCGGAGCAGATCAGGTAGACGTCCCCGTCGCTCGCGGCGCAGGTCAGCGTGTCAACCTCGACGTCGGACTCGACGCCGAGCGCGCGCGTGATGATCGACTTCTGGGGATGGGTCTCGGCCTCCTCCGGGAGGATCCGGCCCTTGCGCACAAGCTCCTCGACCAGCGAGTGATCTGTGGTCAACCGCTCGAGCTCGTCGTCGCGCAGGCGGTAGAGGCGGCTGTCGCCCACGTGTCCCACGGTCACCTCGCGGCCGCCGACCATCACCGCGGTCAGCGTCGTCCCCATCCCCCGGTAGGCCTCGTCGGAGTGCGCGAGCTCGTAGATCTGCCGGTTGGCCGCGCGCGCGATGGCCACGAGCTCGGCCTCGGGGTCGGCGGCGGGCTCGCGCGAGCTCTCGAAGGCCTCGACGGCGATGCGCGAGGCGACCTCGCCCGCGCGCGCGCCGCCCATCCCATCGGCGACCGCGAACAGCGGCCGCGCCTCGAAGAAGGAGTCCTCGTTCGACTGGCGCTGACGCCCGACGTCGGTGAGACCGACCTCTTCCACGACCGACACGCCCACGCCGTTACTCCCGGTACCGCAGCTCGGTGTCGCCGATGCGTACGGTGTCATCGACCTCGAGCTGGAGGGGCCGCGTGATCTGGCGGCCGTTGACGTAGGTCCCGTTGGTGGAGCCGAGGTCCTCGATGAACACCCCGCGCGCCGCGGGGTAGATGCGGGCATGCGAGGCGGAGGCGAACGAGTCGTCGATCGGCACGTCGGCCGATTCCGAGCGCCCGAGCTGCGCTCCCGAGCGCACCGCGAAGGCGTGTCCCGGCTCGTGTCCCTTTGCCGCGACGACCTCGAGCCGAGGGCGCAGGTCGGGGGGAAGGCCGTCACCGTCCAGGGCCCCGTCGTGGCCACCGCCGGGCGCGCCCATTCCCGGTCCGGCCGCGGCGGGCGCGGCGTCCTCGCCGCGGCGCAGGTCGCGCATAGCGCTGCGGGCGATCCACAACAGGAACAGGTAGAGCACGGCGAGGAAGCCGAACTTGAGCATCACGGCGATCGGATCGGGATCGCCCATCACTCCACCTCGAAGGACATCTCGTAGGTGCCGAGCACGATGCCGTCGCCGGGCTCGAGGCGCACCTGCTCGACGCGCCTGCCGTTGACCTTGACCCCATTCGTGGAGCCGAGGTCGACAATCTCCCACTCCGCTCCGTCGCGGCGCAGCTCGGCGTGACGGCGCGAGACATTGGGATCGTCGACCACAAGGTCGGCCTCGCGCGAGCGGCCGAGGACCAGGCGCTCGCCGCTCAGCATCCGCCGCTTGCCCCCGCCGACGAGCAGCGCGCGGGTCGCGCGGGCGGGTCCTTCCGGATCCTCCGGCTCCTCGAGCGGTCGCTCGGCCCGGTTGGCCGAGTAGACCATGGTCTGGCCGAAGCCCGCGGGCTCGGGCTCCTGCGAGTCGTCCTCCGGAGCGTACAGGAGCTGGGCCTGGATGCCGAACTCGCCCACGCCGAGGCGCTCGTCGGTCTCGAAGGCGACGCTGGGGCGGGTGGCCACGGTCAGCCCCTCGGCGCGGGCGTGCTCGAGCAGGTGGTCGGAGAGCTCCTTGGTCAGGGCCGACTCGTAGCCGGAGAACTGCTCTCGGTCCTGCGGCGAGAGCCAGACCGTGTACTGGTTCGGCACATAGACCCGCGAGATCGACTGGGCCTTGTGCGAGTCCATCTCCTTGGCCAGCTTGCGCGCGAGCTCGACCGGCTGGACGCCCGACTTGAAGGCACGGCTGAAGGCGCCCTGGACCAGGCCTTCGAGCTTCGCCTCGAGGTTGCGCAACACGCTCATAGGGCAGCCATCCTACGCAACGACCGGCGGTCCATGGCATCCGCGGGCGGCCGCTCGCCTCGGCTCCGAGGCACGTCCGAAGAGCCCGATCGAAGCGTCGCCGCGGCGACCGCCAGGGCGAGTCCCACGAGCGGCCCGACCACCGTCCCGCGGGTGTCGAGGCCGGCGCCGCCGGAGGCGAGCAGATCGCCGAGAACGAGCAGTGCGGCGATCAGGCCACCGGCCCAGATCGAGCCGCGGGCGAAGTCGAGCTGGGGCGAGCGCCCCCGCACCGCAAGCGGGAGCAGCGCCGCGAACAGCGCCCACGCGAGGGCGGGAGCGAGCGCGGGCGTCGAGAGGAAGGATGGCACCACGTCGGTCAGCGCAGAGGGCAGAGAGCCCACCCACGCGCTCGGGGCCGGGACGGCCGCCGGCGCCCCGTAGAGCAGCGAATCGCCCGCGAGGACCTCAGCGCCGGCGAGCCAGAGATAGCCGGCCGCTCCCAGCCCCGCCCGGCGGGCCGGCGTCGAGGCGAGGCCGGCCACAGCGACGAAGGCCGGTCCGAGCGCGATCGTCCCCAGCAGCGGGGCGATCGCGGGGACCGACCACGCCGGACCCGCGCGCACGAGGAGGAGCGGCGTGGGCGCCACGGCGAGGGACGCGAGGAGCGCGGCTCCCCCGAGCCCCGCGCCGAGGGCGAGCCAGAGAAGGGCGGCGGCGGCCCCGAGCAGCCACGCCACCCGGGGCAGCAGCGCCACCGCCAGGGCGACCACACCCGCCGCGGGCAGGGGCGCGACCGGCGACCCGGCGTCGGGCACGGTCAGCGCGGCGAGCATCAGCCCGCCCGCGGCGAGCCCCGCCCCGGCGCGGCCGAGCAGGCCGGCGAAGCGAGCGCGGCGGGCCTCCGCCCGGAACCCCGCGTCGGCCTCACGGGCGAACCGGGGCTCGAGCTCGGCGGGGAGGGGGCGCGCTCGCGGCGACTCGGGCTCGAAGCGCCTGGGCGGCGGCTCGAGCTCGAAGTGTTCGGGCTCGCCGCGCCCGGGACTCGGCTCCGGCTCGAAGCGCTCGCGCTCGCGGGCGGGCTCCGCGCGGCGCTCGCCGCGGCGCAGGAGCCCGAAACGGGCGAGCGTGCCCGGCTCGATGAGCCCGCCCCGCGACTCGAGCCGGTCGACCGATTCATCGACCCAGTCGCGCAGCTCGGCCAGGTCGGGGCGGTGCTCGGGCCTCGGCTCGAGGCAGGCGTCGAGCCCGCGGCACAGGGCGATCGGCAGGTCACGGCGGTACTCACGCAGCGAAGGCACGTACTGGCCGACCAGCCGCGCCGTCTCGGCAGGGCTACGCCCGCGCACCGGGTTCTCTCCCGCCAGCCCCTCGTAGAGGGTCAGGGCGAGCGAGTAGACGTCGCAGGCGCCGGTCGGCGCGCGCCCTTCAGCCTGCTCCGGCGCCATGTAGGCGAGCGTGCCCACGATGTCGCCGGTGCGGGTCAGCGGCTCGTCGCCGACGAGGTGAGCGACGCCGAAGTCGGCCAGCTTGGCGAAGCCGGCCCCGGCCGCCGGCTCGGCCAGCACGATGACGTTCTGGGGCTTCACGTCGCGGTGAATCACCCCGCGCGCGTGAGCGTGCCCGAGCGCGTCGGCGAGGGCCACCCCGATGCGGCCGACGTCGCGGTCGGACAGGGCACGGGCGCGGCCGAGCTCGGCGAAGGTGCTTCCGCGCACGAGCTCCGAGACCAGGTATACCGAGCCCGCGTCGGCGCCCATCTCGTAGAGGGCGACGATGCCGGGGTGGTTGAGCCGCGCCGCCGCCTTCGCCTCGCGGGCCGGGCGGTCGTCCCCGCCGCCTCGCGAGGCCGTGTCAGCCCGGGCGATGGTCTTGACGGCGACCTCGCGCTCGAGGTGCTCGTCCCGCGCGCGCCAGACCACTCCGAAGCCGCCGGCGCCGAGGCGCTCCTCGAGTCGATAGCGCCCGAGCACCAGCCCGCCGGACCCGGCCGGCGGCCGGTTGGTGCCGTCGCCGGGCGACAGCGCAGGCGTCTGCGCGCTAGCCTCCCTGCCGGAAACGGGCCGCGTCGGCGGTTCGGAGGCCAGCCGGCCCGTCGGCTTAGAGCTATCCACGACGACTCCCTGGGTTTCGCTTCCGGGTGCGGGCCACCTCCCACCGAGGCAACCGCCGCGCCACCGGTAATACTGCCGATCTTCCCTCCCGGCGTCGACGGTCAGGAGTTCAGACATGTCCTTTGCCGAAATCGACGAGGCCCCGCCACACGAGGAGGACCCCTCCCCGGAGAGGCGACCGGGCCGCCCGATCCGCCCGTCGGGCCCCGAGCGCCGGGCCTTGATAAGGCGGAGGTTGCTCGCGATGCTCCTCGGCGCGGCCCTGCTCGTCCTGCTGGTCATCGCCACTCGCGGCTGTCTCGACGCCCGCGCCGACCGCGCCTACCGCGAGTACGCGCGCGACGTCATCGCGCTCTCCGACGAGTCGCTTCAGCAGAGCACCAGCCTGTTCGCAGTCCTACGCGGAGGCGGTGGCGAGGAGGCCGTAGAGCTCCAGACCACCGTCAACGGCTTCCGCACGCAGGCCGAGCAGCTGGTGGACCGCGCCCACGCCCTCGACGCTCCCAAGCGGATGACCGGGGCCAACCGTTTCCTCTCCTACAGCCTCGAGTTCCGCCGCGACGGCCTGGCCGGGATCGCCACCGAGCTGCCGACGGCGCTCGGCGAGCAGAACCGCGACGCCGCCACCGCCCGGATCGCCCGCGACATGCGCGACTTCCTGGTCAGCGACGTCCTCGTCGCGCAACGGGTCGCGCCCGAGCTGCGCGACGGCCTGGCCGACCGCGACCTCGCTCCCGAGTCCGATCTGCCCGGCAGAGAGTTCCTGCCGGCCGTCGACTGGCTCGAGGAGAAGACGATCTCCGACCGGCTCGGGGCGCTGCGCGAGGGCCCGGGCGAGGTCGGAGCGGGCGCCCGCGGCCTCGCCCTCGGTGTGGTCACGGCGGGTGGGGAGACCCTGAACGAGAGCGCCCCGACCCAGGTCTCGGCCGCCCCGGACCTGTCCTTCTCTCTCCAGGTCCAGAATCAGGGCGCCGTACCGGAGGAGCAGGTCGAGGTGTCGATCGCCATCACCGGCGGGGCGACTCCGCTCGCGGTCGAGCGAACGCTCGAGTCGATCCCGGCCGGCGGCTCGGAGACGGCCACCCTTCCGCTCGCCGAGACTCCGCCCACCGGGAGACCGGTGACCGTGACCATCAAGGTCGACTCCGCAGAAGGCGAGGGCCGCACCGACGACAACGAGTCGTCGTATCCGGCCACGTTCGTCCCCGGTTGACAATCTTCCCGAGGCGGCCGCGACGCTCGCTAGCCTGCCGCTGATGGTCCAGGAACTCACCTCGCTGCCCGGCCTGGTGGCGCTCGGAGCCGCCGTCGCCGCGTTCGTCGCGCTCGTCCTCGCCTCCATCCTCCTGGTGCGCACGCGCCGCCTGCGCCACGCTCAGATCGCGGTGCTCGGCGACGGCAAGCGCGACCTCGTGGCCCACGCCGAGGCGCTTCAGACCGCCTTTACCGAGCTGAGGGACGGGGTTGAGAGGTCGATGCAGCACCTCGACGAGCGCACGGACCGCGTCGAGGGGCGCCTCGACGGCTGCCTGGCCTACCACTCGGTGATCCGCTACGACGCCTACGGCGAGATGTCGGGACGCCAGTCGAGCTCGATCGCCCTGCTCGACGCGAGGAGCTCGGGCGTCGTCGTCTCCTCGATCCTCCATCGCGACCAGGCTCGCATCTACGTAAAGCCGGTCGACCGCGGCGAGGGCGAGTCAGAGCTCTCGCCGGAGGAGGCCGAGGCGGTGGCGACCGCACTCGCCGCGGAGCGCGTCTGAGCCAGGTCGCGAAGGAGCGCTCGGAGGGCGGGTCTGGCCGGTTGCCTGGCCCCCGCTCCACACGCGTCGCCTTCCTGGGCCCGCGCGGCACCTACGCCGAGGAGGCGCTGCGTGCACTCGCCCCTCGCGTGACCGAGGCGGTGGCGTACCCGACCGTCTACGACACGGTCATGGCCGTCCAGACGCGAGCTGTGGAGCGTGCGGTGGTGCCGATCGAGAACTCGCTCGAGGGTTCGGTGACCGCCACCCTCGACACGCTGGCCGTCGACGCCCGCAACGTGCGCCTCGTGGCCGAGCTGGAGCTTCCCATCCGCCACGGCCTGATCGCGCGGCGCAGGATCGAGCCCGCCGAGGTCGAGCGGGTGATCTCGCACCCCCAGGCGCTTGCCCAGTGCGCGCGCTACCTGCGCCGGGCGCTCCCGCGCGCGGAGCTCGCCAGCGCGGCGTCCACCGCCGACGGCGTGCGCCAGGTCGGGGAGTCCGAGGCGCCGTGGGCAGCCCTCGGATCGCCGCTCGCCGCCGAGGCCTACGGGTGCAAGGTCCTCGCCGAGGGAGTTGAGGACGATCGCGACAACGTCACGCGGTTCGTCCTTCTCGCGCGGTCCGGCGAGGCCGGCGCCGAGGAGCGCTCCGGCGCGCTCAAGACGTCGATCGTGTTCTCTGGCTTCAACGACATCTCGCCGGGCGCTCTCGTCGCGGTCCTGGGCGAGCTCTCGAGCCGCGGCATCAATTTGACGAAGATCGAGTCCCGCCCCCGGCGGTTGGGCCTCGGCCACTACATGTTCTTCGCCGACCTCGAGGGCGGCGAGCGCAGCTCGCCGGTGGCCGAGGCCCTCGAGGCGCTGCGGGCGCGCGTCGAGACCCTCCACGTGCTCGGCTCCTATCCTTCCTCGCCCAGCACCCCTGCGGGGTAGAGGGACCGCCTCGCTAGACTGCCGCCGAGCGGTGGGCCCGATCAGCAGCGCAGCGGTGGTGACCGAAGCCGAGGGCGAGCCCGCGCCAGTGCTCGCGCTGCCCAAGACGCGGCCGGGGCGGCGTTCGAGGACCGTCAGCCGCGTGCTCGTGCTCAACGCCTCGTACGAGCCGATCAACGTGTGCACGGTCCGGCGCGCGGCCGTACTGATCCTCAAGGATCGTGCCGAGATCCTCGAGCACGCCGATCACGCCCTGCACGCCGAGACCCTCACCCTCCCCCGGCCGGCGGTCATCCGGCTGACCAACTACGTGCGGATCCCCCGCGACGCCCATGCCCGGCGGATCACCCGCCGCGCGGTCTTCGCCCGCGACCGCTGGACGTGCCAGTACTGCGGGACCGTCCGCAGCACCCTGACCGTCGACCACGTCATCCCCCGCTCGAAGGGAGGGCCCTCCTCGTGGGACAACATCGTCGCCTCGTGCGCGCCCTGCAACCGGCGCAAGGGCGACCGCCTGCCGGGTCAGATCGACATGCACCCCCGCCAACGCCCGCGGCCCCCGAGCGCGACGATCTTCGTGCACGTGGCCACGCCGAGCATCCCGCCGATGTGGGAGCAGTACCTGGCGGCGTAGGCCCTAAAGCACGAGGGGGCGCCCGCGGGCGCCCCCTTCGTTCACAACGCTGACTGGACGAGATCGGCTAGGAACGCACGACGCACAAGCGCGCCGGGCCGGAGGGACTAATCCCGGCCTCCATCACCGACGATGCTCGGTTGGACTCCGCTAAGCGGGCCCAGCCATCCGACCTAGCGGCCGAACACCTCCAGGGTCCCGATAAGACTGTCACTCAAGTTTCGGACCACCTCCTTTCCCTGGTCCGGCAATGAAAGCAGATCCGGCGGCGGAGGTGGTGAGCCGGGCGCGCCCGGCTCACTCCGCACGCGCCAAAGAGCGGGAATCAGCGGTCTGGCGGGCCGCTCGGGTCGTCCTCCTCGTCGAGGTCGGCGCCCGACGGGTCCGCGGCCGGCCTCGCCACGCTGCCATCTCCGCCGGCGGGCACCTCGGCCTGGAGCTCCACCTCGAGCTCCGCCTCCTCCCCAGTGGCGGCGCCGGCCCCGCCGCTCGCGTCGACCACGAGGGCCACCGCGCTCACCTGGTCGTCCTCGCGCAGGTTCATCAGGCGCACCCCCTGGGAGGAGCGGCCGTAGCGCGAGATCCCGCGCACGCCCGTGCGCTGCACCATCCCCTGCTGCGAGATGAAGACGAGGTCCTGGTGCTCGCGCACGATCAGCGCGCCGGCCAGTCCGCCCTTCTGCTCGGTCAGCTGGATCGTCTTCACGCCCATGGCCCCGCGGCCTTTGACCGGGTACTCGGCCACCGCGGTTCGTTTGCCGTAGCCGTTCTCGGTGACCACGAGCAGCTCGCAGTCGTCGCGGGCGATGTCCATGGCCAGCACGCAGTTGTCGCCGCGCTCGACGTTCATGCCGCGCACGCCGGAGGTGTCGCGGCCCATCGACCGGATGGCCGACTCGTGGAAGCGCGCGGCCTGACCCGAGCGCGAGACCATGATCACGTCGTCGTCGCCGTCGGTGCGCCGGACGGCGACGAGCTCGTCGTCGTCGCGGATATTGATGGCGATGATGCCGTCGGCCTTGATCGGCGTGTTGTAGGCGGCGAGCTCGGTCTTCTTGACCAGGCCGTTCTTCGTCCCGAACATCAGGTAGCGACCCTCGGTGAAGTCGCGCGTCGAGATCACGTCGCGCACGAACTCCCCCTCGCGTAGCGGCAGCAGGTTGACCAAGGCCCGGCCCTTGCCGGCGCGCGAGCCCTGCGGCAGCTCGTAGACCTTCTGGCGGTAGACCTTGCCGCGGTTGGTGAAGAACAGCAGGTAGTCGTGGGTCGAGCACACGAACAGGTGCTCGATGTAGTCGTCGTCCTTCATGTCCATGCCGATCACGCCGACGCCGCCGCGCTTCTGCTGACGGTAGGTCGCGAGCGGCAGCGACTTGATGTAGCCCGAGCGAGTGATCGAGATGACCATCTGCTGATCGGCGATCAGGTCCTCGATGTCGATCTCGTCCTCGGAGAAGGTGAGCTCGGTGCGACGTTCGTCGCCGTAGCTCGCCTTGATCTCGAGCAGCTCCTCCTTGATCACGCCGTTCACGCGCGACTCGTCGCCGAGGATGTCGCGCAGCTCGCGGATCTGCTCGGCCAGGTCGGCGTGCTCGGCGCGAATCTTGTCGGCCTCGAGCGCGGTCAGGCGCTGGAGGCGGAGGTCGAGGATGGCCTGCGCCTGCTCGCGCGAGAGCTCGAAGCGCTCGATCAGACCGTCGCGGGCCGCGTCGGGGTCGGCCGAGGCGCGGATCAGCTCGATCACCGCGTCGAGGTCTCGGAGCGCTACCAGCAGGCCCTCGAGGATGTGCGCGCGAGCCTCGGCGCGGCGCAGGCGGTGCTTGGTCCGGCGCACCACGACATCGCGCTGATGCTGGACGTAGTTGTGGATGATCGCCCGCAGGTCGAGCGTCCGCGGGACCCCGTCGACGAGCGCGACCATGTTCACCCCGAAGGTGGCCTGCATCGAGGTGTGCTTGTAGAGGTTGTTGAGCACGACCTTGGGGATGACGTCGCGCTTCAGCTCGATGACGATGCGCACGCCCGACTTGTCGGACTCGTCGCGGAGGTCGGAGATCTCGGGGACCTTCTTGTCCTGGACGACCTCGGCGATCTTGCGGATCAGGCCCGAGCCGTCGTTGCGCCCGTCGCCCTTCGAGACCTGGTAGGGCAGCTCGGTGACGACGATCGCCTCCTTGCCCTGGCGCAGCGGCTCGACGTGCGCCCGCGCGCGGACGACGACGCGCCCGCGGCCGGTCTCGTAGGCCTCCCGGATCCCACCCCGGCCGACGATCATCCCGCCCGTTGGAAAGTCGGGGCCCTTGACGTGCTGCATGAGACCGGCGACGTCGATCTCGGGGTCGTCGATGTAGGCGACGGTGGCGTCGATGGCCTCGCTCAGGTTGTGCGGCGGGATGTTGGTGGCCATGCCCACGGCGATGCCCGCGGAGCCGTTGACGAGCAGGTTCGGGTACCGAGCCGGCAGGATCAGCGGCTCCTGGCGCGACTCGTCGTAGTTCGGCCCGAAGTCGACGGTGTCCTGGTCGAGGTCGCGGAGCATCTCCGTGGCCAGGCGATCGAGTCGCGCCTCGGTGTAGCGCATGGCCGCGGCCGGGTCGTTGTCGATCGAGCCGAAGTTTCCCTGACCGTCCACGAGCGGGTAGCGCATGGCGAAGCCCTGCGCCATGCGGACGAGCGTGTCGTAGATCGCCGAGTCGCCGTGGGGGTGGTAGCGGCCCATGACCTCGCCGACCACGCGCGCGCACTTGGCGTACGGCCGATTCGGCTGGAGGCCGAGGTCCTGCATCCCGTACAGCACCCGGCGGTGAACGGGCTTGAGGCCGTCGCGCACGTCGGGCAGCGCCCGCCCCACGATCACGCTCATCGCGTAGTCGAGATACGAGGAGCGCATCTCCTTTTCGAGATCGCGCAGCTCGATATTGCCTCCGGAGAGCTGGTCGGCGGAGGCCATGGGTTAGCTCTCCGTCAGGCCGGCCGCTGCAAATCGGCGCGATCCGGCGTCCTCGGGGTCGGCCGTGCAAAGCACTGTCCAACCCCTGCGTCCTTGCCTCGCTTGGTTTTCGCAGCCGCTCACGTTTCGCTTACACATCGAGGTTCGTGACCTCTCTGGCGTGCGCCTCGATGAACTCCCGCCTCGGCTCCACCCGGTCGCCCATGAGCATCGAGAAGATCTGGTCCGCCGCGCTCGCGTCGTCCACGGTCACCCGCTGGAGCGTGCGACGGGCGGCGTCCATCGTCGTGTCGTAGAGCTGGTCGGGGTTCATCTCGCCCAGGCCCTTGAAGCGCTGCAGCTGGACGCCCTCGCGCGCCACGTCGAGCACGGCACGCCGGAGGTCCTCGAACGAGAGCGCCTCGTCCTCCTTCTTACCCAGCGAGACCGCGAACGGGGGCGTGCCGGAGAGTTCGCGCAGCTCGCCGTGCACGCGCACGAACGAGCGGTAGTCGTCGGTGGCGAACATGTCGCGGCGCAGGCGGTAGGTCGACGCCGAGCCGGTCCGGCGCTCGACCACCCGCACGGACAGCGCCGCCTCGTCCTGGTCGATCAACTCCGCCTCGTAGGGCTCCCCCTCGGGAGCCTCGCGCTCGAGCAGAGCGATCACCGCCTCGACGTCCGCCGCCCCCTCGTCGAGAATCTGCGACTCCTCGAGGAAGGTGATGGTGCCGTGGCCGAACTCCGCGCGCAGCGCGGAGGCCCAGCCCTCATACTGCTTGAGCAGGCGGTTGAACTTCTGCCAGCGGTTGTGGGTGAGCTTGAAGGACCCGGTGGCGCGGTCGCGCACGTCCATCTTCTCGAGCTTGTCGCGCAGGAGGAACTCCTCGAGCTCCGATTCCTTCTCGATGTAGAGTTCCTGGTTGCCCGACTTGACCTTGTAGAGCGGCGCCTTGGCGAGGTAGATGCAGCCCTGCTCGATCAGCTCGCCCATCTCGCGGAACAGGAACGTGAGCACGAGCGTGCGGATGTGGGCGCCGTCGACGTCGGCGTCGCACATGACGATGACCTTGTCGTAGCGGCGCTTCGTCAAGTCGAAGTCCTCACGGATGCCGGTGCCGACGGCGGTGATCAGGGCCTGGATCTCGTTGTTGGAGAGGACCTTGTCGATGCGGTTCTTCTCGACGTTGATGATCTTGCCGCGCAGGGGCAGGACGGCCTGCGTGTTGCGGTCGCGGCCCTGCTTGGCCGAGCCGCCGGCGGAATCCCCCTCGACCACGAACAGCTCGGCGAGCGCCGGGTCGCGGACCGTGCAGTCGGCGAGCTTGCCGGGCAGCGTGGTGTTCTCGAGCGCCGACTTGCGCCGGGTCAGGTCGCGCGCCTTGCGCGCGGCCTCACGGGCGCGGGAAGCCGACACCGCCTTCGAGACGATCTGCCGCGCGTCCTGCGGGTTCTCCTCCAGGAACTCCGACAGCCCGCGGTTGACCGCGTGCTGGACGAAGCCCTCGATCGGCGGGTTGCCGAGCTTGGTCTTGGTCTGACCCTCGAACTGGGGCTCAGGGACCTTGACCGAGATGATGGCGGTCAGTCCCTCGCGCACGTCCTCGCCCTGGAGGTTGTCCTCCTTCTCCTTGAGGAACCCCTTCGAACGCGCGTAGGCGTTGATCGTGCGCGTCAACGCCGAGCGGAAGCCCGACAGGTGGGTGCCGCCCTCGTGGGTGTTGATGTTGTTGGCGAACGAGAGCAGCGACTCCTGGTAGGAGCCGTTCCACTGCAGCGCGACCTCGACCTCGCCGATGTCGTTCTCGTCGTCGAGGTAGGCGATCTTCTTGTGCAGCGCCTCGCGCGTTCCCTGGGAGTGCAGGTAGGTGACGAAGTCGCGGATCCCGCCGTCGTAGCGGAAGGTGCTCTGCGAGCCCTCGCCGCGTTCGTCGGCGAAGTCGAGGCGCAGCCCGCGGGTAAGGAAGGCCATCTCGCGGAAACGCTGCTCGAGCGTCGAGTGCTCGTAGTCGATCGTCTCGAAGATCTCGAGATCGGGCAGGTAGGCGATGCGCGTGCCGCGACGGTCGCTCGCCTCGCCCTGCGTCAGCGGTGCGGTGGGCACGCCGCGCTCGTAGCGCTGACGCCATTCGTACCCGTCGCGCCATACGGTCAGCTCGAGCCACTCCGAGAGCGCGTTGACGACGGACACGCCGACGCCGTGGAGCCCGCCCGAGACCTTGTAGCCGCCTCCTTCGCCGAACTTGCCCCCGGCGTGCAGCACGGTGAGCACGACCTCCGCGGCCGGGCGCCCCTGCTTCTCCATGGTGTCGACGGGTATCCCCCGACCATTGTCGGTCACGGTCACGCTCGAGTCGGGATGAACGACGATCTCGACGAGATCGCACTCGCCGGCCAAAGCCTCGTCGACGGCGTTGTCGACGACCTCGTAGATCAGGTGATGGAGTCCGCGTGGCCCGGTCGAGCCGATGTACATGCCTGGGCGCTTTCGCACCGCCTCGAGCCCCTCGAGAACGGTGATGTTCTGTGCTCCGTAACCGGAGCCGCCGCCCACGGCGGACGAGTTGTCAGTCAAGCGATTCCCTTGGTTCCTTACATGAGTAACCCCGACCGGCGCGAACTACGGCGCGCAGCCGGGGCTCTTGAACGTGATGGCACAATGTTAGCAGCGGAAGGGTCTGATCGAGCTGTCCTGAACGCGACGATTTACCCGCAAATCCGCACAAAACAGTGCTGTCGAGGAACATTCTCACCGTCTTCGCGCCGATCGGCCGGGGTGGCCGGCGGCGACGAAGCGCAGCGACTCCACCGGCGGTGCCCCGTCCCCCCCGCCCATGGCCCCGTTCAGGCTCGCCAGCAGCTCCGTCGACAGCATCTGGAGCTCCTGCGCCCACACCGACGAATCGCAGCTGACCGTCACCGTTCCCCGACGCTCGGACACCGGCTCGGCCTCGGCGCTCAGCCCCGGCCCGACTGCCCGCGGCCAGGCCTCCTGGACCTGTGCGAGTGTCGTGGCCGGGCGAAGCTGGGACAGCAGGCCGCCAAGGGCCGACTCGAGCCCGCGGGGCGCCGGGCGCCTCACGCCGCCGCCAGGCGCGGGCGAGCCTCGGGGCCAAGCCGGCCGTCGTCGACCTCGACCCGGACGACGTCCGGGTCCGCCCCGCCGGGCAGGTGGGCGAGCTCGGTCGTCGAGACGACGGCCTGGCCTCCCCGACGCACCAGCTCGGCCAAACGCTCGCGGCGGATCAGGTCGAGCTCCGAGGTCACGTCGTCGAGCAGCATGAGCGGAGCGGAGCCGCTCTCGAGCAGGGCGTCGCGCTCGGAGAACAGCAGGGCGAGCAGGCCCACCCGTTGCTGTCCCTGAGAGCCGTAGGAGCGCAGGAGCCGCCCCCCGTGGCGCAGTACGAGGTCGTCTCGGTGCGGCCCGTGGCCGGTGAAGCCACGCTCGAGATCGGACGTCCGGCGTTCCGCGAGCTCGGCCCGCAGGCCGGCCACGTCCTGCGCCCTCGAGCGCGGCGCGTAGACCAGTTCCGCCTCCTCGGGTAGACCGAGGTCCGCGGCGTGACGCGCGAAGCCGCTTGACACCGAGGCAACGGCCTGTGCACGCAAGCGCATGAGCTCGACGCCGTGGCGCCCGAGCTCGGCGTCCCACGGATCGAGCGTGCCAGACCCCGACTGGCCCGCTCGCACGCGCGCCAGCGCCGCATTGCGTTGGGCCAGCGCCCGCGAGTAGGCCCCTCGCGCCGCGGCGCGGGCCGGCCACAGGGTCGCGGCGAGCTGGTCGAGATGGCCGCGCCGCGCACTCGGCGCCCCTTTGACCAGGGCGAGGCGGTCGGGCATGAACACGCTCACCAGGGGCCTCGCAGCGGGCTCCGGAGGGCGTTCGAGGGCCGCGCCGTCGAGCTCGAGGACCTTGGGCTCGCCGGGGACGAAGCCCACGTCGAGGCGATGTGCCCGGTCGTCGGCTCCCACCGTGTCGACCGAGACCCGCGTGGCCGGCGATCCCGCGCGGACCATCTCCCGCTCGGTTGATGTACGGCACGAACGGCCGGTGAGCCCGAAGTAGAGGCCCTCGAGCAGGTTGGTCTTGCCCGCCCCGTTCGGGCCCACGATCACCGTCAGTCCGTCGCCGAGGACCAGTTCGGCTCGCTCGTAGTTGCGGAAGTCGCGTAGTCGCAGCCGCGTGGCGCGAGCGGGCATCGTCGGCCTAGACGTTGAGCCGAATCGGCATCACGAGATACAGGAATTCATCGCCAGCCGATCCGGACTGGATGAGGCCGGGTCGCAGCGGGCTGATCAACCTGAGCACGAGGTCGTCCGACCCGGCGGCCTCGAGCCCGTCACGCAGAAAGTCGGGGTTGAAGCCGATCTCCAGAGTCTCGCCCTGGAAGGCGATCGGGAGCATTTCACGGGCTTCGCCCACGTCCGGCGTGCGAGCGGAGACCTCGAGCTCGCCCTCGCTGAAGCTCATTCGGAGGGGAGCGTTCTTCTGCGCGAGCAGGCTCACGCGCCGCACCACCGAGAGCAGCTCCGCCCCGTCGACCCTGAGCTCGTGCTCATAGGTCTCGGGCAGCAGCTGGCGATAATTGGGAAAGCGTCCCTCGACCAGCCGCGAGGAGAGGACGACCGAGCCAACCTCGAACACGACCTGGTTCTGGCTCGTGGTCACCCCGACCTCCTCGGCGCCGGTCGTCGAGGCGATCCGCGTGACCTCCTGGAGCGCGCGGGCCGGAACGTTGGCCTCGATCGACCCGTTGAGGGCCTCCTCGAGCGTCGTCTCCTTGACACTCAGTCGGTAGGAGTCGGTGGCGACCATGCGTAGCTCGCGTTCGGAGGCGGACACGAGGACGCCGGTCAGGTGCGGACGCGTCTCGTCGCGCGAAGCAGCCCGCGCCACACGCCCGACCGTTTCCGAGAACGCCGCAGTGGCGAGCTTCACGACCTCGCCACCCAGGTCGGGGAGACTCGGGAAATCCTCGGGTGGAAGCGTGCGCAGGTGGAAGCTGGCGGGCCCCGAGGCGACCTCGACGTCGCCCTCCGCCCCGCGAGCCTCGACGCTCAACTCCTCTCCGGGCAGCGAGCGCACGACGTCGAGCAGCAGCCGGCCGGGCAGCAGGGCTGTGCCCTCGCGCTCGGCCGGCGCGTCGATCCGAATCCGGATACCCAGTTCCATGTCGGTGGCCTGGAGCTCGACCATGCCGTCGTGGACGGAGATGAGGACGCCGGAGAGGGTCTGGATGGCGCTGCGGGTCGAGACTCCCCGGACCGCCACGCCCAGCTGGCTCAAGAAGCGCTCGCGCGGAAGGGAGAACTTCACTCGATTACCTTGCCTGTGAGTTGACGATAGGTCTGACAACTGTGTCGACAACGCGACCAAACCGCTGCTCGGAGCGGGTGGCGGGCGTGTCGGCATCCTGACGACAGCCTGTTGATTCTGGCATCGCCCGCGGTCGTCATCGCCCGCCGCCGAGCCT
>Ga0208736_1000268_pt1 | contig 15978 bp, 18 predicted proteins | sample AntDryMetagUQ255_FD_188090 | JGI IMG/M metagenome (GOLD analysis project Ga0208736, IMG submission 188090) | Polar desert microbial communities from Antarctic Dry Valleys - UQ255 (SPAdes) | ecosystem: Environmental > Terrestrial > Soil > Desert | place: Antarctic Dry Valleys | collected 2008-12-31 | reverse complement strand
CGCGAGTGGCATCCTTCTCCAACAGAGGCTTTAATCCCGAGGGCGGTCAGGTCGACATCGCCGCTCCTGGCGTCGACGTCCGTTCGAGCTGGCCGAGCCCGACCCTGTACCGCAGCATCAGCGGCACCAGCATGGCGACCCCCCACGTTGCCGGAGTGGCTGCCCTTCTCGCCGAGGCGAACCCGCGTGCCTCCGCCACGGAGCTCGTTTCCCTCCTCACCTCCACCGCTCGGAGGCTGCCGCTCCCAGCCGTCGACGTGGGAGCCGGGATCGTGCAAGCACCGTGATCGGGACTCGGAGACCTTCGGCTCTGCACTCCGAAGAAAGGCGCGCCCTATAGCGGAGCTGGACAGCAACAAGATGGGCTTGACAGTCTCGGTGGAAGATGAGTACGCGGAGGCGCTTGACGACGTCGTCGAGCGGCTACGGAGCGCCGGCATGGAGGTGGAGGAGGTCCTACCTGCGCTGGGGGCGGTGACAGGTTCGGCGGAGGGCTCGCAGCTGGCGGCGCTCGGCGATGTCGAGGGCGTCTCCGATGTCGAGGCGGCCCGAGCGATCCAGCTTCCGCCCCCTGACTCGCCGGTCCAGTAAATACAACCTCTCGACCAAGGTGCTCCCACAACAAGGAGAGACAGTGACAGACGAGCAGATGCCAGCGAGCGAGGAGGAAGGGTCCGAGGACGCGTCAGAGGCCCAAGAGGCCGAGGGCGTGGCAGAGATCGAGAACGGCGTAGCTTCGTTAACCTTTGGCGGCGACGCAACCGACAGGTAGGATCGGAACACGTGACCTTCACGCGATCCGTTGACGACGACCGCCCTCGCCCTGACCCTTGCCAGGCGGACGGGATGGTGCTGCTCTTCGATGTCGACTGCGGATTCTGCCAGTGGACCGTTGAGTGGATCCTCAGACGTGCACAGGTGCCGGTCGGGCCCCCAGCGACATTCTGGATCCGCGCGCCCGCCAGATCGGGGTGATCCCTGGCCACGGGCCCGTCCATGAGCGCGACGGCAACGTCGCTGCTGCCGCCGGTGAGCGCCATCAACGGTCGGAGCTTGACCAGCTCTAGATGGATCATGGACGCCGTCGGCGTGACTCCAGCGCTGTCGCCGCCTGCGGCTCTCCCTAGGGCGGTTCGCGCCAGCACCAAAAGAGGGGTCGACTGTGTAGTCGGGCGAAAGCGGCGATCTGCGTTAGTGGAAGTTCGAGCAGCACGGAGCCCGCCGTTCCTGCGTTGCATGGATAGGAGCAGTGCGCGCCTCGCCGTCGATTGCGGTTCCCGGCGCTGCTCCCTTTCGCGCGGAGGAGCAGCGAGCGCCGGCCGTCGGCGAGCCCGTTGGGCGAGCGGGAGCGACGTTCCCGCGCGCGAGCCGTCCGGGAGGCGTCCCGTGGGGCGTTGGCGCTTCGAGCTAACTCAGCCGCGAGAAGGGACTGGTGGGCCGTTCCTGGGGCTCGCCGTCCAGCTCGATGTCGACGAACTCGTTGTAGAAGGCGATCCGGTCGCGGATCGGCTCGACCTCACGCTCGGGCTCGCAGTAGGTCCAGGCGATGTCGTCGCGCGCGCCTGACGAGAACGTCGAGGCGTGGCCCTTGTAGGCACACGTCGTGCGGGTCTCGCTCGGTCTCAGCAGGTCCATGTTCACGTCCTCGCGCGGGAGGTACCAGCGCGTCGGCAATCCGGTCTCGAACAGCGCGAGTGGGCGATCGGACTCCGCCAGCGTCTGGCCGCCGAGCGTTACCTTCACGTGGCGCGAGCTGCGGTTCACGTCGAGGCGATGGAACGGGTCGCGCGGGTGGCCGATCACCGGCTCGTCCTCCTCAAGCCATTCGTCGAGGGCGTCGAAATGAAAGGCCACGAGGGCCTTCAGCCGCTGCATGCCGGCGACCGGCTCGGGGTAGGTCCAGGCCGCCTTCTCGACGTCGCGGAGGGCGTAGTAGCGGCTGTCGCCCTTCCATGGGCAGTGCGTCGTGTCCCCCGTCTCCCGGAGCAGGTCCATGCGCACGTCCTCCTCCGGGAAGTACCAGACGGGGAGGATGCGGGACTCGTGCAGCATGTGCACGCGCTTCGAGTCCACCACGGTCTCGCCGTCCTTCAGGCCGCGCACGCGGCGCGGGATCACGTCCAGCAGGATCGCGCCCTTGTCGGGCGTGTCGAAGTTGAAGCTGCCCGCCGGAGCATGGCCGAAGGGGCCGGTGCCCATCGTGAGCGACATGCCCCAAGACTACTCGGCGTCGGAGAAGTGGTGCCTCCGCACGTATCTCCAGACGGCGGAACTGCTCCTAGAGGACAAGCTTCGCGCAATCGACGACGGACACCCCTTGACAACCGCCCCGCCGAGCCGCGCGTCACGAACACGACCCAGGAAAGGAGCACGATGATCGTTCGGGACCTTTCGGATGTGAAGACCATCGAGTGGGGCAACGGCTTGAGCCGCCGGTTCCTGCTGGAGGCCGATGGGCTCGGCTACACGGTCACCGACACGATCGTCCGAGCGGGCACGCGCTCCCCGCTTGAGTACAAGCGGCATCTCGAGGCGTGCTACTGCATCTCGGGAAGCGGGCGAGTGGTCGATGCGGACGGCGATACCCATACGATCGGACCCGGCACGCTCTACGCGCTCGACAAGCACGAGCCCCACTATCTCATCGCATCCGAGGTAGAGCACCTGCGGCTGGTTTGTGTCTTCTCGCCGGCCCTCCAGGGAGACGAGTGCCACAGCCTGAGCGCTCACGGCTTCTCTCAGTACTGAGACGGTTCCGCCACGAGGCCCCAGGTCGAGAGAGATCGTCAAGTGATCCAGTGGAGCGCTGAACAGCGAGCCTTGCGGGAGTCCTTGAGCCGGTGGCACGAGGCGCTCAGCGCCGACCACGTCGAGCACGACCGGGGCGCTGAGTTCTCGCGAGAGAAGTGGGCCCTCGTCCGCGAGTCTGGCCTGCTCCGCCTGCCGTTCGCAACGCAGTGGGGCGGACTCGGCCAGGATCTGCTGACGACGATGTACGTGCTCGAGAGCCTCGGCTACGGCTGCCGAGACGGCGGCCTCAACTTCTCGGTATCCACGCACATCTTCAGCGCCGGCGTTCCGGTGCATCGGTTCGGCTCCGATGCCCTCAAGCAACGGCACATGGCCGGCATCTGCGACGGGTCGTCGATCGGCGCCCACGCGATCAGCGAGCCGGATGCCGGATCCGACGCCATGAGCATGCGCACTAGTGCGAGGGCCGAAGGAGCGTTCTTCGTTCTCGACGGCCGCAAGGCGTTCGTGAGCAACGGTCCCGTGGCGGATCTGTTCGTCGTCTATGCGCGGACGGGTGCGAGCCGCGACTTCCGGGGAATCACCGCGTTCCTCGTGGAGCGGGGAACGCCCGGTTTCACCGTCGGCGCGCCGGTCGAGAAGATGGGCTTGAGGACCTCCCCGTTCTGCGAGCTCACCTTCGAGAGCTGCCGGGTGCCCAAGGCCAACGTGATCGGCCGGACGGGATCCGGCTATCTCATCCTCGAGCACGTGATGGTGTGGGAGATCCTGTGCCTGTTCATCATCGCCGCCGGAGAGATGCAGCATCGGCTCGAGCGCTGCCTCGACCATGCCAAGAGCCGAGTGCAGTTCGGTCAGCCGATCGGATCCTTCCAGTCGGTCGCCGACAAGCTCGTCGAGAGCAAGATAGGAGTGGAGACCTCCCGCAAGTGGCTGTACGACACAGCCGAGCGCTTCGCCAACCGCGAGAACGTCACCATGGACATCGCCATCGCCAAGCTGCTGGCGAGCGAGGCGAACGTGAGCTCCGCGATGGCAGGAGTGCAGGTCTTCGGAGGGAGGGGCTATCTGACCGAGTACGGCCTCGAGAAGGACCTGCGCAACGCGATCGCCGGGACGATCTACTCGGGCACGTCGGAGATGCAGCGGCGCCGCATCGCCACGATGCTCGGCGTCTAGGGAGGCGAGTGACGTGTCGAGCCAGTCGGAATCGAACCCGCCTGCGACCGAGCAGCAAGTGGACCCGGGCGAGGCGGGGGGAAGGATGCTCCCGCTCCGAACCCGGAAACCGTCTCCGCGCTGCTCGAGCTAGCAGAACGCATCGTCGACAATGAACGTACGCGTGGCCAAAGCCTCGAACCGCTTCGGCGGTCGCTCAGTTCAGCGCGACGGCGAACGACTAGACCAGCGGCGTGGAGGCGGTCGGTGAGGCGTCGATGCGCGACGAAGACCGCGACGCTTGCCGGCTTCAGCGGAACGCCCCTTGCCATCGTCGGGGCGTTCGGGCGGGAGACGCTGAGCTCGACCCGGCTCGATCGGTGACCCCGCAAGCTCGGTGATCCTGCTCTTCGCGGCCACCGGGATCGCCACCGCAGGGGGTTCTCGCCGTGTTAGGTGTCCAGCGACCACAAAGGATGTTACGCCGGCGTCCACGCTGGCGGATGACCACTCGAAGCGGCTATCACGCGTAGCCCGCAGAGAGAGAGAGAGAGAGAGAGAGAGAGAGAGCTCCCACGCCTCACCCGAACCTTCCGAGGCCTCCCAGGAAGCGCTCGACCTCGCCGACGATGTCCCCGCTGCCGGCGACGGCCCGCTCGACACACGAGACGAACGCGCTGCCCACGATCGCCGCGTCGGCGCCGGCCTCCCGTAGAACCTCCAGGTCGCTGTGGCCTTTCACCCCGAAGCCGACGGCGATCGGAGCCTCGCTCCGGCTGCGCAGCGCGAGCATCACGGGCGCCAGCGCGCGCGGATCGGGTGGCGCGGAGCCCCCGGTCCTCCCGTAGCGGGCCACGAGATAGACGTAGGCGGAGCCGTGACGCGCCGCCTGATCCAAGACGCGGTCCTCCGAGCTCGCGTAGCACGTGGTCACTATCGGCTGGCCGGCGAGATGGGCCGCCTCGTGGTAGGCGGGTCGCACTCTCGGCGGAACGCCATGGACGAGCAGCCCGTCGGCGCCGGCCGATCGAACGCGACCGAGGAAGTCGCCTAGCGGCATGCTCTTCACCGTGTGGCTCCAGTCCGCGAGCAACGCGATCTTGAGTCGCGCGAGCCGGGGGCGCACGGCCTCCACGAAAGCGAGGACGGCGCTCAGGTCGACGTCCTCGGCGAGGGCGCGGCGAGCCGAGCGTCTGATCACGGGACCGTCGCTGGCCGAGTTCGGAAACGGCACGGCGAGTTCCAGGCAGTCCACCCCACAGGCATCGAGCAGGAGGACGAGACCCTTCAGCTCGTCGAGCGGCGGGTCGCCAGCGTTCAGGAAGACCGCGAGACCGAGCTCTCCGGGGCCGCGCTCAGCGAAGAACTGCGACACGATCGTTCGCGGTGGCGCGCATACGCTCGACCAGGCTCCCCGGCAGGCCCCGCTCCACCGCCTCGGCCGCCGCTCGCAGACCTACCGACCAATCGTCGACGGCTCCGCACGCGACGCCGAGGGCGGCGGCGTTCAGGCAGATGCTCTCGACCGCAGCGGGAGGCCCGCCGCCAGAGAGGAGCGCCATGAAGTGACCCACGATCGAGGTCTCCTCGACTGGCCGAAGGTCCTCGAGGGACCCGGGGCTGAGTCCGAGCTCGCTCCGCGACAGGCGCAGCTCCTCTCCCGAGGCGGAGTCGTAGACGACGTTCTCCTCGAAGCTGACCAACTCATCGACGTCGCTCGGGTTCGAAGACAGCAGAAACCGCTTCCCGGGCGCGTCGCGGGTGAGGTGCTTGAAGACCGGGATCAGCGCGGGGTCGGAGGTCCCCGTGACCTGCGCCGATACGGGAACCGACGCGAGGAACGGGCCGACCGAGTTGAAGAACCGCCCCACCGCTCGCATGTCGAAGGGAACCAGACTCTTGGCGAGGAGCCTCACTTCTCGGGGGTAGACGAAGCCTCCGGCGAAGGCGATTCCGAAGGAGTCGACCATCGCCTCGGTCTCTACGTAGGAGGTGGTCAGCGGGACGCCGAGCCGTTCGAGCAGGTCGATCGAGCCGCAGCGGCTCGTGTAGGCGCGCGAGCCGGTCTTGATCACCCGCGCGCCGATAGTGGCAGCGACGAAGGCGGCCGCCGTGGACAGATTGAACGTGCTCGGCCCGCCACCGGTGCCGACGACGTTAACCGTCCCTTTCAAAGCTGGCGCCGAGGAGTCGGTCCCCTCCCGAAGCGAGGCGAGCAACGCGCGTACCGATTCGGGGTCGGGTGTGCGTGTGGAGAGGGAGGAAACGAGCGCCAGCGCCTCCCCCTCCCGCAGCTGGCGGCCACGAAGCCGCTGCCAGAAGGATCGCCACGCCTCTTCCGGGATCGGGTAGTCCCGGTTGACGAGCGCGACGAGGGCGTCGCCTGGCTGGCTAGCTCGCATGCGCTTCGGTGCCGAGCTGGGCGACGGTCGCGTGGATCGCATTCACCGAGCGAAAGCTCTCGGGGCCGATCTCCGCGTCGTCCAGCGCGACTTGGAACCGATCCTCGAGCCACGCGATGATCTGGAGTAGGCCGAGGCTGTCGACGACGCCCCCGGCCAGGAGGTCGTAGTCCGCGTCGAGCTCCTCGGTCGAGACATCCGGCAAGAACTCCTCGACGATGAACTCCTTGATCGCCTGCCTGTCGTCAGTCATGGGTCCTCCTCGTTGGGTGGCGTTCGATGGTGCGCTGTCGATCGACCTTTCCGGTCGGCGTCTTCGGCAAGGGCACGGTCACGATCTCCATCGTCGATGGGACGGCGGCCCGGTTCAGGCTCCGCGCGCAGTGGCGGCGAAGCGACAGGCTGTTCAGCTGACTGGTCTCCGCCCCTCTGGCGACCGCGTGCAGCCGGTGGCCGGCCAGCCCGTCGGGGACCGGGACGACCGCCGCCTCGAGCACCTGGTCGTGCTCGAGGAGGACCTGCTCGACCGCGAGGGTATTGACGCGTATACCACGGACCTTCACGTGACAGTCGGTCCGGCCCTCGAGCGTGATGGAGCCGTCGGCGTGGCGGCGAACGATGTCACCGGTACGGAAGTAGGTCCGCGCATCGGTCCCCTCGGGGTGAGGCACGAACCTGCCGTCGTTCAGCGGCTGGGACAGGTAGCCCCGCGTCTGGAACGGCGTCGTGACGAGCAGCTCGCCCGTCCCCGGTCCCGCGACGACCCGGTCCTCGGCGGTCACGATCACGGCATCGACCCCGGGGAGCGGGCTGCCGATCGGTATCCGGCCGTCCGGACGGCCGCACGCGAGGTCGATCTCGTGGATGAAGCTGTCGTTGGTCTCGGTGCACCCGTAGACGTTGTAGAAGCGGGATCGCGGGAAGAGGTCGGAGAGAGCGGCGAGTGACCTCGCCGGGAAGCTGTCCCCCGTGACCAGGACGTGCTCGATGCCGGGCAGCTCGCGCTCGCCGTCGCGCGCGGCGTCGAGCAGAAGCCCGTAGAGCATCGGAACCGCCTGAACGACGTCGACGTCGTTGCTCGTCAGCAGGTCGAGGAGGTAGTCGGGACGAGTCGCCCGGTCGGGGTCGACGAGCGCGACGCACCCCCCGTACCTGAGCGTGGTCCAGACGTCGAGCAGACACAGGTCGAAGTTGAGGGGCGCGTAGTTGAGGACGGTCCTCCCGGCAGCGATGTCGAAGCGCGCGGCGGCCCAGGCGGTGAAGCGGTCGAGCGCGCCGTGGGAGAGCGGCACGATCTTGGGCACTCCGGTCGAGCCCGAGGTCGTCAGCATGAGGGCGACGTCGTCTGGTCGGGGCGACCGCGCGCTCGTCGGATCGTCCTCAGACCGCGTCGCCTCGCCGGTCGTCGCGGCGGAGCCGACCGTCCCATCCTCGCCCGCTGAGAGCGAGTGGCTACACCGGGCCTGCCCGAGGAGCTCCCGGACCGTCTCCGGACCGAGGTCGACCGACGGAAGCAGTACCGGGCGCCGGGCCATCAGGCACGCGAGGACCAGCGCGATCGTCTGCGGCGACTTCCTGGCGGGAACGCCCACCGAAGCATGCTCGGGAAGCTCGAGGCTCTCGAGCTGGGCGCGGGCGCGATGCACCATCTCGCCGAGCCCGCCATAGGTGATCGGCTCTCCGCGCCACACCAGCGCGGGGGCGCCCGCGCGTCTGCGTGCGTGCTCGAGCACGCCGTCCGACAGCGGGGCTAGCACGGCGATCGCTCCCCCAAGCGGACCGCCTGCGGCGCGCGCCGATGCCGCTGGAACTCGTCGATCCACTCCCCCACGCTGTCGGCGAGCAGCAGTCCCCTTCCGATCAGCACCCCTGTAAAGCCGGCGTCGACGAGCGCCGCCGCGGTCTCGGGCCGGTCGATCCCACTGGCACTCACGGGACAGCGAGTCCCCGTCCCGAGCGCCGGCTCGAGCAGGCTCAGGCTTCTGTCGAGGTGCGCGCTACCACGCTCCCGCGCTCGGATGTCCTTGTTGTTGATCGCCACGACGCAATCCGCGCCGTGCGACACCGCCTCGAGCTCTCGCTCACTGGTCGCCTCCACAAACGGTGTCAGGCCGTGGCGCAGCGTCGCCGCGATAAGCCGCCTGAGAGCGGATCGCGTGAGGATGCGGGCAGTAAGGAGGATCGCGGATGCCCCCATACCCTTGGCCGCGACGATCTGGCTTTCCGTCGTGATGAAGTCCTTTTTCAGGATTGGCAGGCTCGTGAGACGGGCGACGTCCTCCAGCATCCGGTCGCTGCCGCCGAACCAGCGGCCGGTCACCACAGAGAGGCAGGACGCGCCGGCAGCGTGGTAGGCCGAGACGGCCTCCGGCACCGAGCGCTTGCGAAGGAGATCCCCGCCATCCCCGTCCCGGCTCTTTATCTCCATGATCACGGGAACGGGTGAGCGCAGGAGACTGGCGAGGAACGTGTCAGCCAACCCGCTCACCCTCGCGCGCACGGACCTTCCAGGCCGAGGCGATGGCCTCGATTCTCTCCGGGCAGAGGCTTCCGTCTCGGTCGCGAGCACCCGTGTCGACGTCGATGGCGAAGCAGTGCGGGAGACGGAGCGACATCGCGTGCTCTCGCCAGTTCTCCGAGTCGATGCCACCGGCCAGCAGGAACGGCCGCGTGAGCCGCCTGGCGAGCGAGGAGACGACCTCGTCCTCCAGCGACTGGCCCGTACTCCCGATGCGACCGTCCGCGGTCGCCACGTCGAACAGGAACGCGTCGACGCCGGCCTTCTCGTAGGCGCCGATGAGCGGCGCCTCGAGGCAGGACTTCGCCCGGACGTGCAAGACCTTGATGACACGGGTTCGACCAGGGGCGGCGCGCTTCAGCGTGCTCACCACGGTCGGGGTCTGGTAGCCGTGCAGCTGAACCCAGCGCACCCCCGACGTCAGGCTGGCGGCCTTGAGGTCGTCCGGCTCGCTCAGGAAGGTGACGAGCACCGGCTCGAGCGTGTCCGTGGCCTGAGCCGCGGCCGCCAGGCGCCGGCAATCTTGCAACGCGAGGTCGGCACGGCCACCCCTAACTCCGTGCCACAGGCCGATCATCTCGACCGGGAGCGACTCGAGCAGCCCGATCTCCTCCGGCCGGGTGATCCCGCAGACCTTCATCCGTATGCCCGTGCTGGCGGAGTGCACTCGCCTCAGCCCCGTGAGGAGGTCGGCTGGGCGTGGGGCGCCTCGGTGGCCAGCGAGCCGTCGGCGATCGTCCGCGAGCCGCGGAACAGGTTGGGGCTCGCCCTCCGCAGCCCCGGGACCACGGTCTCGTAGGGGAAGTCCTCGAACTCACCGTGGTTGTGGATGAACTCCATATGCCTGCGACCCTGCTCGTCATATGGGTGATGGAGGCTGTCGACTACGCCGTCGAACTCCAAGGGAGCGATGCCATACAGCCGGCAGAGCGCCTTGTTGAAGACCGGCGTCGCCTTGATCCACCGGCCGTTCAGATGGACCGAGGTGAGGCAGTGAAAACGAAAGACGTCGCCGCCGACGAGCTGCTTGAGCCGCTCCGAGGCGAGGTGGTTGCGTACGTCGGTCAGGACGAGCCGGCTGGGGATCCCGACCGAGCGAACGGCGGCCGCGTAGAGGATCGACTTGTGGACGCAGAAGCCTGTTCCCCTCTGGACAATCGAGCTCGCGCGCAACCCTTCACGAGAGAGATCCGCCCCGTAGACGTCGTACAGGATCCGGTCGCGTACCGCGTAGTAGAGCGCCACCGCCTTCTCTGAGGGACTCACGGCATCGGCGGGCAGCGCGCCGCGAACGAACTCCCGCACGCGCGGAGCGTCGTGATCGAGGAAGTGGGTCGCTGCGCACCGCTCGCCGAGGCGCAGTGGTCGGCTCGAGTCGGGAGCCGGGCAGCGCCCGTGCTGGCGGGGGGGAGCGCCCGCGCGGGCGACCCTCCTTGACCTGCGGAGCCCCGGGCTCGCGCCGGGGCTCTCAGGGCGTGTCGTGGGTCCGGGACTGCGCATCATCCACCGACCAGGCCCACCGCGCCGGATGGGATGCCACCCGCGTAGGGCAGGGGAGCGAGCCCACCATCGGCCTGGATGGCGAACGCACCGACGGTCTGCGACCCGGGGTTCACCACGTACAGGTGCCGGCCGTCGCGACTGATCACCATGTCCGCGGGACGGCTGCCTTCACCGGTCACGCCGGTGCGACCATCCGCGTCCAGCAGCTCGAGTTGGCCACCGGCCTGGATGCGATAGCCGGAGATCGACCCGCTGAGGGTGTTCGAGGTGTAGGTGTAGCGACCGTCCGGGGTGGTGGCGATCCAGCAGGCCGACGTCTGATGGGTGGCGACCGAACCGCTGATAACCACCGGCGCGCCGGACGACGAGAGCCTGTACGACGAGACGGCGCTGCCTTGGGGGGCGTCCCGGAACGCCTCGGAGACGATGAGTCGCCCTTGCGGGTCGAAGCCGAAGCCGAAGGGCGTCTGTCCGGAGGACTGGATGCTCCGGGGCTCTCCGGGGCGGCGATCCTGCCTCACGCGGTAGGTGACGATGCGCTCGGTTGCGAGCTCCGTCACCACTAGGTACTTGCCATCCGGCGTGAACGACACCTGGGCCGGGGCGGCGCCGTCGGCGCTCAGCTGCTGCTGCGAGCCGCTCAGCGGCGACAGCAGTCCGTTACGCTCGATCCGAAAGCCGGCGATGCCTCCGCTCCCGAACTTGTTCGCGACGTAGAGAAGGGCGCCGCGGACGGCGACGCTCACCGGGCCCGCGCCTCCCGAGGGGACCTTGCCCACGAAGCGAAGGCCGCTGGGAACGACCGCGAACGAGGAGATGTCGTTGCTGCCGACGTTTACCGTGAACAGGTACCTTCGGTCCTCACTGAGCGCGAGGGATCCCTGCGAGTTGACCGCGCCCTCCACGGGCGGGGGACCGATGTCCACACCCGTTCCGAATCCGTCGGTGCGGAAGCGACCGACGGGCAGCAGGGTGCCTTCCGCCGTCCGGTCGAATACGACGATCTCGTTCTCGTCGGGCGAGTTGGTCTGAGCGTAGAGTCGCTCCGCTGCCATCGTGGTCCTTTCCGATTGCTCCGTGTCCGCCGCTCCGCCGGCGGTGGTGCATGCAAGAGAGCGCAGGGCGATCGGCTGATACGCAAAGTCGGAGCCGGCCGCCCCTAAACGCATGTGTGCGTCCAGGCCCCGACGAGCAGGGGACCGACGACGACTCCGCCGTGGGCGCGCACGTCAGCGAGGAGACGGTCCTCGAGCGTCGCGGGATCCACCTCCGACGCCGTGGCGACCCCGAGCTCTTCCATCAACGAAACCATCCCCTTGAAGACGTCGGCCCAGGCGAATGCCGGCGCTTCCCTGCCGCCGCCGATCGCCGCCTCGAGGCGGAGTGCGGGCTCCGGGAGTCCGGCGGCTACGAAGGCCGGGAAGAGCTTGAGCCCCATCCGCGGCTCGACGTGCGCGCGGGCGACCGTTTCCAGGAACCACCGGCGCGCCTGCTCCCATGCGGGCGACGGCGGATAGGCAGGATCGAACGTCGCCTCCACCTCGTGGAAGCAGACAAGCCCGCCGGGTCGCACTCGTCGGGCCGCCGACCGCAAGATTGCCACCGGGTCCGGCAGGTACATGAGTATGAGCCGGCCGACGATCGCGTCGAACTCCCGGTCGCCGAGGTCGAGCGAGAGGAGGTCTCCTTGCACGAACTCGACGTTCTCGAGACCGGCATCGCACGCACGCGAGCGGGCGACCGCGAGGCGCTCGGAGGAGAGGTCGACGCCGAGGACCGAGCCGTCCGGCCCGACCAGCCGGGCGGCGAGCATCGCGGTGTCGCCCACGCCCGACCCCAGGTCGAGGACCCGCATACCCGAAGTGACGCCCGCCTCGCGAAAGAGTCGCTCGGTCAACGGGTCGAACAGACGGGCCTGGGCGACCAGCCGGCGCTCCTCGTCGCGGGGATCGAAGAGGTAGACGGGGTCCGCTTCCGTCGACTCCTCTGCCACGACGGTTCCCGCTGTCGAAGGATGCGCGCTCACCCGAGGCATGTACGGGAGAGGAGCGAGTTCGACCGGGTCTGATACCGGCAGACACGATGCCGCCTCCTCTCCGTCGCCACGGGCGGTCGGTGCGAGGACAGCAGGGTCGGGCCACGAAAGACCACGTCACGGCACCGGCTACGGCCGGCCCGAGCGACCGAGGGATCGGTTTTAGGACGGGGCCGAGGTGGGCGCGTAGAGCAGGCATCGCAGCCTGGTGACGTCCGGCACGAACACGACGCCCGCCACGTACCCGCGCAGCGCGAGCCGGGCGAAGACGAGCCCGCCTGAGAGGGCACCCGGGATCACGGTGGCCGGAGTCCCCGGTTCCGGCACGGACGGTGGCAGAGCCACGAGCGGCGGAGGCGCATGGAGGCCGGTGCCGAGGGCCTTGAGATAGGCTTCCTTGGCCGTCCAGTGCTCGAGGATCGCCCGCGTCCGGTCGCGGGGCGGGCGGCCCGCGATGGCCGCTCGCTCGGCGTCATGGAACGCGTGCGAAGCCAGCACGTTCGGAGCCCGGCGATCGAGCGTCTCGACATCGATCCCGACCCCTCCGGCGCTGCTCACGGCGATCAACGCGAGGGCGCCCGAGTGCGAGACGTTGAACTCGACGCGGCCCGTGTACGGCGCGGCCAGGCGCGGCTTGCCGTGGCGAGCGCGAACGAAGCGGAGCTCGTGCGGCCGAGCGTCCAAGTACTCGGCCAGCAATTGGCGTAGAGCCGCACGCGCAACGGCACACCGCCTGCGGTCGGCGCCACGGCGCAGCCGCCGCATCGACGCGTGCTCGCCGGCGGAGAGCCGACCGGCGAGCGCCCATCGCTCCGCCGCGCGATCGACGACGACGGCCCAGACGTCCACCGTCCCAGGTCCGAGCGCCGACGCACGCGGAGCCTGGACCCACGAAACGGCGGCGCTTTCACGGTGCATCTCAGTGCCTCCTCGGCTCTTCCGAGCGGAGACTGGAGCCACAGCCCTTGATACGCCCGCTCAGGCATGGACCTTCGACGCGCCGGGACGCTGGCCGGTGGAGGCTCCTCCCGGCCTCTCGTCCCACCGCCGTATCAATCCCGCGGCGCGCCGCTCGTAGTGGGCAAGCGAGGCGGCCGCGGATGGCCGTCGCCCACCCACAGAAAGGCGCTCTCTCATGTCAGACTCGGTCACCGACTGGAACGACGTCCTGCTCGACGTGATTCGCGACGTCGGCGGACCGCCCGGGCCGATCGCCCGCGGCGGGGCGATGATGCACGCCGCGGTCTACGACGCGGTCAACACGATCGTCCCCACCCACGAGCCCTACCTCTACACGGCCACCGCGAACCCCGCGGCCTCGCTCGACGCCGCGATCGCCCACGCCGCGCACGACACCCTCGCCGCCGCCTTTCCCGCGACGAACGTCGATCTCCCCGGCAAGCTGTCCGACGCGCTCGACGATCTCGCGAGCGACGAGTCCCCGAGCGACATCGCCGCCGGCAAGGCGGTGGGCAAGGCGGCCGCCCACGCGATCATCGAGGCGCGCTCGAACGACGGGGCCGACGACAACACGCCGTACGTCAACGGAACCCGACCCGGCGACTGGAGGCCCACCGGGTCGGGCGCCGCAGCCAGCCCCAACTGGCCGAAGGTCAAGCCGTTCTCCATGACCTCGGGCTCCCAGTTCCGGCCCCCGCGACCGGGAGGCTATCTGTCCAAGGCCGAGATGCTGCGCAGCGACGAGTACGCCGCACAGTTCAACGAGGTCAAGCAGCTGGGGAAGTCCAACTCGACGGCGCGGACCGACGAGCAGGAGGAGATCGCGCTCTTCTGGGCCAACGACCTCGACGGCACCTACAAGCCGCCGGGCCAGCTCTTCGAGATCACGAAGATCGTCTCCGACCAGAAGGATCTGGACGTGGTCGAGAACGCCCGGCTGTTCGCGCTCGTGGCGCTCGCCATGGGCGACGCGGCGATCGTGGCCTGGGACGCGAAGTACGCGACCGACCTCGATCTGTGGCGACCGGAGTCGGCGATCCAGCTCGCCAACACCGACGGTAACCCGCACACGTCAGAGGACGAGAACTGGGAGCCGCTGTCCCAGGACAGGAGCGGCCCGCGCTTCTCGCCGCCGTTCCCCGCTTATGTCTCTGGCCACGCGACGTTCGGTGCCGCTCACGCCGGGGTCATGCGCCGGTACTTCGGCACCGACAACGTCACCTTCACGGCGACATCCGAGGACCCGAACCTCTCGAGCGGGGTGACGCGCACTTTCAACAGCTTCACGGAGGCCGCGCGCGAGAACGCCCGCAGCCGCGTGTACCTGGGGGTGCACTTCCAGTGGGACGGCGACCACGGGTTCCACTCGGGCACCGCGCTCGGCGAGCACATCTACGCGAACCGGCTCAGGCCCAAGGGGGCTTGAGCTACAGCTCCTGGGCGGCGCTCTACGGAGGGAGCGTCGCCGCTGGACGGGCCGCTGGGGTGAGCCCGTGGCCTCGGTCGCACCGCTTCGCCCCGGCGTCGGGTCCGGCGGGAATCGCATGTATCAGCGCCCGAGCCGGTCGCTTATCTGAGTGAGTCGAAGCACGAGAGGGAGGCAGGCCGGGATGCCGGCGGAAACCGCACTGAACGAGCCGGAGGGACGCGTGGACGGCGGGCGGGCGCACCACGTCACGCCTCGGAGGCGACTCAGGCCGCGCCTGCTCTTGGGTCGGCATCGTGTGGGGTCGTCGACCGAGTACGACTCGAGGACCCAGGGAGCGCGGGGCACCGCGCCGACCGGCCGGCCTCGTCGACGACGTGGGCCAACCCGGCTCGGGCCCCGCCTGCGGAGTCCCCTCCGATGAGGGCGACCCCGAGGCGCTCGAGGACCTGCGCGAGCTCCTCGACGGGGACTGGCAAATCGAGACCTCCGACTTCCCGGACGGCCGCCGCATCCGGGTGGGCTTCCTCTCGCGGCTCGAGCTCGCCGAGGTCGAGCAGGTACCCGAGTTCCGTACGCGACGCGCGGGGTGAGGTCGCCGGCCGCCAAATTGGAGCTGGTTGTCTTCACGAACAGCCGGTCGTTAGCGAGGCTGAGCCCGAACTCGAGGTGGCGGTTAGAGGCGTTGTCCTGCCACTCGCCCCGAATTTTGAGCGTGTAGCCGTCGGGCTCCTTGTCCTTCTGCGTCTTGAGGTTCGTCCAGAGGTGCTTGAGGGACGGCACGTTGATCGGCGAGAACTCGTCGTCGCCATTCAAAATCACCGTCCCGCTCGGCCCCACCGCTTCGGCGAGTGTTCCTTTCTCCTGCGCGATTGCTTCTTTGCTGCCGAGAAACTCCACATGCGCAGTTCCGATATTCGTGATGATCGCCACGTCCGGCGCGGCGATGCGCGCGAGTGGCGCGATTTCCCCGGGATGGTTCATCCCGACTTCGAAAACTCCAATTTTGTCGCTCTCGCGGACGCGCAGCATCGTCAGTGGAAGACCAATGTGGTTGTTCAGGTTCCCCTCAGTTTTCGTGACTGGAAAGTGCTCTCCGAGCACGGACGCGGTCAGGTCTTTCGTGCTCGTCTTGCCGTTGCTGCCGGTGATGCAGACGGCTTGCAGCGGCAGGCTCCGCCGATAGCTCGCGGCGATTTCCTGCAGAGCGCGGAGCGTGTCGCCC
>Ga0208736_1000266_pt1 | contig 16004 bp, 11 predicted proteins | sample AntDryMetagUQ255_FD_188090 | JGI IMG/M metagenome (GOLD analysis project Ga0208736, IMG submission 188090) | Polar desert microbial communities from Antarctic Dry Valleys - UQ255 (SPAdes) | ecosystem: Environmental > Terrestrial > Soil > Desert | place: Antarctic Dry Valleys | collected 2008-12-31 | reverse complement strand
CGAGACGACCGCGAGGTCGTTCTCGGCCACGGCCTCCGACACCGCGCGCGGCAGCGGCCCCGAGTTGCCGATGCACGTGGTGCATCCGTAGCCGACGAGGTGGAACCCGAGAGCCTCGAGGTCGCCGGTCAGCCCCGCGTGGTCGAGGTACTTCGTCACGACCTTCGAGCCCGGCGCCAGCGACGTCTTCACCCATGGCTTGGACGTCAATCCGCGCGCGACCGCGTTGCGCGCCACCAGCCCGGCGGCGAGCATGACCGACGGGTTGGAGGTGTTCGTGCACGAGGTGATGGCGGCGATGACGACGTGGCCGTTGTCCAGCCGGGTGGAGGTGCCGTCGACGACGATCGGCACGCTGTTGTCGACGTGGCCCGCCTCGCGCGCGGCGGCGATCGCCTCGGCGTGGTCGGCGTCGGTGGCGTGCTCCGGCGGCCGGACTCCGCGGCCCGCCGTGTAGGCCGGTGGATCCGAGGCGGGAAAGGACAGCGCGTCGAACTCGATCGTGTCGCCGAGCGCGGCCTCGCCGTCGTCGCCCTCGGCGGGCATGAAGTCCCGCAGTGCGATCCGGAACGCCGCCTGCGCCTCGCTCAGCGCGACGCGGTCCTGCGGGCGCTTCGGCCCGGCCAGCGACTGCACGACCTCGCCCAGGTCCAGCGAGATCGTGTCGGAGTACTCGGGCTCGGGTGACGACTCGTCGTGCCACAGGCCCTGCTCGCGGGCGTACGCCTCGACGAGCTCGATGAGCTCCTCCGGCCGCCCCGAGAAGCGCAGATACCGAATGGTCTCGGCGTCGATCGGGAAGATCGCACACGTCGAGCCGAACTCCGGGCTCATGTTGCCGATCGTCGCGCGATCAGCCAACGGCAGCGACGCCAACCCCTGGCCGTAGAACTCGACGAACTTGCCGACCACGCCGCGCTCGCGCAGCATCTCGGTGACGGTCAGCACGAGGTCGGTCGCCGTCGCGCCCTCCGGCAGCGAGCCGCGCAGCTTGAAGCCGACGACCTCGGGAATGAGCATCGGCATCGGCTGGCCGAGCATCGCCGCCTCGGCCTCGATCCCGCCGACGCCCCACCCCAGAACGCCCAGCCCGTTGATCATCGTCGTGTGCGAGTCCGTCCCGACCAGCGTGTCGGGATACGCGAGGGGCGGGTGGGACTCGGTGTCCTCGACGAACACGACGCGCGCGAGGTACTCGAGGTTGACCTGGTGCACGATGCCGGTGTCCGGCGGCACCACGGCGAAGTTGTCAAACGCCGTCTGGCCCCAGCGCAGGAACGCGTAGCGCTCCTCGTTGCGCTCGAACTCGCGCTCGGCGTTGCGCGTGAAGGCATCGCGGCTGCCGAACGAGTCGACCTGGACGGAGTGGTCGATGACGAGCTCGGCCGGCACCAGCGGGTTGATCAGCGCGGGATCGCCGCCCATCGCCGCCATCGCGTCGCGCATCGCCGCGAGGTCGACGACGGCCGGTACGCCGGTGAAGTCCTGCATGACCACGCGCGCCGGTGTGAAGGCGATCTCCTTGGAGGGCACCGCCGTCGGGTCCCAGCCGGCAAGCGCCTCGATGTCGGCCGCCGTCACTGATCCGTTGCCCTCCGTGCGCAGCAGATTCTCGAGCAGGATCTTCAGCGAGAACGGCAGGCGGGCGACATCGAATCGTGACGCGAGCGCGTCGAGGCGGAAGATGTCGACCGTGCGCGCGCCCACCGAGAGCGTGCTGCGGGCATCGAAGCTGTTCGTGGACAAGCGGATTCTCCGGGGGGTGGAACTGGGGTGCGCCGCGCTGGTGATCCCTGCGCGCGCGAAGGACGAATCCATGAGTGTGGCAGCACGGGCGCCGACATCGCATGCTCGGCATGGGTGACGACACGCTGACGGAGTCCGTCTGGGATTACCCGCGCCCGCCCGCGGTGCAGGCCTGCGGGTGCCGCATCCGGATCGAGTTGGGCGGCCTGACCATCGTCGACTCGACGGCTGCCCTGCGTGTGCTCGAGACGAGCCACCCGCCGACGATCTACGTCCCGCCGGCCGACATCGCGCCCGGGAGCGTCGAGGCGGGCGCCGGGCGAAGCTTCTGCGAGTGGAAGGGGATCGCCGACTACCTCGACATCGTCGCGGGCGGGCGCCGCGAGGCGCGCGCGGCCTGGACCTACCGCGATCCGGTGCACGCGTACGCCGCCCTGCGCGACCACGTCGCGTTCTATCCCAGCCGGATGGACGCGTGCCGGCTCGACGACGAGCTCGTGCAGTCTCAGGCCGGCGACTTCTACGGCGGCTGGATCACCGCCGCGCTGCGCGGCCCGTTCAAGGGGGCCCCCGGGACGAGCGGCTGGTAATGGTGGCCCGCTCGCCGCCAGGAAAATCCCCCGGAAAAGGGTCCTCTAAGCTCTGCGCGGGGACATTGCGTGCATGCCGTAGGCCTGAGCGACGGTCGGGGGCCACGCCTCGTGGGGCGCGGGCGCGAGCTTGCGCAGCTCGACAGGGCTCTCGAGGACGCGCTCGCCGGCCGCGGCGGCCTCGTGCTGTTGACCGGCGAGCCGGGGATCGGCAAGACGACGCTGGCCCGCGAGTTCGTCGAGCACGCCGCGACGCGCGGAGCCACGTGGGCCTGGGGCAGCTGCTGGGACGGCGGCGGGGCGCCCGCATACTGGCCCTGGGTGCAGGTCGGTCGCGCGCTCGCGCGCAGCGCCGACCTCGCGACGCTGCGTTCGGCGCTCGGCGCCGGCGCGCCCTGGATCGCCGGGCTGCTGCCCGAGCTCAGCGAGACGCTGGGCGAACCGGCGCGACCCTCGGAGCTGGACTCAGACCAGGCTCGCTTTCGCCTGTTCGACGCCCTCGCCACGCTGCTGGCGACCGCCGCCGAGCAGCAGCCGCTCGTCGTCGTCCTCGACGATCTGCACTGGGCCGACGCCTCGTCGCTGCTGGCCCTCGAGTTCGTCGCCCGCGCGCTGCCCGACGTGCCGCTGCTGGCGATCGCCGCCTATCGCCACGCCGAGGCGCACGCGCGCCCGGAGCTCTCGGTGGCGCTCGGCGGCCTCGCGCGCGCCGCCACCCGACTGCCGCTGGAGGGCCTCGGCCGCGACGAGGTCGGCGAGCTCGCGGCCGTCCGCGCGCGGGGGCTCGGCGGCGGCGTGCACGAGCAGATCGCGCCGCGGCTCGTGACCGCGGTGCACCACGCGAGCGCCGGCAACCCGTTCTTCGTCGATGAGCTCGTGCAGCTGCTCGCCTCACAGGGACGGCTGCATGACGCCCGCGCCGCCGACTGGCCGCTGCCGCTGCCCGACGGCGTGCGCGACGCGATCCGCCGCCGCCTGACGCCGCTCGAGGCGCCCGTGCTGCAGGCGTTGAGCGCCGCGGCGGTGATCGGCGGCGAGTTTCGCCTGCAGACGCTCGCGCGCGTGCTCGGCGAGCCGACCGGGGCGGTGCTCGCCTGGCTGGAGCTGCCGCTGCGTAACGGCATCGTCCTCGCCCGGCCCGATCCCGGCCGCTTCGGCTTCGGGCACGCGCTCGTGCGCGACACGCTGCTCGAGAGCCTCGGCGCCACCCGCCGGGCGCGGCTGCACCTCGTCGTCGCCGAGGCGCTCGAGGAGGGCTATGGCGACGAGCTCGAGCCGCACCTCGCCGAGATCGCCCACCACTTCTTGCAATCGGCGACCGAGGGCGGGGCCGAGCGAGCCGTGGGCTACGCCGCGCGCGCCGCGCAGCGCGCCGTCGTCCAGTTCGCCTACGAGGAGGCCGCCCGGCTCTACGAGCGCGCCATCGACGTCGCCGCCTCGCTGCCGGCGGACGAGCCGCGCGCGTGGCAGCTCGCCCAGGGCCTCGGCGAGGCCCGGATGCGCGCGGGCGACGTCGACGGCGCACTGCGCGCGCTGCGCTCGGCCGCCGAGCATGCCCGCCGCCTCGACGACCCCGAGCGCCTCGCGCAGACCGCGCTGGCCAGCACGCTCGGCGCGTTCTCGCCGGGCCTCGTCGAGCCCGCGCTCGTGGCGACGCTCGAGGAGGCGCTCGCGCGCCTCGACGCGCTCCCGGCGCAGGAGCCGCTGCAGAGCGCGACGATCGACGCGCTGCGCTGCCGCCTGCGCGTCCAGCTCGCGCTCGCGCTGTACTGGTCGCCGCTGCGGGAGCGCCGCGAGCAGCTCGTCGACGAGGCGCTCGGGCTCGCGCGCGCGATCTACAGCGGCGCCGCGGCGCGCAGTTCGGCGGCGCACCGCGTGCTCGCCGACCGCACGCTGGCATTCGCGCTCGCGCAGGGCTTCGTGGCGGTGTGGGGTCCGGACACGGTCACGCGCGGGCTGCCGATCTCGCTCGAGGCGCTCGAGCTGTGCGAGCGCACGAACGACGCGGAGCTCGGGATGCAGGTGCGGCTGTGGCGCATAAGCCTTCTGCTCGAGCTCGACGACCCGCAGCGCGCCGAGGAGGAGATCGAGGCCTTCGGCTTCACCGCCCGCCGGCTCGGGCAGCCGCGGATGCTCGTCTACGACCCGCTGCACCGGGCGATGGCCGCTCACCTGCGCGGCGACTTCGCCGCCGCGGAGCGGTTCACCACCGAGGCCGTCGAGCAGTCGCGCGATGTCGCGGGCTCGATCGCGCCGATCATCGCCGACGCCCAGACGTTCTTCGCACAGCGCGCGCAGGGCCGCCATCGCGACCTCGAGCCGCTCGTGCGCCGCAACGCCGACCGGCTGCCGGCGATGCGCCGCTGGCGCTGCGGCCTGGCGCTCGTGCTGGCCGAGCTCGGCCGCGAGGACGAGGCGCGCCGCGAGCTCGAGCATCTCGCAGCCGCCGACTTCGAGGACGTCCCGCGCGATGCGCTGTGGCTGGTCTCGATGGCCCTGCTCGCCGAGCTGTGCACGCTGCTCGACGACCGCCCGCGCGCGCGGCGCCTCTATGAGCTGCTGATCTCCTACGAGGGACGCAACGTCGTGTCGATGGGCGCGGTCTACCTCGGCCCGGTGGCGCGCTACCTCGGCCTTTTGGCGATGACGATCGGCGAGGACGAGCGCGCGCTCGGCCATCTGGAGACCGCCCGCTCGGCGGCAGAGCGGATGGGCGCGCGGCCCGCGGTCGTGCTGGCGGCGCTCGACGCCGCGGAGGTGCTCGCCCGCCGCGCCGCGCCCAACGACGCGCCGCGCGGGCGCGCCCTGGTGCGCCGCGTCGCCGAGCAGGCCGCGGAGATGGGCATGGACAGTGCGGTGGCGCGCGCCGATGCCCTGCTCGGGCGCCTCGACGGGACGCCCCGGCCGGTCCGCAGGCCGAGTGGCGTGCCGCTGCGCGCGGGGCTGCGCCGCGAGCAGGACGTCTGGCTGCTGGAGTACGACGGGCGTAGCGTCTGCCTGCAGAACGCCAAGGGCCTGCATCACCTGGCGACCCTGCTCGAGCGTCCCGGCACGGCGGTTGCCGCGCTCCTGCTCGCGCAGGATGCGACGACCGATCGTCCGCCGCCGGGCGCGCTCGTCTCCTACCGCGCGCAGGCCCAGGATCTGCGCGAGGAGCTCGCGGAGGCCCAGGGGTTCAACGATCCCGAGCGGATCTCGCACGTGCGCCAGCAGCTCGAGCGGCTCGCCGCCGACGTCGAGCGGGCCGACGGGGCGACCAGCGCGGCGAGCGAACGCGCGCGGATCAACGTCACGCGGGCGATCAAGGCGGCGGTGCACCGCATCGCCGAGCAGGAGCCCGACCTCGGCCACCTCCTGCGCGGCACGGTGCGCACCGGAGCGTCGTGCCGGTACGAGCCCGATCCGGGGCTGCCGCTGACGTGGGAGGTGAAGCGCTAGGCTGGTTTTAGGGGAAATGTTGCCCGACAAGAGGGTGATTGCTGCTGTGGACGTCGTGGGGGAAGGTCCGCTGGTCGGTCGCGTGCACGAGCTTCGAGAGCTCTATGACGCGTTCGAGGATTGCAGTCGCGGTCGTGGCGGCGTTCATCTCGTCCTCGGCGACCCCGGCGTGGGGAAGACGCGCCTGGCCGCGGCGCTGGCCGCGTACGCGGACGCCGGCGGCGCGCGCGTCATCTGGACGCGCGGCTGGGGTCGCGCCGCGCCGCCCTACTGGCCATGGGTGGAGGTCGTGCGCGGGCTCGTGCAGGATCTCGACGGCGCGACGCTGCGCGGCGAGCTGGGCTCCGCGGCCGACCAGCTGCTGCGCCTGGCCCCGGAGCTGGCCCAGCGGCTGCCGGCGCCTCACGTCCCGCCGGACGAGTACGACGACGACCTTGACGTCTCGCGCTTCCTGCTCTTCGACGCGCTCGCCGCGCTGCTGCGCGTCCGCAGCGCCACCGGCCCCGTCGTCGTCCTCATGGACGACCTGCAGGCCGTCGACGAGGGCTCGCTCGTCGCGCTGGACTTCGTCTCGCGGATGCTGAGCGACGCCGCCGTGCTGCTCGTCGTCACGATGCACGAGCGCGTGCCGCACCGCACGCCGGATGCCCAGCTGGCGCTGCAGAACGTCGTGCGCTCCGGCCGGCGCCTGGTGCTCGGCGGCCTTTCACGCGAGGACATCGGCAGCCTCATCGAGCTGACGAGCGGGGTGCCCGCGGCGCCGGGTCTCGTGGACGCGGTGCACGCGGCGACGGAGGGCAACCCGTTCTTTGCCCGCGAGGTGGTCGCGCTCCTGCTCGCCGACGGGCGCCTGGACGACCCGCCCGACGAGTTGCCGCTGCCCGACGGCGTGCGCGAGACGATCCGCCGCCGCCTCGAGCCGCTCGACGAGAGCCAGTTCGCCACGCTCGAGCTGGCCTCGATCATCGGGCGCACGTTTGCACTCGCGACGCTCGAGGCCGCGTCGCCGCTGGATCGTGACAGCGTGCTCGACGCGCTCGATGCCGCCGCGCTGCTGGGACTCGTCGTGCCCGTCGCCGGCAGCCTGGGCGAGTACCGCTTCGGCCACGGGCTGATCTGCGAGACGCTGCTGACGGGCATGCCGGTGGCCGCGCGCATGAGCGGCCATCGCACCGTCGGCGAGGCGCTCGAGCAGGTCTATCGCGGCGCGATCGACACGCACCTGCCCGAGCTCGCCCACCACTTCCTCAGCGCCGCGCCGCGCGGGGAGATCGGCAAGGCGGTCGACTACGCCGAGCGCGCGGCCGATCGGCTGCTGCACACGCTCGCCTACGAGCAGGCGGCCGATCTCTACGCGCGCGCCCTGGAGGTGCTCGAGCGCCTGGAGGCCGACGTGCCGCGCCGGGCGCGCCTGTTGCTGGGTCTCGGCACCGCGCAGTCGCGCGCGGGACGGGCCACGGCCCGGGCGACCTTCGAGGCCGCGGTCACGGCCGCGCGGGCGATCGAGGCCGACGACGTGCTCGCCCGCGCCACGCTCGGGTTCGCCCCGTTCGCCCTGACTCCGGGCTATGTCGACGAAGCCCACGTCGCGCTTCTCGGTGAGGCGCTCGAGCGCACCGGCGACGCCGACCCGCCGCTGCGCGTGCGGCTGCTCGGCTCGCTGGCCGTGGCGCTGTACTGGTCTGACGACGCCGAGCGCCGTACGGACCTGGCGCGCGAGGCGCTCGAGATCGCGCGGGAGCTGGGCGATGACACGACGCTGGCGATCGCCGTGTGCTCGGCGCAGCTTGCGACGTCGGGGCCCGACCGGACCGAGCAGGGGCTCGCGTGGCTCGAGGAGCTGTTCGCGCTGAGCGACCGCCACGGCGAGACGGTGATGTCGCTCGCAGCGCGCAGCCGTCACGTCGACGTCCTGCTCGAGCTCGACGACATCGCGGGAGCCGACACGGCGACCGAGACGCTCGAGCGGCTCGCTCGCGAGGCCCGCGACCCGCGCGCGGCCGCCTTCGCACGGCTGAACCGCACGCGCCGGGCGGCGATGGAAGGGCGGCTGGCCGAGGCCAAGCGGGTGCTTGACGAGGTCGCGGTCGACGCCGCCGACCTGGTGGGCTCGACGATCCCGATCACGGTCGCGTCACAGACCGTCGTGCTGACCTGGGTGCAGCACGGTCCGCGCGAGATCGGCGAGGTCGTGCGCGCCTATGCTGCCGGAGCGCCGGCGATGCCGATATGGCGCGCCGGCCTGGCGGCCGCGCTCGCCGACGCCGGCCGGCGCGAGGAGGCCCTGCTGGAGTTCGACCGCCTCGCCGCCGACGACTTCGCCGCGCTGCCGCGCGACACCCTCTGGCTGGCGGCCATGACCCTCCTCACGGAGACGGTCCTGGCGCTCGAGCTGCCCGACCAGGCGCTCGTCCTGCACGCCAAGCTCGCTCCGTTCGCGGGCCGCAACGTGGTCCTGCCGACGGTCGCCTTCCTCGGCCCGGTCGATCTGTGGCTCGGCATCCTCGCCGGCGTGGCCGGCCGCGACGTGCAGGCGCTCGAGCACTTCGCCGCGGCGCGCACCCGTGCCCTGCGCGACGGCGCGCGCACCGCGGTGACGCGTGCCGCGATCGAGGAGGCGGCCGTGCTCCTGCGTGACGGCGGCGACGCGGCGCGAGCTCGCGCGCAGGAGCTGTTGACGCGCGCCGCCGGCGAGGCCGAGGACATGGGCCTGCCACGTCACGTCCAGCGTGTCCAGGCGCTGCGCGCCCAGCTCGTCCCGACCCTGCCGGGGCCTGCGCTGCCCGGCGTGGGGAGCGCGGCCGGCGCGGCCAGCCTGCGCCGGATCGGCGACGTGTGGACGATCACGAGTGACGGCCGCGCGATCCATCTCAACGACGGACGCGGCGTGCGGCTGCTCGCCCTGCTGCTCGAGCGCCCCGGCACGGAGGTCCACAGCCTCGACCTCGTCGCCGCGGTCGACGGCGTCACGGTTCGCCAGGCACCCGTCGCGCACTCGGGCGGTCAGGAGGCGGAGGGCCGCCTCGGCGTGCAGGGCGGCGCCGGGCCGGCGCTGGACGCCAAGGCCAAGGACGAGTACCGCGTGCGCATGGCGACGCTCGAGACCCAGCTCGCCGGCGCCGAGGCGCGCCGGGACGAGAAATCCGCCGCGGCGGCGCGCGAAGAGCTCGGTTTCGTGCGCAACGAGCTGTCGACGGCGGTCGGGATCGGCGGGCGCGACCGGGAGACCGGCTCGCACGCCGAGCGCGCCCGGATCAACGTCACGCGCGCGATCCGCTCCACGCTCAAGCGCGTCGCGGGCTACGACGCGCACCTCGGCGCAGAGCTCGATGCCGGCGTGAAGACGGGCACGTTCTGCGTCTATGAGCCAGACCCGCTGCGTCCGCTCATCTGGACCGTCGAGCGCGGCTGATCGCCCCGGCCGTTCCCGCGCCCGGTGCCGCGCGTCCTGCGCCGATGTACGACGTTCAGGCATTCGTCACGCCCAACGTGCAGATGAACGCCTCAAACGACCACACCTTCCTCTTCGCCGATCTCGTCGCCTACACCTCGTTCACCGAGCGGGTCGGCGACGACGTCGCGGCCGATGTCGCGGTGGCGTTCCAGGCCCGCGCGGAGCGGCTGGCCGAGACCTACGGCTGCGACGTCATCAAGAAGCTCGGCGACGCGGTGATGATCCACGGCGCGGACGCCGCGCGCGTCGTCGCGCTGGCCCTGCGCCTGCGCCGCGAACAGGCCGGGGTGCTCGGATGCCCGCCGCTGCGCATGGGCGTGCACTCCGGCAGCGCCGTGCAGCGCGACGAAGACTGGTACGGCGCGACGGTGAACATCGCCGCCCGCGTCGCCGACGCGGCGGGCGCCGGTGAGATCCTGCTGAGCCTCACGACGCGCGACCGGATCGCCCGCGCCGGCGTGACGATCGCCGATCGCGGCGCGCGCAGCTTCAAGAACGTGGCGGCGCCGCTGGCGCTGTTCGCCGCGGCCGCCTGAGCGAACATCGCTCCGAAAACGGCCCCCGGGGAGGCTGCACGCCCGTCCGTGGCGGAGGTTGCGTCAGCCGGACCCGGCCAAAGAAAAGGGCGCCACGGGGAAGAGGCGCCCTTTCCTCCGGTAGGTACGGAGTCCCGGAGATGCAGTTGAGACCCCGCTTATTCGGGTGGCTTGTCCCTGCCTGTCGTCATCAGCTTGGCGTTAGGCGCCAGCGAACGGTGTTCGCTGCGTATGAACAGTATAGCGGCAATGCGCCAGTTCCACAACCTCCGAGCGGCGCGGCCGGCCGCCGTGGGGTCTCGGCAGACGGCCTTGCTGCGTGCTCGTCGGGGAGGCTGTACTAGTCGGCGACGCGCTCGGCGACAGGCTTCTCCTGCGCGTCCTCGGACGTGCTCTCGCCGGCCTTCGGGGCCTTGCGCTGGACCGTCTCGCACGAGCCGTTGGCGTTCTCGTTCGTCGCGTCGGTGATCACGTCGACGCGGTCGAGCCGCGCCCTGTCGTTGCCGGGCCCGCACGTGATGCGGTCGGCCTCGCCGTCGCGGGTGCGCAGCACGTCGTCGCCGTTGCCGCCGTCGAGAATGTCGCCGGTGACGTCGATGTTGCCGTTGACGTCAGCGCGGGCGAGCGCCCACAGGACGTCGTTGCCGTCGCCACCGACGGAGATGTCGTTGCCGCGGTTGGCGAAGATCGTGTCGTTGCCGGCGCCGCCCTCCTGGAGGTCGTCGCCGCTGCCGCCGGCCATGCGGTCGTGGCCGTTCTCGCCGTAGGACTTGTCGTTGCCCGTGCCGCCATAGACGCGGTCGGCGGAGTCGCCGCCGCGCAGCGTGTCGCTGCCCGAGGCGCCGAAGATGCGATCAAACGAGGTGAGGTCGCCGGCGTTGTTGGCGTCGCCCGTGACCATGTCGTCGCCCGTCGCCCGGGCCGCTGTTGATCGTCGTCACGGCGAAGGCCGTTGCGGGGATCATGAGGCTGGCGGCGGCGATGGCGCCCGCCAGCTGCGTCCGCTTGAAGTTGATGTGCATGTCCTCGTCCTCTCGGTGGGGTGTGCTCCTGCATCGTGCGCCGTGCCGGACCGGCTGTGGGGCGGCTCTCACGGACGCCTCACCGCGGGTGAGAACTCGATGAGAGCCGGGCGTAGGACGCCCGCTGGAGCCCCGCCTGCGTCATCTTGTGTGGCGTGCTCCGACGACTCGTGATCTGCGCCCTCTCCCTCGCCCTCCTGACGGGCGGCGCGACCGCGTTCGCCGGGACGCTGAAGGGCACGAACGGACCCGATCGCCTGGTCGGAACGGCAGGTGCCGACAAGATCAACGGTCGCGCCGGCGACGACGACCTGCGGGGCGGCCCGAGAAACGACAAGCTCAACGGCGGTCCCGGCAACGACCTGATCTCCGGTGACGCGGGCAACGACTCGCTCATCGGCGGGCCGGGCGCCGACTCGCTGCTCGGCGGCTCGGGCGCCGACCGCATCGACGCGCGCGGCGGGCCGGGCGACGTCGTCCTCGGAGGCGACGGGCGCGACCGGATCAAGGCCGTCGACGGCGCGCGCGACAAGATCAGCTGCGGGGCGGGGCGCGACACCGTGCACGCCGATAAGGTCGATTCCGTGGCCCCAGACTGCGAGTCCATCAAGCGTGGATGAGGAGGGCGGCGGTCCCGTCGTCCTGCTCGTCGACGACGACGCCGCGATCCGCCGCGCGGTCGGCGCCGGGCTGGAGCTCGAGGGCTTTCGCGTGGTGCGCGCCTCCGGCGGGCGTGCGGCGCTGGCAGCGGTCCAGTCCGTCTCCCCGTCGGTGATCCTGCTCGACCTGTCGATGCCCGACCTCGACGGCCTTGAGGTCCTGCGCCAGCTGCGCGCCAGCGGCGACGACGTGCCCGTCTGCGTGCTCTCCGCGCGCGACGAGGTCGACGACCGCGTCCGCGGGCTGCAGGCGGGCGCCGACGACTACGTCGTCAAGCCCTTCGCGCTCGAGGAGGTGACGGCGCGGCTGCAGGCCCTGCTGCGCCGCCGGCCCGCGATGCCGGAGGCGGTGCTGAGCGTCGGCGACATCACGCTCGACCCCCGCTCGCACGAGGCGTCGCGCGGCGAGCGCGACCTCGGCCTGACGCGCCGCGAGTTCGACCTGCTGCACCTCTTCATGCGCCACCCCAGCGAGGTGCTCGACCGCCCGCGACTGCACGAGGAGGTGTGGGGCTACACGTTCGATCCCGGGACGAACATCGCCGACGTCTTCGTCGGCTACCTGCGCCGCAAGCTCGAGGCCGAGGACGAGCCGCGCGTGCTTCAGACGGTGCGCGGCATCGGCTTCATCCTGCAGGTCTGATTCGCGGGAGGTAACACTACGGCGATGCGCAGCCTTCGCGGTCGCCTGACGCTCGGCATCACGCTCCTGCTCGCCGGGGTGCTGGCGGGCGCGGGGGTCGTCGTGTCGCGCTACGTCGACCACTCCGAGCGGGCGGCGCTCGACGACAGCCTCAAGCGGACCGTCGAGTTCTCCCGCGAGACCGCGCTGTCGGCGGTCGAGCGCGAGCTGCCCTCGGCCGACCAGCGCCTGGACAACGTCCTGTCGGCGTCGGGGACGTCGCTGCGCCTGCTGCTCGATGGCCGCGAGCTGCCGGCGTTCGGCCGCCCGCCGCCGCCTGGGCGCCCGACCCCGCGCAACGGCTTTCAGACCTTCGAGGCCGGCGGCGAGCGCTATCGCTCCTACGCGATCCGCCTGGAGGCGCTGGGCGGGCTGGCGCGCCTGGAGGTCACGCGGCGGCTGGGCCCGACGGAGCACAAGCTGACGGCGCTCAACCGGCGCCTGCTGGGCTTCGGCGCCGCTGCGCTGCTCGTGGCGGCGCTCGGCGCGTGGTTCGCCGCCGACGTGACGCTGCGCCCGCTGCGCCGCCTGCGCCGGGCGACCGCGGCGATCGCGGGCACCGAGGACCTCGACCGCCGCGTGCCCGGCGACCACGGCCCGGCGGAGCTGCGCTCGCTGGCCGAGAGCTTCAACGAGATGCTTGCGCGGCTCGGGCGCTCGGCGGCCGATCGGGAGCGCGCGCTGGCGGCGACGCGGCGCTTCACCGCCGACGCCGGGCACGAGCTGCGCACGCCGCTGACGAGCGTGCAGGCCAACCTGTCGTCGCTCAGCCGACACCCGGACATGCCCGCGGCGCAGCGGGCGGAGATGCTCGAAGACGCCCTGTCGGAGAACCGCCGCCTCGTGACGCTGCTCGAGGGTCTGCAGGGGCTCGCCCGCGGTGACGCGACGCCACCCGAGCGCGGCGACGTCGACCTCGCCGACCTCGTGGCGGTCGCGCTGGCGGCGGTCCGCACCCGTCATCCCGGGGTGCACTGGTCGTGCGAGCTGCCCGATGACCCGGTGATCGTGCGCGGGTGGGAGCCGGGGCTGCGGATCCTCGCCGACAACCTCTTGATCAACGCGGCTCGTCACGGCGGCGGAACGGTGGTGGCGTCGCTCTCCGACGGCGGGTCCGGCGGGCCGGTACTCGTCGTCGACGACGACGGGCCGGGCGTGGCGGCCGAGGATCGCGAGCGGATCTTCGAGCCGTTCGTGCGCGCCGACGGGGTCACGGCGCCGGGGTCGGGGCTGGGGCTCGCGCTCGTCAGCCAGCAGGTGCGCGCGCATGGCGCGACGATCGAGGTGCTCGACTCGCCGCTGGGCGGGGCGCGCTTCAGCGTGTGCTTCGCCGGTGGCTGAGGGCTAGCCTCAGCCGATCGTGCTTCGCCGAGCGCTCTTCGCCGTCGCTTTCGCCCTGGTCGGCGGGCTCGCGGCCGGCTGCGGCGCGGACGATCCGCCGCCGCGGCTGCCGAGCGAGCACGTGCGCCTCCAGATCAGCGGGCCCAGCGACGGATCCACGTTGCGCCGCGGCACCGCCGACGTGCGCGGCAGCGTGTCGCCGCGGTCCTCCTCGGTGACCGTGCTGGGTCGCCCGGCGCTCGTGACCGACGGGCGCTTCACCGTCGTCGTCCCGCTCGAGCCGGGCGTGAACGTCATCGACGTGATGGCGACGGCACCGCGCCGGCTGCCGACGATGACGGCGCTGCGCGTCACGCGCGACATCCTGGTGAGCGTGCCGAACCTCGAGGGGCTGTTGGAGGACGAGCTCGCGGCGCGCCTGGACCCGCTGGGACTGGAGGTCGACGTCGAGCGCGGCGGCGGGCTGTTCGACGTGCTGAACCCGGGCGACGCGCGGGTGTGCGAGCAGGAGCCGGAGGCCGGTGTACGTGTGCGGCGGGGGCGCGAGGTGCTGGTGGTGGTGGCGAAGCGCTGCTGAGGGCGGAGGTTCAGCCGCGCGGATTGACGGCGATCAGCGCGATCCGCGTGCGGCCGCGGTCGCGCACGACGCCGAAGACGATGCGGCCTTCGATCGCGGAGCCCGCGGCGCGGCGCACGCGGTAGTCGCCGCTCGCCCGGCCGGCGAGGCCGCCGGTGACCTCGAGGTTCACCAGTTCGTAGCTGCGGGTGGCGTTCTCACCGAACTGCGTCTCGTACTGGGTGACGACGGCCTGGCGGCCGCGGACGGTGCCCTCCGGCAGCACGCGGCGCACGTCGCTGGTCAGCAGCCGGCCGAGCGCGCGGCCGTCCTCGGTCTCGTAGGCGTCGGCGAAGGCCTCGGCAACGGCCCGCACCTCGCCGTCGGCGAGCGGCAGGGTCTGGGCCGTGGCTGCGCCGCGCTCGTCGCCGTTGAGCATGAACAGGGCGACGGTGACGATGCCGGCGAGCGGGAGGGCGAGGGCGGCGAGCAGGGCGGCGCGGCGGGGGCGGCGCCGGCGGGGTGAGGCGGCCGGGGCCGGGGCCGGGGCCGGGGCGGTCGGTGCGGCGCGGGCGGGCATGGGGGCGTTGCGGACGGTGCGCGCGCGGGTGTGGCCGGGGACGGCGGCGGCCTGCCGGGCAGGGACGGGCGGCGGTGATGGCGGTGGCGGCGGCGAGGACCACAGCCGCTGCGGCGGTGGCGCCGGGTCGGCGCTGCGCACCGCGCGCGGCGGTGGCTGCTCCCGCGGCGGGGCGATCGACGTCGGCGCCGTGACCTCGGTGGCCGGCACGCCGCCCGGCGCCGCCGAGCCGATCGCCACCGTGCGCTCGGTCTCGGTCACCGGCTCACCGCGGGCGGCGGCGAGCGCGGCGCGGCCGAGGTCGCCGGCCGACGGGTAGCGATCGTCGGGCTCCTTCGCCAGGGCGCGCGCGACGATGCGATCAAAGAACTGGTCGGCGCCGGTCGCCGACGGGCGCGGGACCGGGTCGCGCAGGTGGGCGAGCAGCGTGGCGGGCACGGTCTCGCGGGGGAAGGGAGGCACGCCGGTGAGCGCGGCGTAGAGAACGCAGCCCAGCGAATAGACGTCCGAGCGCGAGTCGACGCGCTCGCCGGCGAGCTGCTCGGGCGAAGCGAAGTCGACGGTGCCGATCCAGCTGCCGCTGTCGGTCAGCGGCTCGAGCGGGTCGAGCGTGCGGGTGAGGCCGAAGTCGCTGAGGTAGGCGTGGTCGCCGGAGCCCGCGGCGAGCAGCACGTTGGCGGGCTTGACGTCGCGGTGCACGAGGCCCGCGGCGTGGGCGACGTCCAGCGCCGCGGCGACCTGGGCGACGATCGCCGCCGCGCGCGGTGCCGGCAGCGGCCCGTCGTCCTTGATGAGCGCGTGCAGGTCGCGGCCGGGCACGAAGCGCATGACGATGTACAGCGCGCCGCGGTCCTCCCCCGCCGCGTAGACGGGCACGACGTTGGGGTGGTCGATCGCGGCGGCCATGCGCGACTCGCGCGTGAAACGCTCACGGAACTCCGGGTCGCCGGCACGGTCGGCGGTGATGACCTTCAGCGCGACGGGGCGTTGCAGGTCGAGCTGGACGGCGCGGTAGACGACGCCCATGCCGCCGCGGGCGATGACGCCCTCGATGCGGCAGCCGGCGAGCAGCGCGCCTTGATGGAGCTCGGGCACGGCTTCATTGTCGCGCGCCGCCTGCGCGGGGGCGCGGGGCGGGCGGGTGAGAAGTTTGTGAGCTTGGCCGCTGCGTTCGTCGCGAAGCGAGCAGGCTGAACGATGTTCGGTCGATTATCACGCCCAGAGGACAGACCAACAATGCAGACCGAAGCCACCACACTCACCGCCGCCAAGCTCCGAGCCGACCTGCGTCTGCTCAACGCCGAACGTGCCCTCGCCGACCTCGAGGGGATGGGTGCGGACCCGACCTACATGGACGACCTGCTCGACGACATCCACTCCTTGAAGGAGGCGTACGTCGG
>Ga0208736_1000265_pt1 | contig 16021 bp, 15 predicted proteins | sample AntDryMetagUQ255_FD_188090 | JGI IMG/M metagenome (GOLD analysis project Ga0208736, IMG submission 188090) | Polar desert microbial communities from Antarctic Dry Valleys - UQ255 (SPAdes) | ecosystem: Environmental > Terrestrial > Soil > Desert | place: Antarctic Dry Valleys | collected 2008-12-31 | reverse complement strand
TTTTTTAGTTATTTCTTTTCTTTTCTTTTTCCTACTATATATTACTCCGAGGTACATTAATATTTATATTGATCATGAGAAAATGATTATTTCGAATTTAGTCGGGAAAAAAACAGTTTTATGGAAAGATATTTCCATTTCAACAGTGAACTGGACTGTAGAAGGAATTCACACAGCAAGTTTAAATTGGACATTTCAGACAAAAGATCAAAAAACTGTTGAGGTTAAACTTGGCTATTATTCCAGAGCAGACATGATCGTTTTAGCTAACCATCTAATAGAGAAAGCCAAAGATGCCACGATTTCTGAAAAAATTTTTCAAATGTCAGAAGGAAAATTTCCATGGTATCTTATTTAGTTATCCTTTTTAAATAATGGAGGTACCGACATTGGGTGAAAACGAATCAGTTTACTTGATTGTCTTGGTATTCTCTTTACATATTTGTATTCATTTCCACAGATCTTCAATCTTCAATTTTATATCAATTAATCAACAGCATTAAATGCGTTTTTATCCTGCCCTTAACAGCTGCTTGGTTAATTTTACTCTCAAATTTTGTCCAATTTATCTAAATGTTTTACGTTATACTGATGAGCATAATATTGAGTATTGGCAGTTGTCAAAAAAATGACTTTCCACTAACATCAGCCTTACCTGAACAAACTTTTCTAAATATTTCTTATGGCACTGATAGTGCACAAAAAATGGATATCTATCTGCCCGCTGCCCGTTCAAAAGATAGCACTAAAGTCATTATGCTGATACATGGCGGTGCATGGAATGGCGGTGACAAAGATGATTTTGCTTCTTATATTACTTTACTAAAAAAGAAGCTTCCAGATTACGCTATCGTTAACATTAATTACAGGTTAGCTACGCAAAGAACAAATCATTTTCCGGCACAGGAAAACGATTTACGATCTGCCATTGATTTCCTTTATAAAGAAAGAGAAAACTACCAGTTATCTGAAAACCTGGTTTTGCTAGGAGCCAGTGCAGGAGCGCACCTTGCTTTATTGCATGCTTATAAACATATTAATCCTGTAAAAATTCAGTCCGTCATTTCTTTTTTCGGTCCAACAGATCTGGCAAGCATGTATAATAGCATAACTAATTCTTATTATCAATGGGCTATGCAGGTTTTGATTGGTGGAACACCGGCTAATAATATAGATGCTTTCCAACAATCCAGCCCTCTTTTTTTTGCTAATGCTAACAGTTGTCCTACCTTATTATTGCATGGTGCTAAAGACCCACTGGTTCCTGTCTCACACTCAAAAATTTTAAGCAATAAATTAAAGGCAGCCGGTGTTGAAACCAAACTTGTTATTTATCCAAATGAGGGACATGGATGGTATGGCGCCACATTAGAAAATTCATTTGAAAGAATTGCTACTTTTTTGCAAGAGAATGTAGACTTGAAAAAATAATTTTCAACAGGTAGATTGTATCAACTTTTCATCCAATCTTCATCTTTCAGATCATCATAAAATAATAACCTCTTAACAAGAGTAGTAATCAGTTCTATACAAAATTTTATATCATTAAGTTGTACTCGGATAATCAAAAATAATTTCCTCTTTCACTCCTAATTCTTAATTTGAAGGATGAATGATGGTACACCGTTGGCGGAAAGATTACGTCCGCAAAAACTGGATGACCTCGTAGGACAAGAACACCTTGCAGGCAATGGAAGCATCCTACGCCGGGCAATCGAAAGTGGTAAAATTCCTTCTATGATTTTATGGGGTCCGCCCGGAACCGGTAAAACTACAATTGCTCATATCATTGCCAATACACTCAAGGTTCATTCCTTTCATTTAAGCGCTATCAGCGCCGGCGTTAAAGAAGTAAGAGAGATAATTCAACAGGCACAAAAAATGAATGGCGCTATTTTATTTATAGATGAAATTCATCGCTTCAACAAAGGGCAACAGGATGCTCTGTTGGGAGCGGTAGAAAAAGGAATTATCACTTTAATTGGCGCCACTACAGAAAACCCTTCTTTTGAAGTAAACAGCGCCTTGTTAAGCCGTTGCCAGGTTTATGTATTGAAACCTTTGTCAGAAGATGAACTGATAAAATTATTGCATCATGCCATTGCAAACGATGAATGGCTGAAAACAAAAAAAATCGTATTAAAAGAAACAGAAGCGCTGCTAACTATTTCTGGCGGTGATGCAAGGAAATTGCTGAATCTTTTAGAACTTGTTGTCGATGCGTTGTCGAACCAAAATCAAATTATAATTACTGACAGTGGGGTAATGCAAATTGCCCAACAGCGAATAGCCCTATATGATAAGAGCGGAGAGCAACATTACGATATTATTTCAGCTTTTATAAAATCAATGCGTGGTAGCGATCCTAATGGTGCTATTTATTGGCTGGCAAGAATGATAGAAGGAGGCGAAGATGTAAAATTTATTGCAAGGCGAATGGTCATTTTTGCATCAGAAGATATTAGTAACGCAAATGCCAATGCACTTTTATTGGCGAATGCATCTTTTGAAGCAGTTAATAAAATTGGTTATCCTGAAGCAAGAATTATTTTAGCACAATGCGCTGTTTATTTGGCTTCATCTGCTAAAAGCAATGCTTCTTATCTGGCTATTGAAGAAGCATTGGAAATAGTGCAAAAAGAAGGCGACCTCCCTGTGCCCTTGCACATTCGAAATGCGCCTACCGGCTTAATGAAAAGAATGGGCTATGGTAAAAATTATAAATATGCACATAGCTATGAAGGCAATTTTATTGAGCAGGAATTTTTACCGGAAAAGATTTCCGGAACAACTTTTTATGAACCCGGAAAAAATGCAAGAGAAGAAGAGATCAGGAAACATTTACGCAACCTTTGGAAAAATAAATACAACTACTGACAGATGATAAGCCTGATTTATATGATTAGCTTTCATTTCCAATCAACATCAAATTTCAAATGATGAAAAAAAATTTCTGCCTGATATTTTTAACTTATTTATTCTTTATTAACTATAGCGAGGCTCAAAAAATTATTCAACGAGATGTCAGCATCGAACAGATGGTAAAAGAGGTTTCAACAGATTCTCTCAAAGCCTACATTAATAAAATGGTAAGTTTTGGAACCAGAAGTACTTTAAGTTCGACTACTGATAAAAAAAGAGGCATCGGTGCAGCAAGAGAATGGGTGGTGCAAAAATTCTCTGATTTTGCAAAAAATAGTGGTGGCCGTTTAACAGCATTTGTTGATACTACTACTTTACTTGCCGATGGCCGGCGAATAGATGCCAACGTGAATTTAGGGAATGCCATGGCTACTTTAAAAGGTACTGACCCTAACGATGATCGTATTTACATTATCAGCGGGCATTTAGATAGCCGTGTTTCTAATGTAATGAACCGGACAGCCGATGCACCTGGCGCAAATGATGATGGAAGTGGCGTAGCAGCAGTAGTAGAATGTGCCCGCATTATGAGTAAACATTCTTTCCCTGCAACGATTATTTTTTTAGCGGTAAGCGGCGAAGAACAAGGATTGTTAGGTGCAACTTATTTAGCGGATAAAGCAAAAAAAAATAATTGGAATATTGATGCTATGTTAAACAACGATATTATGGGCAGCAATAATAGCAATGAGACAGGCATTATTGATAATACCCGTGTTCGAATATTCAGTGAAGCATTTTCTGTACAGGACACCGGCAGAACCGCTTTAAACATTCGCAGCTTAGGGTTGGAAAATGACGGACGGGCAAGACAGTTAGCACGGTATGTAAAAGAAGTGGGTGAACGTTATGTAGATAATCTTGAAGTTGTTATGATCTACCGGAATGACCGTTTTTTACGCGGTGGCGATCATACTCCTTTTGTACAAAAAGGTTATGCAGCCGTGCGCATTACCGAAATGAATGAAAATTACAATCATCAACACCAGGATTTGCGTACAGAAAAAGGTGTTATATATGGCGACCTGGTGGAGTTTATGGACTTTGAATATTTGCGTAAGAATACAGCAATAAATCTTGCCTGTTTAGCCAATCTTGCAAAAGCTTCTTCGGTGCCGCAGGAAGTAAAAGTAGATGTAAGAAATTTGACAAATTCCACCACGCTAAGTTGGAAAGCTCCAAATAATGGAAGTGCAAAAGGTTATTATATTTTAATGCGGGAAACTACTTCTCCCATTTGGCAGAAAAAAATATTTACTTCTCAAACATCAGCCACAATGCCCTATTCCAAAGACAATTATTTTTTTGCTGTACAATCTGTTAATGAAAGTGGTAATGAAAGTTTACCTGTTGTGCCAACGGTTGGACGTTAAAATGGTTATATGCAAATTCAATGGCTGCTAAAAAAATTTGAAGAGTTAACACCTTATCATTTGTATGCTATTTTACAATTGCGAAACCAGGTATTTGTAGTAGAGCAAAATTGTGTTTTTCAGGATGCAGATGATAAAGATCAACACAGTTATCATTTAATGGGCTTTTATGATAATAAGTTAGTAGCCTATACCCGCATTGTACCTGTTGATATAATTTACCCGGTTGCCAGCATTGGGAGGGTTGTTACTTCGCCTGATGTAAGACGCCACGGTGCTGGCAAATTATTAATGCAGCAATCCATCCAGGCACTTTATAATTTGTTTGGTAATATTCCAATAAAAATCGGCGCTCAACTTTATTTAAAACCTTTTTACGAAACATTTGGTTTTAAACAGATAAGTGATATTTATCTTGAGGACGGCATCAAACACATTTACATGCTAAAAGACGTTTCTTAGTAGAACTACTAAGTGCTAAGCGTATTTGTTTGCGATTTAAAAACAAAATTTACTTTCTGCTTGCAAACCTATTCTTGCTCTTATACTTTAGTTCTGTAATCCAAATCCTGTTAACAACTAAATTCTTATCCATGAGAACAACTGTACCTGGCGTACGTACTTTAATACTCATTACGTTCTTCTTCTTTTCCTCTTTCTCCATCTTTTCACAATCTATTACCACCGGCAATGGAAAATTTGAAATTGGCCTCGGTCTTGGCCCGATGTTTTTTTTAGGTGATCTTGGTGGTCATCATGGTGTGGGAAAAACTTTTGTAAAAGATGTAAACATTCCATTGACCAAACTTTCCAAAGGTTTATTTATAAACGTAATGCCCGCCGAATGGTTAGGCTTTAGGTTAGCCATCAACCAGGGAAAATTAGAAGGTTATGATAGCCTGATACAGGACAAAGGAGGCGCTGAAAATTTTCGTAAGATCCGCAACCTCCAGTTTCAATCTTCTTTACTTGAAGGTTATCTGGCAACCGAATTTTACCCAACCGTTTTTTTTGAAAACTATGATGGCCTGCAAGGCAAACTGAGACCATACGGAGTTGTTGGAATAGGGATGATAAAGTTTAAACCACAGGGCAAGTACTATGATCCGAATGGAGGCGCTAAATGGGTTGATCTGCAACCTTTGCGTTTAGAAGGGCAAGGTTTTAAAGAGTACCCTGAAACAAAAGAATATAAGTTAACCACGATAGAAATTCCTATGGGTTTTGGTGCTAAATATTATCTTAAAGAGAATATGTATATAGGTCTGGAAGTATTGCATCGCAAAACATTTACAGATTATATTGATGATGTTAGCACTAACTATATTGACAATAATTTATTCAGCCAATACCTCACACCAGAACAAACGGTGATGGCCAACCAATTATATTACAGGGTAAATTTTACACCGGGTGGCACGTTAACCCGCCCTTCAACTAACGAACAAAGAGGCGACCCAAAAGAAATGGATTCATTCTTCTCTACGATATTACGTTTTGGCTGGAGATTGAATGATTCAAACTCACCAAATGGAAGAGCTTCCCGTCAAATGAGATGTCCTTCATTTTATTAAAACTTTAGGCTATGAAAAGAAAAGTTTTTGGAACATTAATTATTATGGTTGCATTATTTGCTAATGCAACCAGGATGGCTGATGTAAAGACATCTGATAACTTTTTGGATTTGCCAGCAGTAAAAAAAGATAAATATAAAAGTGTAGTTAAGCTTTATCCAAACCCTACCTGGGATGGAAGAGTTAACATCAGCGCCAACAATAAGGAACCATTGCACTTTTATGTTTTTGACGTTTCAGGCACGTTAATGCATCAAATAACTTTAAAAGGAAAAAACAAATACAAAATTGCCAATCTAAAAAAAGGTATTTACATGTACGATGTATTTAGCAATGATGAAAGTATAGAACATGGCAAGATAATCGTTAAATAAAAAATTTCCGGTAAGCGGCTGAGGGTTTAATAAAGTTCAACACCCTGGTTTACAACCATAATCCGTTCCCTATTCGTACGCTTCAAATTTTATTAAAAACTCTCCGCTTACTGGAATTTAACTCAGTTGATTTCTAAATACTTCATAGCTCTTCAATTGTGGATGGATAATTCCCAAATACTCTTATTAACGTCTTAATAAAAAAACTATTCTCGTTCGCTACATCGCGTGAAATTATTTACAAAAACAGTTTATATTTAAAAACCAAAATCAACTGTTATGAATTTAATTGACCGTGTTAAAAACATTCTACTTAGTCCAAAAACGGAATGGCAGGTAATCAAGTCTGAAACAACATCTGTAAGTGGAATGCTTACCAGCTATGTTTTACCACTTTCTATAATACCTGGAGCTATAGCCCTACTTTCGTCTGCATTTTGGGGCTCAATTAACTATGGACTTATCATGGCTATTATTGCAGTAGTAGGAGCTATCATTGGTTTTTATGTTGGCACTTATGTAGCGGATGCTTTGGCTCCTTCTTTTTCTTCTGAAAAAAATCTAAACCGGTCTGCACAATTGGTTGGTTATTCTTACACTGCCAGTGCGGTAGCAAGCATTTTAGGTATCATTCCGATACTAGGATGGCTAGCTGCACTTGCGGGTTTTGCATACATGATCTATCTATTATACCTCGGAACTTCTCCGATAAAAAATACACCAGAAGATAAAAGAATTGGCTATACAATCGTTATTATTCTTGTTCAGGTAGTTCTCTATTTTATACTTTCAGCAATTTTTACTTCACTCTTTCTCCGTAGTTATATGGTTTATTAAAATATAATTAGTTATGGCAAAATATTTATTTGCTCTGTCAATAATTGTTGGATTAATTACTTCATGTAATAACGATCAGCAAAAGAATGCAGATACAAAAAACAAAGTAGAAAAGACTCAAAAAATGACTACGTCAAATCTCCGGAATAATATAAAAATCAGGAACGATATAAATATAAAGGCTGAAGGTATAGACCTTAGCCAGGCTTTTTTACTTTATGATGACGGCACTCTTGTTCCTGAAACTAATGAAACAGGAGTTGGCAAACCGGTAAAAATGAGATTGATAATTGATAATGGGTGGAAGGAGCAGGATGGAAAGGTTTCTATTGGAGCTTCTGAAAAGATTGAAACCAGCGATGGCGAATTAATGCTGGATGAAAAAGATCTTTTTGCTGCCATGCCAATAATAAATGCAGACGATGCCAAAGTCATTACTTTAACTGCTAACATATCTAGTTTGGATAAGCTCTATGATTATTTCCTTGTGTCTTTTAAAGTATGGGATAAAAACGGAACAGGGGAAATAACCGGTAATTATAAATTATATATAAAATAAAAAAGCGGACAATTGGTTTAAAAATGAATTCATTGCAGTTTTTAGACAGAATGTAACATGCAACTGCTACCAACTACCAACTACCAACGATCATCTATCATCCAATTTCTTCAGCATCCAAAGATCACAACCATGATGTCCTGTATTTCCCATTGATGCGTTGATATAATGAAATCCAAATGTTGAATAGATTTTTAATGCTTGTTTTATTCAGGCATTGTTTCCAGGTAGACATTTCGCAGATGTTGCGAATTACGACATCATCAATGCTGATATTTAATTGTGTTGCGTTTCCATATCGCATCTGAATTATGATTTGGGAATTACGAAAAATATCTGAATCATGAGTTAGAAAGGATTGATTGATTTAAAAGATTTTTCATTTCCTCTTTATCTTTTCAATGCACTCGGATCATGGTTCAACAACTGCCATTTGTAAATGAGCGGCAGCAATGTTTAAAAAGTTTGGGATAATGTGCGAATAGGTCCAATTAATTTTTTCCGGATCTTTCAAGCCTTCTATCATGCTCTTCCATTTTTCTTCTCCATAATTTTCAATCACTGTTTTCTTTTTTTCTTCGGTATGCAAATACATGCTCATACCTATCGCGTCCGCTTCAGGATGAAATTGTGTTCCAATCATATATTCATTAAAACGTATGCCCATAATTGCCTGCTGGTAGGGTACATGAGGGCGGTATTTTTCTATTCCTAAAATTTGGAAACCTAAACTTTCAATCTTTTCAAAATTTGGGTGAGTCAATTGCCAGTCGCGGCTATCAACCACATAAAATGGATCTCTTAAACCTTTTAAAACCGGGTCAACCTGGCCCTCTTGTAACACATGAACGGGAAACACACCAAAAGCTGTTGATTTGCGCTTGGTAATTTCTCCAATTCCATAATGACGGCTTACTAACTGGAAAGAATGACAGATAAAAAAGACGAATTTTTTTGTTGATTGAAGAGGATTATTATTCCAGCTTTCTACATGGGCTAGCCAATCGAAATAGGCAACTTCCCATTCGGACCCTTCACTTGCCAGTGGGCTGCCAGGACCGCCGCTTGATAAATAAATATCATAGCTCATGTCAGGCAATTCTGCTTTCAAACGCACATCAAATTCATCCCATTCAACTTCGAGGTGATGATATTCACCCCATTGATTGATGATCTCACGCAGGCAGCGCATGCCCTGGTTAACATGTCCTTCGTATAAATCTAAAATCGCAATTCTAATCATAATAAAAAAAACAAGCTACGAATTTACATTATAAAAAGGAAGCCTTGAACCACAATAGAACCATAGGCACAATAGTTTAACACATCGGCTTATCCTATGTTTCTACTATGACTGTGTTATTCAATAATTAATCTGCTTTGGTAACAATTTTAATTTTCAATCCACACAAAATGACGAAAAAACATTAAAATTAATTGCTTCCCTTTAGGGGATGGGGGTACACTTTCTCGCCATTAATATATGTTGCTAAAACTTTTGTTTGCAAAACATCTTTTTGATCAATGGTCATAAGGTCTTTATCGAGAATAATAAAGTCAGCAAATTTTCCTTTTTCAAGACTACCTTTTTCATCTTCTTCAAAATTGCTTTTTGCTGCCCAGATGGTCATACCCCTTAAAGCATTTTCGCGGCTTAACGCATTTTCCATTTGATAGCCACCTTTTGGAAATTCCTTTGCATCCTGCCGGAAGACGGCCGAATAAAATGTTTTAAAAGGACTAATATCTTCTACCGGGAAATCTGTGCCCAATGGTATCCAATTATTTTGCTGCATTAATTGGTAAAATGCATAGGCGCCCTTTTCACGTACTTTACCTAAACGATCACCTGCCCAATACATATCGGAAGTAGCGTGAGTAGGCTGTACTGATGGAATGATATTGTATTGACCAAATAAATCAAAATCGGCTTTATTCACTACCTGCGCATGTTCTATACGCCAGCGTTTGTCGTTTTTTCCTTTTAAATATTTTGAATAGATATTTAAAATAGCCCGATTACCAGAATCGCCTATAGCATGTGTGCACATTTGAAATCCTTTGTTATTAATGATATTGGCAACAGAATCAAAATGCTGCTTACTGCTCAATAAAAAACCTGACCAATCGGGTCTGTCATTATAAGGCTGTAACAGGCAGGCGCCACGTGAACCCAGTGCACCATCGGCATAGACTTTAAATGAACGGACGTTCATGTAATCTGTTTTGATCTTGCCCTTGTCAAATAAAAAATCATAGTTTTTTTTAGTATCACTTAGCATGGCATAGATACGCATTTTCAACTCGCCCTTTTTTTGAAAGCTGTCCATGAGCAAAACTTCTTCATAATCCAGGCCGCAATCATCCACAGTGGTTAAACCAACAGCGAAACAATTTTGCTGCGCTTTCTCCAATGCATTTTTTATTTGAGTAATATTGGATGGAGGAACTTTAGAAAAAACCAATCCTTCCGCATTATCAATCAAAATGCCTGTCAATTTTCCATCCCTTGTTTCTACCGTGCCACCCGTTAGCTGCATGCCGGGTTTTACAGCACCTATATCCAATGCTTTTTGATTAGCAATAGCAGCATGACCATCAACACGTGTTAGTATAACCGGACGATCAGGAAATAATTGATCTAATTTTTCTTTTGATGGAAATTCTTTTACTTTCCAATCGTTTTGATCCCAACCACGACCTATGAGCCACCCATCAGGATTTTGCTGTGCAAAGGATTGAAGTTTTGTTAAGATATCTTCCCAACTTGTTGTGCCGGTTAAATCAGCAGTTTGCAGTCCCAAACCATAGCGATAGAAATGCGCATGTGCATCAATAAAACCAGGATAGATTATTTGACCATTCGCATTGATTTTTTCTTTTGCAAAATATTTTGCAGTAATGTCAGCAGAAGAACCCACTGCTTCTATTTTTCCATCTTTAACTGCAATGGCTTCGGCTGTAGAAAAAGCTGAGTCAACGGTATAAATTTTTGCGTTGAAGATGATAAGGTCAACACCTGAAGTTTGCCTGCAAGCAAAAGAGCATGAGATAACTAAAAATAAAAAAGCATACTTAATCGGAAATGGTGCTTCCTCCTTTCTAAAGGGGGGACTGGGGGGCATTTGTTTTTCTTTTGTTTTGTTTATTAACATCTCTATTCTGAATTCAAAGTGAATAATATCAATAAATAAATTTGGCAGGATGTTTTTTGTTATGATCTGTTTTATCCTGGTAGGCCTTTGCAGCCTGCAAAATAGATGCTTCATCGTATAAATTGCCCACCAATGTTATGCTTACAGGATTACCTGCCTTGTTGAAACCCATTGGCATGCAGACAACAGGATTGCCGGTAAGATTTGTAATTGATAATTGCCTACCTGCATAAGTTGGTACAATCACCACATCATAATTCTTCATAAAATCGTAAACCTGTTGACAAAGCTGAGAACGGTATCGATTGGCATTGATATATTCCACGGCAGGTATAAAACGGGATGCCCGAAAACTATTGGGCCAAAAATCCCTGTCCTGCCTTTCAATAAGATCGTCCCTGTCGGTCCTGGTTAATTCATCGAAAGCTGCGCCTGATTCTGCATTTAAAACTATGCCTATCATATTAAAATTATACACTGCAGAATCTGGAAAAATTACCGGTTTTATTTCAACTCCCATCGCACGATATTCTTCTAATACTTTCCATTCCATTGCATCTTTCGATAACCGTTTAAAATAATTTTCTGCATAGGCAAAACGCAATTTTTTTACATCGGCTTTAGGATTATAATTAAAAGCATGATCAACCGCACTTGCATCTTTTCCATCTGATCCTTTTAAATAATAATATACAATGGCATCATCTTCTGCACTTCTGCAAATAGGCCCGGCTTTGTCCAAACTCCAACAAAGTACCATGGCGCCGCTTCTGCTAACGGTTCCGAAAGTTGGACGTAAACCAGTAGCGCCGCAGCGGGTAGAAGGAGAAACAATAGATCCCAAAGTTTCTGTACCAATTGCAAAAGGTAACAGACCTGCAGCCACAGAAGCGGCAGAACCTGCAGAAGAACCACTTGATCCCTGCGATAAATTCCACGGGTTTTTAGTTTCGCCACCAAACCATTTATTATTGTAAGCCAACGCACCTAAAGAAAGCTTTGCGCATAAAACTGCTCCTGCTTTTTTAAGTTGACTATACACATATGAGTCTTCATCAATTGTTTGATCTTTATAGGGAGTAGATCCCCAGGTGGTTTTATAACCTTTTACAGCAAAAAGATCTTTTAACCCATAAGGTATACCGTGCAACGGTCCTTTATACATTCCCTTTTTTATTTCCTCATCTGCCTGCTTTGCCTGTTGCATTGCCAGGTCTTCCGTTAAAGTGATAACACTTTCCAACGTATCGCCCCATTTTTTTAACCGGCCTATAAAAAATGCTGTCAACTCAACAGATGAAATTTTTTTATTTTTTATTAAAGAAGCTAATTGTGGTATGGAATAAAAAGCCAGCTCATTTTTATTGGCAGGCATGGGAATAGTTGGAAAACTCCATGCTATTTTCTGTTGGACAGCCGGTATTTTAAATCCAACAGGTGCGGGGCTGAAAGCAAAAGGAAATGCCAGGTCATTTTTCGGAAGTGTTTTATGCATTGCTTTATACGTTCCATTAAAATCCTGCAGGTTTTTTAGCGCCGAATCGCTTTCATCCATTGTATAATTTAAATCATACCATCTCGCCCATTCCCGGATCTGGTTAACCGAATCAGCTTTCGTTTGTGCATTTATAATAAGAGAAAAACAAATGATGATTGGAAGGAATATTAGTTTCATAACCAAAATTGAAGTAGTCAAATTAACTAATAAATATTTACCTTTTCCAATCAAAATTAATTTTATGCGGATTGCTTTTTTCCTGCTTATTTTTTCAGTTATTTATTTTTCCTGCAAAGTAAAAGTTGAAACTAATAAAACCATGGATATGAAATTGGCTGATTATTTTAATTATGGTGACACTGGCGTTCAATCGGCAGGCATTAAAATGATACCCATCCAAACAGAGGTTGGGACTTTTAATGTCTGGACAAAACGATTTGGAAATAATGATCGTATAAAAATTTTATTGTTGCATGGCGGCCCGGCAATGACGCATGAATACATGGAATGTTTCGAAAGCTTTTTTCCCAAAGAAGGGTTTGAATTTTATGAATATGACCAGTTGGGATCTTATTACTCTGACCAGCCAACAGATAGCAGCCTCTGGACTACCGAACGCTTTGTAGAGGAAGTGGAGCAGGTTCGAAAAGCAATCGGCGCTGATCAATCTAATTTTTATATCCTGGGAAATTCATGGGGAGGCATTTTAGGGATGGAGTATGCTTTAAAGTATCAGCAAAATCTAAAAGGTTTGATTGTCGCAAATATGGTGGCTAGTGCACCGGAGTATGGAAAGTATTCAGAGGAAGTATTGTCAAAAGAAATGAACCCACAAGTTTTGGCAGAAGTAAGAGCAATAGAAAAGAAAAAAGATTTTGCAAATCCAAGATATATGGAATTGCTGATGCCCCATTTTTATGCGAAACATTTATGCCGTTTACCTCAATTACCTGACCCGGTAAACCGAACTTTTAAACATGTCAACAGCGTTATTTACACCATGATGCAAGGCCCTTCAGAATTTGGGATCAGTGGCCGCCTGGCAAACTGGGATATAAAGAACCAGCTTAATAAAATAACAGTACCTACTTTAATGATAGGAGCAAAGCATGATACAATGGATCCAAAAGCTATGGAAGAGCAAAGCAAGATGGTTAAAAACGGCAGTTATTTATATTGTCCAAACGGCAGCCATCTATCCATGTGGGACGATCAGAAAGTATTTATGGAAGGGGTAATAAAATGGATCAAAGAAGTAGATGGGAAATAGCTATACCGTGGTTTGCACATGATCTGCAATGGATTGTATCATTTCATTCATTAAATCTTTGGAAGCATTTGAACTCTGACTGGCAAAAACAAAGTGCGCAGGAGAACTGGAAAGTATTCTATTATCAGGAAGTTGATTTAAAACCTCTTCATCAAGCATGCTAAGTTGATATTCTGTAAAAAAAGGCGTCGTTCTTACTGTTACCATGGCATTATGCATAGTTCCTTTATAATAAAAATTTATACTGAATAAACGAGCCATAATTACAATTTTGTATGCAAATTTTCAACTCATTCTTATAATATAACTTCCTATACAATTTACAAAATTTAAATAAGAAAGGCAATATTTCAAGCGTTCATTTTCAGTTTTCGCCGGTTGATTTTGATGCAATACCAAGCCGTTGCTATTTGGCAGTCCCTCAGCTGCTGAAAATTTTATTGTGAAATTTAAATTCAGAACGCATGCGGTTGCACGCTACTATAAAGGGGCTAAAAACTGGCTTTTAATATAGTCTGCTACATTTACTAATTCCTTGGTTTGCTCAAATACTTTTAATTGCCTGTCTGCACCTGTGCCACCTTCTAAAATTTTATTTACTAAACTCAGCCTATGCCTTGATCCCAGGTGATCTACAATGTCATCTACAAAATCCAACAATTCATAAATCAGTACTCTTGTATTAATTTCTTCTTCTTTGCCAAAGTCAATAAGATAGCCATCTATGCCATAACGGCCAGCCCGCCATTTGTTTTCATTAATTAACGGCCTTGGATATTGAATAAAATTCAGGTTTTGCAATCGCAGTTTGTAAATCTTTACACAAACAGCCTGGAAAAGAGCTGCAATAGCAACCGTTTCATCAACAGTCAACGGCACATCACAAATCCTGAATTCAACCGTGTTAAAAAAAGGATGCACACGAAGATCCCACCATATTTTTTTTGCATTGTCAATGCAATTGGTCTTCATTAAAATCTTGATATAATTATCATACGCTTCTATACTTTCAAAACTTTCCGGAATGCCGGTGCGTGGGAATTTGTCAAACACTTTTGTACGAAAAGATTTATAACCGGTTAGCCTTCCTTCCCAAAAAGGAGAGTTGGTACTGAGCGCATAAATGTGTGGCAAAAAGTAGCGGGTAGAATTAGCAATATGATTTGCCATTTCTCTTGTTTCCATTCCCACATGCACATGCAAACCAAAAATTAAATTGCTGCGTGCGGCTTCCTGCAATTCATTGACTATTTCATTATACCGTGCATGATCAGTTATTAACTGGCTTTGCCAATGGCTAAAAGGATGCGTACCAGCAGCACCCATTGAAAAACCAAGGCTGGAGGCAATTTCAGAAATTGTTTTCCGCAAAATGCTTATATCCTGGTGTGCCTCATCAATATTTTGACAGATGTCAGTACCCACTTCAACTACTGCCTGGTGCATTTCCGCTTTTACTTTATCCTTAATTATTTTCTGTCCTTCCTGCACAATGCGTTGTTCATGGCTTTTTAATTCCCTTGTCTCAGGGTCCATTACCATATATTCCTCTTCAATGCCTAATGTAAAATGTTTGTAGTTGATTTGCGCCATATAAAAAATTCAAGATTTACGATTTGTTATTTCTGATTGTTTTTCCAACTTCAGTAATGCTACTGAACTTTACTTGTGTCACTCACTGGAACGGTTGGTAATTCTATTGAGCCCTTTTAATGCAATCATTCACTGTTTATTATATCATCCTGATCCTTGACGCTGGGTGTGCTGACTCATATTTATTTGGTGAAAATGTCGTTTACATCAATAGTTAATCCCTTAACAGTACTGCTCTCAATATGATCTTCAGCTGCATAAATTTTTGCGCCATTAAATTTCTCATTTTCATTCAAAAGAAAAACCGCAATACTTTCTTCAACAGGGTAAACAATCCAATATTCTTTTATACCGGCTTCTTCATACAATTCAAATTTTATTTTTAGTTCTTTTTTTGTGTTTCCCGGAGATAAAATTTCAATAACAAGATCGGGCGCACCGATACAACCATGTTTGTCAATTTTCGATTCATCGCAAACAATGCAAATGTCAGGTTGGACTACGGTGGTTATTTCATTATCTCTTTTTTTATTCTTTACAGGCAGCTTTACATCAAAAGGAGCGGCATACACCTGGCAATCTTTTCCTTTTAGAAAATTGTACAATTCGGCGGATAAACTAATAGAAACCTGCTGATGCTTTGGATTGGGCGCCGGACTCATTTTAAAAATCCTTCCCTTAATCAATTCAACCCTTTCCTTAAATTTCCATTCCAGATAATCTGCATAAGTATAACTGAGTGAAGGGTCTGGCTCTTCCACTAACCGCAACCTATTTTCTTCATCATTATAAATTGCAAACATGATTATATTTTACGTCAACGCCTTTCCTGCAGAAGTCCGTTGTACAAATTCTCCCCAATGCAA
>Ga0208736_1000263_pt1 | contig 16058 bp, 13 predicted proteins | sample AntDryMetagUQ255_FD_188090 | JGI IMG/M metagenome (GOLD analysis project Ga0208736, IMG submission 188090) | Polar desert microbial communities from Antarctic Dry Valleys - UQ255 (SPAdes) | ecosystem: Environmental > Terrestrial > Soil > Desert | place: Antarctic Dry Valleys | collected 2008-12-31 | reverse complement strand
TTGTTGTTTTTTTATTTGTGTTTTGACTGTTAGTTTCTGTTTTTTGTGATACAATATCTGATGATATTTCATTTGTTGATAAAGACCACCAAATAATTCCTGATAACAAAGCCAATGGTAATAGCCAAAGAACAAAGCGCCTTCTATCTTTCTTCCGCTTAATTTCTACAGCTATTTTATTCCAGACAGGTGCAGTTGGAGAAAGAAAAAATTCATCCATTGCCTGGCGCACCTGGTTTTCAAATTTTTTTTCTGACATACGAATCAATTTTTGTGTGGCCATTTGTTTTTTCAATCCACAAGATCAATAATGAACGGGCACGTGCATATTGCGACCTTGAGGTGCCTTCATGAATACCCATCATTTTTCCTATTTCAATATGTGTATATCCTTCAACAGCATGAAGGTTAAAAATGGTTTGATAGCCTGTTGGTAATTGCCTTATCAGTTCTGCTAATTCCTTTGCATTTAACTTTAATTCCGGGTCATCGTTAGAGATGGGGTGTAGGTTATCTTCATCAAAAACAAGTTCACGTTGATAAGCCTTGTTCTTTTTCAAATAATTGAGTGCAGTCGTTATCATAATGGTACGAATCCACCCACCTAACTCACCTTCCGCTTTATATTGATACAGGTTTCTAAAAACCTTTACAAACCCTTCCTGCAATACATCTTCCGCATCTGTTATAGATTTTGTGTAGCGATAGCAAATGCCGAGCATAGGCCTTGCAAAAAGATCATACAACTGCTTTTGTGCCGCAGGCCTTTCCTTTAAGCAGTCTTTAACCAACTGGTAATGATCCATTTGCTCAATTGACAACGCTAATGAAAGAATCGTTGCAGGAAAGAAATATTTTTATTACAAAGCTCCGAGGCGTGCCAGGGTTTTGAACATTCCTATGATATAGCAAAGCTTTTTGTAACTGTGGCAGGCCTTTATCCGCGGGTTCTGCAGAAATGAAAAGGTTGCCGTTAAGCAACCTTTAAATTTTATTAAATAGCAGGATCGGGTGGTGTGTTGGGATTAGTTAACCTTTCCTGGTCCGGATAGGGATAATAGTTTCTTGTTCTTTCAAAATTTAAGGGAACAGGATTTACAGATGAAGGCGGTGCTGTTCGTCCAAATCTTCTGCTATCCTCCAGCCTTAGACCGGATAAAAATAATTCTGCAGATCTCTGTTTATACACTTCAATTAGTAAGTCTGCCATTGATACAGTGCCATTATATGCAGGCAATCCGGCATTAACCCCGAATGGATCGCCGGATGCCTGGGTTCTTACTGCATTAATTTCTGTAAGAGCAGAACTTAACGTTCCTCCACTCCGAAGAATAGCTTCTGCTTTTATTAATTTTATTTCATCGGGTAAATAAATGGGTATAGGTTTATCGATTGCATCAAAAAAACCCTTAATGGTTTTTAATGTTTCACCACCTACAATTATATTTGGTGTACTTAAATAAAAAGACAATCTACCATCGCCGGTTTCCACCAATGAAGCAGGTAGTCCAAAATTTTCTCTTGGTGCAAAATTCTTTGCTATCAATACTTGTTGATACACCGGGTTAGGACTTTGGGCACTATAAGCAAACTGTGATTTTACAGTTAAGTTCACAAGGTTGGCTGCGGTCAACGCTTCAGCGTTTTTACCGAGCATTATATTATACCTTGCTCTGTAGGCATTAATTACATTGGCTAAACTAAAATCAGATCCTAAAACCCTCGTGTTGAATTCTGCAGAAGGAGGTGTTGTAGTAATTAATTGTATAGCCTGGTCTAATAAACTCACCGCTTCGGTTAAAGCCTGCAAACGAGGTACAAAACTTGCCTGGCCATTTTTATCTGTTACAATTGGTAGCTGTTCAAACGAAGTTGCTAATCCGCCAATTGCCATGGCTTTGAATAAATTTGCATGTGCAATAACACCGGCTTGTGTAGCAAGGTCGCCTGCCAGTGAAGTAGGTGCATTGGAAATTAAATCTTCGGCCATACCCATTACTCTTAACATCCTTGACCAAACAGTCAATACATTTCCATTAAAGGTTGGAAGCGCTGTTCCGCCTGCTTCAATCTCTAAAATATTTGTAAATGTTGTGATGCCTTTGAGTTCTCTGGCAGTTGTTCCGGGTGTTACAATCAATGCCTCTAACGCTGTAGTAGAATAAAATTGTTTCATTCCAATACTAAGGGTTATCATACCTTCCCTGGAACTTAAAACCTGCGTGTCCGTTGGCCCATTTGGATTCACATAATCAAGCTTACATCCATACATTGCTGTTATAAAAAGAATGATGGAATAAAATATTTTGTTTTTCATCTTATATCTTTTATAAAAAATTAATTTAAAAATTAACCTGTATGCCTGCAAGGAATGTTCTCGGGATCGGAACTTCTACAAAATCAAATCCTCTTACAGCGTTGTCCTGTCCTGCGGCATTTACTTCAGGATCGTATCCACTATAATTATCAAAAGAAATTAAATTTCTGCCGGATAAAGTAAATCTTACATTTTGCAATTTCCACAGGCGGGGGGCAAGCAAATAAGAAACTGATACTTCCCTGAGTTTTATAAATGAACCGTCTTCAATCCAGTTTTCAAAAATTCCAAAAAGCGCAGTGCTTGTTCCTTTGGGAACTTCGCCTTTCAATTCTTTTTCGAAACCTTTTAAGCCACCATATAGATCCCTGTCACCAACACGCCTTGTAAAATTAAAGACATCAAAACCCAACATACCATCCCATTGCATGCGGAAATTAAATTTTCTAAAATCAATTTCATTTATAAAAGATAAAACAGCGCCTGGATTTGGATCACCTATCACCTTGCTTAAAACTGCACCAGTTGGTTGACCTGTGCCATCTCTTTGTGTTACAAAAGTTCCATTAGGCTTTTGCTGTCCACGTTCACGTTGTGGCAGCCCACCTGGGGTTAATAATAATGTTCCATCCGGATTCCTGGCAAAGAAGGTGCTGTAATAAGCACCGAGTGAATAGCCATTAATGGCTGCCACCTGGCCAAAGCCGCCTGCAAAAGGCAACACGCCATTACCTTCTACTCCGTTAATTTTATTTTCATTATGGCTGAAGGATAATGTAGATATCCAATTAAATTTTTGCCTGTCAAGAATAATTCCTTTAATTAAAAATTCATAACCCTTATTGGTCATTGTGCCAATATTAAGAAACCGGTTAACAAAAGCAGTTGAAGGAGCAAGGGTGCGATTGAGTATTAAATCTTTAACGTCTTTATTAAAATAGGTAAATTCAATACTGATGCGATCTTTAAATAAACTCATATCGGCACCAACTTCCAATTCAGTCTGACGCTCCGGTTGTACGCTAAAATTACCTAATTGTGCCGGAGCTACATATCCAGGTTGCCCTCCATAAGTTATGGGGTTGTAATTGGTAAACCGGTCATAAACTCCAATTGCAGTAAGATTTCCCGACTGCCCCCATGCAGCCCTTAATTTGAAATAGGAAATAATATCTGAAACATTATTTTTCCAGAATTCTTCATTTGATACGATATAGCTTCCACTTACTTTAGGAAAAAACTGCCAGCGGTTATCCGTTCCATAAACTGATGAAGCATCAATCCTTGCTGCAGCAGTCATAAAATAACGATTATAAAAACCAAGGCCTTGTTGTGCATACGCACCGATAATTGTTCTTTCTGACCTGAATTCCGATGCAGTGATAGTACCATTATTTATTGTTTGTCCAAATAAACCTAAAGATTGTGCAGTTGCTCCAAAAGAATTTGTTTTGTCATATTGTATGGTGCCGCCAATGCCGCTTGTCGATTCAAGCCATTCATTTATATTTTTGGTGTAGCTAATGTTCAGGTCATTATTGATTTGAAAAACAGTAGCATCGGCCCTTCTTGCAAAACCACCATCATAAGAAGGAGTGGTATTTTTTGGAGGTATATATCCTGTTGCAGTTTGTGTATAATTATCAATGCCAACGACGTAATCAATATTCAGGCCCTGCACTGGTTTTATATTTAATTGTGCATTGGTTACAAACCTGTTGGTGGTTTGTCTGAAATCAAATCTATCAATTGCTTCAAGTGGATTGGTCCTTCTTAAAATACTTATAGGTGCAGTGGAAGGATATATTCCTGTAGCTGGATCCTTCTCAGGATTCACATAATTATTAGTAAAAATAAATCCGGTTAACGCACCATACGCCTCATTAATACCGCCATTCGGTATTTCTTTACTGGAGCTATAGATGTAATTAGCGCCGGCAGATAGAGTTGTTTTGCTATTTAATTTTTGAGATAAATTTATCCTTATGCCATTTCTATTAAAATTAGTTCCCCTGATTATTCCCTGGTTATATAAATTTGAACCCGATATATAATATTTAGTGGTTGATGAACCGCCTGATGCAGAAACAAAATTTTCTGTTCCTATCGCATTGTGGAAAATCATATCCTGGTAATCATATCGCTCTACAGGTGTTTTACTTTGGTCTGTTACTACTGTATTATTAAACCGGAACGGATGCTGATTAAATTCCAATTTTTTTCTTAGCTGGCTAACCTTTAACTGTGTAGAAAATGTAATGTTTGGTTTTCCCTCTCTCCCTTTTTTTGTAAATATCTGCACTACACCATTATTAGCTCTTGAACCATAGATAGCCGCCGCCGCAGCGCCTTTTATCACTTCTATTCTTTCAATATCAGCAGGGTTTAAATCTACTAACCTGTTTTGAGCATAACCGCCAAGGTCTAAAAGCTGGCGTGAATCATTGTTAACGATAACTCCGTCAACAATATATAATGGATCTGATGAACCTACAATAGTACTGGGGCCTCTTAAACGCACAGTAATACCTCCTGCAGGATTGCCGGAATTTTGAGTGATCTGCGCACCGGAAACCTTTCCCTGCAAAGCGCCATCTACTCCGGTCGCAGCGCTAAACTCAATATCCCTGGCAGAAACAGTGGCGATGGTATTTCCTAATTTTCTTTTGTTTGTAGCGCCAACTGTTCCCGTCACCACCACTTCATCCAGCCCTAATGCATCATTACTCAAAGAAGTGTTTATGTTGTAAGCATTTTCGTTTGTAACACGTAATCGTTGCTCACTGTTTTTAAACCCAACACCAGTGAACTCCAATGTATAGTCGCCGGTTTTTAAATTTGCGGATAAATTGTAATTACCGGAGGCATCCGTAGCCGTACCAAAGTTGGTGTTTTTTACTGAAACAGATATGCCGGGAATCCCCGTTCCTTCGTCATTGGTTACTTTACCACTGATACGGACTTGCGCCACCGCAAAGAGTGCAAATAATTGAAGAACGATAGCAAACAAGATATGTCGATGTTTGTGCTGCAGTAGTAGTTTTTTCATAAATAGTTTTTGTGAAATTGAGGGACTAAAATACAGATTATCTTTTGTATGTATAATCAAAAATGTGATGAGGGGCGTTCAGTGATCTCTTTCAAATTGGATAAACCGTTTTGCATTATGGTGCCATATCTATCTTCATAAAGCAGGCTGCTGAATTTTTGCCAGGGGTACCATTTTAAATTAAAATCTAAATACCATTGTAATGTTAGAGAATCGTTCCGGAGATTATAAACCTGCCAACTGCTGTTTATTGATTTTTTGCCGGGAAAATTTAATTGCATTACAATCAAGGAATCATTTGTAATTAAGGGTGTAATAGTTATTCGTTTGAGCGAAGTACTTGCTTGTGTTTGCCGGTAAGCCGGATGCCAGCGATACCATTGACCTGTATCTGCAATGAGAGCAAACAGGCTGTCCTTTTCGGCCTTTATGTTAATGGCTTTTGAAATGCGGATGTCAGTAGGAATGAATAAAGAAATGCCTGTAATCAACAGAAAAAGAAAAACAAAACTGATGACAGCTAATTTAATGAATCGCATGAAAGAATTTTTGGTTTGTTGAGTTGACGAGTTCGCAAGTTCACATGTTCGCAAGTTCTTGAGTTTGCAACTTATTGTTCATTTTTGAATGCTATAATCATAAACGACCAACCAACTCGTGAACCGTAAACTCAAGAACTTGTGAACTAACGAACTACTCCCATTTAAAAACTTTGATAGCAATTGCATACGCCACAATCCCCCATCCAGTAAGTACCGCCAGCTCCACCCAGCAATCGGTAAGATGAATTCCCTCAAACGCAATTTTTCGCATAGCGTTATTAAAATAAGTAAGCGGTAAAACATTGCTAACCGGCTGTAACCATTTTGGAAAAACATCAATTGAAAAAAAAGTACCGGCTAAAAGAAATTGGGGCAGGGTAATTAAATTAGCCAGGGGTGGGATAGAGCTATCATTTTTTGCTACCCCGCTGATGATAAAACCAAAGCCCATAAATACCAGCAAGGCAATAAAACTTAGTATCATTATTTCTAAAAAAGTGATCCATCCATTAACCAGCGTAAAGTTGAAGGCAAAATAACCAATGCCAATAATAATTACTGCTGTCAACAGTTGAAAAATTACACGGCTGATTCCCTCACCCAAAATGATGTAACCACGCCGGATAGGTGTTGCAAAAAAACGCTTTAATACCAGTTGCTGACGCAAACCAAAAAACAAAAAAGCAACGCCAAAAATACCTGCACTTAATAAAGAAAAACCTAACTGGCCGGGTAAAATGAAATCGATTGTCCTGTATTCACGAACTTGTTTTACTTCAGGAACGATCTGCCCGATCGTTTGCGTGTTCTGAAAAGTCGCTTTGTCTATTTTCGTAACAACGTTTTGTAATAAAGGGAAAAAAGTAGAAAATTTATCGGCACTGGCCGTAGTAGTTTTAAATCGTATAAAATATTGGAAGCCCGAATTGGGGATGATTGATTTTTCAATTTGAAGTATGCCGGTAATTCTTCCTTTATTCAAATCTGATTGTAAGGCTTCTTCTTTTGTATAGCTAACAAAACGTACATTTTTAATGCTGCGTAAAGAATCTAAAATAGGATTGGTCGTATCACTTTGATTATTTAAAACGATACGGTAAGAGGGGCCACCGCCATTACCAATAAATCCAAACACCAGGATAAATATCAATGGAAAAAAAATACTGAAAACAATAGCAGAAGGGCTCCGTAAAATAGCACGCAGGCTGGCTTTTGTAATAGCCAGCATAGCCTTTGATTGATTATATTTTGGTGGCAAAAGTGAGATTAGGAATTAGTAATTTGGAATTGGTTTGGAGCACTAAATTAAACTTAATACAACTACTATCAACTACCAGCCACCAACGGTCAACTACCATCTGCCAACAATCAACGTATAAAAAAAGAGAATGGCAAACGGGTCTGCGTAGTGCCGGAAAGCTGCTTTAATTTTATCAGCTCATTGAAAATGCGGAAATTTTCTTCACCAAGCTGTTCTTTTAATTTAGCTGTTGGTTCCGTTTTTGTGCGGCCTAATAGTTCGTCAAACCAGCTACTTACTTCCGGGTATTCTCTCAACCGGTAATCCTTTAATTTAGCCATGCGTACAGCGCAATCAACTGCATTTTGCAAACCTCCTATTTTATCTACCAGCCCTAACCGAAGTGCATCTTCACCACTCCAAACGCGGCCTTGCGCAATGCTGTCTATATATGCCATATCTTTTTTGCGACCTTGTGCAACCCGCTGCTTAAATTGTAAATAAATGCGGTCAACACTTTCCTGTGCAAAGTTTTTTTCTGCCTCGCTTAGTGGACGATAGATGGCTCCTCCATCTGCATAAGTGGCTGTTTTCACTCCATCGAAGGTGATGCCCAATTTATCATTAAAAAAGCCTTCCATATTGGGTATCAGGCCAAACACACCAATAGAACCTGTAATGGTGTTTGGAGAAGCAAAAATGGAATCTGCAATGGCTGCAATATAATAACCACCCGATGCAGCTACATCGCCAAAGCTTACCACTAAAGGTTTTTCTGTCTTTGCGAGGGATAACTCACGCCAAATATTTTCACTTGCTAATGCACTACCACCACCCGAGTTAATACGAAATACGATGGCTTTAATAGATTTATCCAGCCTCGCTTTACGCAGTAACCTGACATAATCTTCACTGCCAATTGTTTGTTTGTCACCCTTGCCATCAATAATATCACCTTCTGCATAAATTAAAGCAATACGCGAACTGCCGCTGTGTTTATAATCAGCAGCATCTGCATATTTATTAATCGAAATAAAATTGAGCTTATCGTATTTACCTATACCAAGGTTTTTCTTTATTTCTTCTTTTACCTGGTCATCATATCTCAAGCCATCAACCAGTTTATTAGTTAACGCATCTTGTGCATTTTGTATAGCGCCGGTATTTGCAAGGTTATGTAAAGTACCCGTGTCTATTCCCCTGGCCTGTGAGGATTTTACTAAAAAATGATTATATAAATCACCCAACCATTCAGCCGTTTGCAATTTGTTTTCGGGTGTCATTTTAGTTGTCCGCAAAGGTTCTGTGGCGCTTTTAAATTTGCCGGCATAGAAAATCTGTGGCTGAATTTTCAACTTATCCAGTGTGCCTTTTAAAAAAATAAGATCCACATTGAATCCTTTCCAATCTAATGAACCACTTGGATTTACATATAAGCGATTGGCTGTACTGGCAACGAAATAAGCCTGTTGAGTCATGATATCGCCGTGAGCCAATACAAATTTTTTACTGCTTTTAAAATCTAAAATTGCATTTCTCAATTCTTCACTTGAGGCAAAGCTGTTTCCATTATCATTGGCAATAATAAAAATGCCCGCAATATTGTTATCTTGTTTGGCATGCTTTACCAGACGGATCACATCATACAAGCCGGGCACATCAGTTTCTTCATTGGTTATTGCACCCAAAGGATTTTCCTGCATCCTTTCAGGAAAATGCTGACTGAGATTAATGGTGAGAACCGATTTTTCTGCCACCGAGGGCTTATCTTTTGTTGCCAGTGAACTTACCATTCCCACTAACAAAAAAACACCTGCTATACAAAAAACTATCATCGCTAAAAATGAGGCAAGAAAAATTTTAAAAAAGCTTCTCATGGCTGAATACAATTATCCTGCTAAAATAAAAGATATTTGACACCCTTTGTTACCTCTTATGAATGTTTCTTATATCTTAACAGGCAGCAACCTTGGCAACCGGCTGGATTATTTGCGAAAGGCGAAAGAAGCTATTGCTGAAACAACAGGCGCTATTGCTAATAATTCTTTTATTTATGAAACTGCAGCCTGGGGATTAGAAGATCAGCCTTCTTTTTTAAACCAGGCATTGGAAATTCATACTGTGCATTCCCCCAGCTCATTATTGGAAAGTCTTTTAAAAATTGAAAAAGACTTAGGGAGAAAAAGAGGTGCAAAATACGGCCCGCGTCTTATCGATATCGACATTTTATTTTTTAATGAAGAAGTGATTGAGCAAAAAGGCCTCACCATTCCACACCCGCAATTGCATAAGCGGCGATTTGCTTTACAATGCCTGAACGATATTGCACCAACATTTTTTCATCCTGTTTTTCATAAAAATATTAACCAGCTTTTGCTGGAGTGTAATGATACTTTGCCTGTGGATAAGTTTTTAATTGAGTAAATTCAAAATTAAAACAGCAATTAATCTGCGTTGATCATAAAAATTAGATAATCTGCGTTCCTTCATAAATTTTAATGTTTTACGTTTGAAGGATGAAGCAAAGAATATCGAACAAGGAACAAAGAATTTGTGAGTGGGGAAACAACAGGTGAAAAAACGGAATAATGAACAGAGGCAGCTTTAACCTTAAACCTTAAACTTTCTTGAAGTATAATTTTATTACTATTGAAGGAAATATCGGGGCTGGAAAAACGACGCTGGCGCATTTGCTGTCAAAGCATTATAATGCAAGGCTAATTTTAGAGCAGTTCGCTGATAATCCATTTCTACCTAAATTTTATGAAAGCCCGCAGCAGTATGCCTTTCCGCTTGAATTATTTTTTATGGCGGAACGGTTCAAGCAATTAAAAGAATTAATACAACAAAAAGACCTTTTTCAAAACGTAACTATATCAGATTATCTTTTTACCAAGTGTTTATTATTTGCAAAAATAAATTTACCTGAGGATGAATTTCGGTTGTATCAACGCCTGTTCGAGATCATTCATCAGCAGGTTGTACAGCCGGATATTGTTATTTACCTGCATGCACCCGTGCAAAAACTACAGGAAAATATACGAAGGCGCAACCGAATCTACGAACAAAAAATCCCTGATGATTATCTTTTCAGTATTCAGGAAACATACACGAGCTATATTAAGCAGCACAATATAAAAGCACTTTTTGTTGATGCTTCCAATTCCGATTTTTTAGGAAACGAACAACATTTGCAGACCATTATACATGCGCTCAATAAAGAATATTCGCAGGGATACCATTTTATAAACCTGCCATAATTGCAAGCCTTTATTTTTGCACCACTAATGAATTATAAATCTGCTCGTAAAGTTTTCCTAAGCCTGGTGAAGGATGGAAGCTGTGTAAAAGTTATTTAACCCGTCGTGCAATTTTGCTGCACTATTAAATATATCATGACGCAACCTGGTTTACGTTTTCAAAACATTGCTCCATTATACGAAAAAGAATACAGGCTTTTTATTGTTGCCCGTTTCTTTTATACTATGGCATTGCGCATGGTGGCTACTGTTGTAGCTTATAAGCTATTTCAGATAACCAGGGATTCTTTTTCTATTGGTCTTGTCGGCTTGTCCGAATTTGTTCCGGTTTTTGTTCTTGCGCTATACGCAGGCTATAAAATTGACCGCTCAGATAAAAGAACTCTCTTGCTAAAAGGTATATTTCTTTATGCGATATGCATCATTGGTCTGATTGTAGTTACCACGCCGGCTTTCGAAGTGAACAGGCATAAAAGTTTTTTAGAGATCTCTTTTTATGTCATTATTTTCTTCACTGGTGTCATTCGTTCTTTTGCCGGCCCTACTTCTAGTGCCATCATTGCTCAACTGGTGCCGAGAAATATGTTGCATTTTGCTGCCAACATCAGTTCCACAGCATGGCTTTCGGCCTCTATTTTAGGTCATGCATCTGCTGGTTTTTTTATTGCATGGTTTGGGGTAAATATAACCTTCTATATCATTTTAATATATGTTTTAACAGGCGCATTCTTTATTTCAAAAATTGAGAAAAAACCGGTGATGCATACAAATGCAACACTGAAAGCATGGGGAAGTGTAAAAGAAGGATTGCGTTATGTGTTTAATCATAAAGTAATGCTTGGTGCCATTTCGCTTGATTTGTTCGCTGTGCTTTTTGGTGGTGCTGTGGCATTAATTCCGGAATTTGCAGATCGTATTTTAGCAGTTGGCCCCAAAGGTTTTGGATTTTTAAATGCTGCCATTGATATTGGTGCAGCCACTATTCTGGTGTTTAATACTTTTTATCCATTGCGACAAAAGCAGGGAACTATTCTATTATTTGCAGTAACAGGTTTTGGGCTTTGTATTATTGTTTTTGGTTTATCAACTATTTACTGGATGTCATTCCTTGCTTTATTAATTGCAGGCATGCTCGATGGTATCAGCGTGGTTATACGCGGTACCATTTTACAGTTAACCACGCCAGATGAAATGCGGGGAAGGGTAAGTGCCGTAAATTCCATGTTCATTAATTCGTCTAATGAATTGGGTCAATTTGAAAGCGGGTTCACTGCCAGGTTATTTGGTGCGCCAATGGCTGTGATCTTTGGTGGTTTTATGACCATTATTGTGGTGATTATTACCTGGATAAAAGCACCGGGATTACGTAGATTTGAATATTGAAGCCCCCATCGCTAAAAGGGCAATATCATTAAGTTAAGGGCAGCTAATTTATTGCACTGCCCTTTAGGGCGGTTTTTAAAAAGTATATGGTTTTTAGGCTTTAGCCCAACATTTATTTGGGCAAAGCCCGATTTCTGATTGTCAAATTTACCGACCTAAAGGACGGGGCAATTGAAACCTTAACTTAAATGACATTGCCCTAAGGGAGCATCCGCTTTAAAGAAATAAAGTCTTTTCATGGGATAGGGGCAAAAGCGAAAATTTGGAATGCAATCATAAAAAAGACAGTAACACGTAAACTATAAACCTTAAACTCAAAGAAACATGCAACGAAGAATTTTTTTACGCAACACAACTATTCTTGCAGGCGCTTCCATTCTTATGCAAAAGACAGTAATGGCGCAGCTTTTTCACACTTCTGCATTCAACATTAAAATGTTGCGAAAAAATGTAGGAATATTTACAGAGAAAGGAGGGACTATTGGATTTCTATTAAGCAAAGACGGTATCCTTGTTATTGATTCGCAGTTTCCCGATACAGCTGCTCACATGATAGAAGAAGTAAAAAAGTTGAGCACTTCTCCGATAAAATATTTGCTTAATACACATCATCATGGCGATCACTCCGGAGGTAATATTGCCTTTAAGGGAATGGTTGAACATATAGTGGCACATGAAAATTCTTTAGCCAATCAAAAAATGGTGGCAGAAAAACAAAATAAAGTTGATAGCCAATTGTTTCCTGATACTACTTTTAAAGAAGACTGGAAATTAAAATGGAGCGATGAAAGATTACAGGCAGATTATTTTGGCCCCGCACATACTAATGGCGATGCTATTTATCATTTTGAAGAAGCCAATATTTCTCATCTTGGAGACCTGATGTTTAATAAGAGGCATCCTTTTGTTGACAGAGCTGCAGGAGCCAACATGGCTAATTGGATAAAGGTGCTAAACAAAGTGGTTGCGAAAGGACATAAAGACACCATTTATATTTTTGGGCACTCATTAAATCCCGGTGAAGAATCTGGTACCGCAGACGATATTCGCAAATTCCAGGATTATTTGGGAAAGCTCTTGCAATTTGCAGAAAGCGAAATTAAAAAGGGTGTTTCCAAAGACGATTTTATTAAAAACACAACTATTCCAGGTGTTACTGAGTGGACTGGTGATGGCATACAGCGCCCGTTAGGAGCGGCTTACGAAGAATTAACGGAGAAGAAAACAATGTAAATTGTCAAACTTATGCTTTGAGATTAACCTCACTTAGTTTATCCAACACATGATAAACAATAGGACAGAAGCTTGCATTCTTTAAAGTAAGCTTTTGTCTTTTTATTAATACATCTTCATCAGTATAAGGAAAACGTACGCAATCAGAAGGCCTCACTTCATAAATGCTGCAAAAATTATCTACACCTAAAAATGGGCAAGGAGTTGACCTCACTACAAAATCACCGTCTTCATCTACAATTAAATAGGTATCAATAAATTCACTTTCTTTCATTGCCAGGTGCTTGCTGATACGTTTTACATCAGGAGTTTTAAAACGTGGAGAATAATTTTTACAGCAGGAAGCACAACTTAAGCAATCAATCTTTTTAAAAGCCTCTTCATGCAGATTTGGTAATTTTTTCAGTACTTTATTTTTATCTGCACGTTCAAGAAAGTGTTTATACTTTTTTTGATCATCCTTATTTGCGACATTAAAGGGCATGTGCAAAGAAAAGCAATTGCCGCTGCGTGAAAGGTGAAAATTGAATATGTTCACTAATACTTTGAATAGCTCCATCCCTCAATAAAACTTTAAAAAATTAAAGACGTTGCTTTTGTCGTTCTGAACCGACGGTGAAGAATCTAATAGTGCATGCAATGAGTATTAAAATAAAAGCAGATGCTTCATTCTTCAGCATGACAAAATGCAAGAGGCGTTACACTCACAGGCAGGCATGTTCATGGTAGAATAAAATCAATTTGATGATAACCTTGAAAGGTTTGATTTTGAAGTTTCAAGTCAAATAAGTCTACAGCTATTTTGCATACCCCAATTCCACCAGAGGCTTCATAATCAAATGGGTTATAGACTTATCATTATTAGTCAGCCAAATGATTGTGATATCAGGTTTGGGAATAATAAACAGATGTGCCCTGAAACCAGCCTGGCTACCGGAATGATTAATGACTTTATATTCATCCTTATTTTTTGGCTCGGAAACAAACCAGGAAAATCCCTGCGAAGGCGGATCTTTTGCATTCCAATTTTTTGAATGCCATGCCTTTTGTGAAAGTGCTATTGTGTTACAATCAAGAAATAAGCATTTCTTCATAGCATCTACATATTTTTTAAGGTCATCAACAGAACTCCAAACACCACCATTTCCTGATGCTGTAAAAGTTGGATATTCGCCATAGTCATATTCTTCAAACCGGTTATTTACTTTTCTATATCCATGCGCAACATCCTTTTCGGGGAACGAACCATCAGTAATTTTGCTATCCAACATTCCGGCAAGCTTGAAAATATAATTTTCAATAAATGATTGCCATTTCATTCCACTCACCTTTTCTATAATCAATGCCAACCCATTATACGACGGATTGGAATATTTCCATTGACTCCCGGATTCAAACTCTAATGTATCGGTCAGTTTGAGCGGTGCGAAGTTTTCTTTATCTTTTGCCGTCAAATAAAAAATACTGTCCTTGTCAACATTGCGGCTATCAGGAAGCCCGGATGTATGTGTGATCAAATGTTTGATTTTTACTTTTGCAGCAATTTCTTTATTCTTAAAATCTGGAAAGTATTTAATAATGCTGTCTTCTATTGAAAGTTTACCCTGGCTTTGAAGTATGAGTATGCTATAAGCAACAAAAGTTTTACTGATAGAGCCGGTATTGGATATTGTTCTATTTGTGAATTTTTGCATGGTTTTCAAGTCTGCCAGACCAAAAGATTTGGAATACAAAACCTTATTGGCTTGTTGTATAAAAACACTACCTCCCGGTTCATTTTCTTTGAAATGTTGTGAAAATATTAAGTCCAGTTTTGCTGCAAATAATTTGTCATTGCTTGATTGCTGGGTAAAGCAAATGATGCATGGAAAAATTAGAAAAGTAATAATTATGCACTTGCGCATCGCAATAAGTTCTATGATTTTCAGAAATCTATCAACAATATAAATATAAATATAAATGCAATGTCTGAACTATGATTTATATGATTAAAAGATGAAATCTGTTGGTTCCTTATAAATCCCCCCAAATCATGGTTCAGACAAAAGCCGAATGGAAAAATTCAACCAGTTACATCAATTTTTATTTCAGACACGTGTCCGACATTTTGAAGGTGTCGACACTTTCAGTAAATCCCCCAAATCGTGGTCAAACAATTATCCTTTTACGTTTTCAATTTTTAAAGCATTAACCGCGGCAGTAAGCTTTTCTATTTCTTTTTTAAGTTGTAAAATATCTGCGGAGCCTGCAAGAGGGGCATTCTTTTCTTCGGCATCACGGCCTACAAAAAAAGATGCGAGTGTTGCGGTTATATAACCAAACACACAAAAGCCATAAATGGAAAGCAGTATACACAATGCTTTACCTTCTGCTGTTTGCGGCCAGAACTCGCTGCCAAGGCTGGTGAGCAGCATAGCAGTCCACCATAAAGCGTTTCCATAGGCCATAAAACCTTTGCCTGAATCTTTTTCAAAAGCATACATGCCTGCCGCCCCGGCAAATATGATGGCAACAGTTAGAATAATCACATATTTGAATCCTCTTCTTTTCATAGTGGCATTGAGGCTTCCCATGCTTCGGTTAACAGATGATACCACTTTTATCAGCCTTACACTGCGTATGCCTCTTATCAATCTTGCGATGCGGAAAATTCTGAATATGCGTAAGGCAGGTATGATCAGAGAGATAGCAGTGAGCCAGTTCTTTTTTAAGTAAGTGAATTTTTTTGGCGCCAGTATAAGTTTCAATAAAAAGTCAAGAATGAAAATGATCCAGATTGTAATACTTATTATTTCCAGCACAGGCGATAATCCCCAAATGAGTTCTACAACCAATAGGACCAGCCAGACAAAGCCAAGAAAGATCATCGGGGCTTCTAAAAATTTCTCCACTTTTCTCAGTAAAGAATTTCTTTGCACAGTAAGTTGTTCATTGCTCATAAAAGAATTAGCATAAGAAATGTGCCATAGGATGTATGTGAGCTAAATTTTGACTGTGATGAAGATACCAGCCGGGCCGCTCGAAATGTCCATAG
>Ga0208736_1000262_pt1 | contig 16068 bp, 15 predicted proteins | sample AntDryMetagUQ255_FD_188090 | JGI IMG/M metagenome (GOLD analysis project Ga0208736, IMG submission 188090) | Polar desert microbial communities from Antarctic Dry Valleys - UQ255 (SPAdes) | ecosystem: Environmental > Terrestrial > Soil > Desert | place: Antarctic Dry Valleys | collected 2008-12-31 | reverse complement strand
CGCGCTGCTGCTGACGTCGATCGCGGGCATGATCGTGCTCGTCGCCGCGCAGAACCTCGTCTCGGTCTTCCTCGGCCTCGAGCTGCTGTCGATCCCGCTGTACGTGCTCTGCGCGACGGAGATGCGGCGCGCGTCGTCGCTGGAGTCCGGGCTGAAGTACCTCGTGATCGGCTCGGTCGGCTCGGCGACGCTGCTCTACGGCCTGGCGTTCCTCTACGGCGCGACCGGCGCGACGGACTTCAAGGACATCGCGGAGGCGCTCGGGTCCGGCGGCGACCTCGTATCCGACCCCTTGCTGCTGGCCGGGATCGCGCTGTCGATCGTCGGCCTCGGCTTCAAGGCGTCCGTCGCGCCGTTTCACCAGTGGACGCCCGACGTCTACGAGGGCGCGCCGACGCCGATCACCGCCTTCATGGCGGTGGCGACGAAGGCGGCGGCATTCGGCATCGTGCTGCGCCTATTCGACGTCGCGCTGATCGATGCCGCAGTCGACTGGGGCCCGCCGCTTGCCGCGCTGGCGGCGTTCACGATCGTCGTCGGCAACGTCGGCGCGCTCGGCCAGTCGTCGCTGAAGCGGCTGCTGGCGTACTCGTCGGTGGCGCAGGCGGGCTACATGCTGGCGGGCGTCGTCGTCGCCTCGCGGCTCGGTCTGCAGGCGACGCTCTTCTACATCGCCGTCTACCTCGTCATGAACCTCGCGGCGTTCGCCGTGATCGTCGCGCGCGAGCGCGAGACGCCGCTCGGCGACGACATCGCGTCGCTCGACGGCCTGGGAGCGACCCGCCCGGCGCTGGCCTGGCCGATGACGATCGCGATGCTCGCCCTGGCCGGCTTTCCCGCGACCGCGGGCTTCATCGGAAAGTTCTACCTCATCGATGCGGCCGTCGACGGCGACTACGCCTGGCTGGGCATCGTCATCGTCGTCGGCTCGATGATCTCGCTCGCGTACTACCTGAAGGTCGTCGCGGCGATCTGGATGAGACCCGCGGCCGAGAGCACGGATCTGGCTGTTTTGACCCCTGGCCCCGAGCCGCTGCTGGCCGGCGGCTCGGACGAGGCGACCGGCCTGCGCGCCCAGGGCGAGGTCGTCGCCGTCGCCGTCTTCTTCGGGGTCCTGACGGTCGTGCTCGGTGTCGTGCCATCGCCGCTGTTCGACGTCGTGCGCGACGCGGGAGCGGCGCTCGGGCTGCTCTGAGCGAGGGCGGCGAGATGACACGCGAAAGGACCGGCGCCGCCAGCGACGCGTGGGTTGGCGCCCCGACATAGCCACGGAAGAATGTTCCATCAGTTGGCGACATCGTGCTACGGTGCCGCCATGAGCTCCATCAACGCGGGTCTGATGCTGCTTTCCGCTGCCGCTGCTCCCGAGTCGCCCACAGCCGGCGGCGCGGTCGAGGAGGACATCGCCCTCGCCGGCGTGATCGCCGCCTTCTTCATGCTCGTGCTGATGCTCGGCGGGCTCGGGCACCGGGCCAATCTGGTGCCGGTCATCGGCTGGTTCAAACGCTTCGCCGAGCGGATCTCCGGCCAGCCCGGCTGGGCCTCGATGCCGTGCGGGCTGGCGATCATCTCGCTGATCTCGGCGCTCTTCGGCCTGTACTGGGACGTTTCGCTGCACATCGACGTCGGCCGCGACGACGGCCTCTTCGGCACGCCGGCGCACTACTTCATCCTCGCCGGCCTGTTCGGGATCGTCATGGCCGGCTTCTACGCCATGTGCCTGCCCGAGGAGCGCGAGGGACCGACGTTCATCAAGATCACGCGCGACTGGCACGTCCCGCTCGGCGGCGTCCTGATGTTCTGCGCCGGCAGCTTCTCGCTGATCGCGTTTCCGCTCGACGACGGCTGGCACCGCCTGTTCGGCCAGGACGTCACGCTGTGGGGGCCGACGCACCTGATGCTGATCGGTGGCGCCTCGATGGCCCTGCTGGGGATCGCGGTGCTGCAGGTCGAGGTCGTGCGGGTGATGAAGGCGACCGGTCAGATCCACACGGAGCGGTGGTGGGTCAAGGGGCTGCGCAACGTCTGGCTGCCGGGCGGCCTGCTGATCGCGATGTCGACCTTCCAGCTCGAGTTCGACCTCGGCGTGCCGCAGTTTCAGCTCATCTTCCACCCGATGTTGATCATGGTCGCGGCCGGCGTCGTGCTCGTCGCGACACGGATCTGGCTCGGCGCCGGCGCCGCCTTCGGAGCGGTCGCGTTCTTCCTCGTGATGCGCGGATTGATGTACGTCTCCGTCGGCTCGCTCGGCGAGACGCCCGCCCACTTCCCCCTGTACATCGCCGAGGCCGCGCTCGTGGAGGGCCTGGCGCTGCTGATCTCCGTCAGGCGCCCGCTCGTGTTCGGCGCCTGGTGCGGCCTGGCGATCGGCACGATCGGGCTTGCCGCCGAGTGGGGCTGGTCACACGTCTGGATGCCGATCCCGTGGCCGGCCGGGATCCTCGGACAGGCGGCGATCCTCGGCCTCGCGATGGCGCTCGCGGGCAGCCTCATCGGCGCCTTCATCGGCGCGCGGCTGGGGGCGGGCACGATTCCCCAGGTTCGCGGCCTGCGTTCACTCGGCCTCGTCGCCGCGGCCGCCATCGCCGCGATGGTCGCGTTCGGCCTGCAGACCCCGAGCGACACCGGCGCCAGCGCGAAGGTCACCCTGAAGGACGTCGGCGCCGGCTCCCAGCGCACGGCGATCGTGACCGCCAGGATGCAGCCCCGCGACGCCGCCGAGAACGCGACCTGGCTGACGGCCACCGCGTGGCAGGGCAACGGCTTCGTCGTCGACCACATGCGCGAGGTGGGACCCGGCGTCTATCGCTCGACGCGGCCGATCCCGGTGCACGGCGAGTTCAAGACGCTGATCCGCATGCACACCGGCTCGTCGCTCACCGGCCTGCCGATCTACGCGCCCGCCGATTCGGCGATCCCCGCCCCGGCGGTTTCAGCCCCGCGCTCCTTCGAGCGCCCGTTCACCTCCGACCACAAGCTCCTGCAGCGCGAGGCCAAGACGAACGACCCCGCGATCACTGTCGGCAGCTACGCCATCGTGGGGTTTTTCACCTTCGCGCTGCTGGCGATGCTCTCCTGGGGCCTGCACCGCGTGCGGGTGACCGCCGCGGTCGGCGGCCATCCGTCCGCAGCCGAGGCGCGCCGGGCGCCGGTGCTGGCGACGCCGCCCGCGGCCTGAGAGCATCGAGGCGATGGCCGACACCCTCACGGCAGCCGGCACGCCCGCCGCCGCGGGCGACGGCGGCGCGGGCCCGACGCGCGTGCGGATCGCGATCGTCGGCAGCGGATTCGCCGGCCTGGGGATGGCGATCCGCCTCAGGCAGGCGGGCATCGAGGACTTCGTCGTGCTCGAGCGCGCCGGCGACCTCGGCGGGACGTGGCAGGCGAACATCTACCCCGGCTGCCAGTGCGACGTGCCCTCGCACCTGTACTCCTTCTCCTTCGCGCCGAACCCCTCGTGGACGCGGACCTACTCCCGCCAGCCGGAGATCTGGGCCTACCTGCGTGGCTGCGCCAAGCGCTACGGGCTCGCCTCTCATCTGCGCTTCGGCCACGAGCTGACCGGCGCGACATGGGACGAGCAGACCGGGGGCTGGCACGTGCAGACCACCGGAGGCGACTTCGAGGCGACGCTGCTGATAGATGCGACGGGGCCGCTGAGCCACCCCGCCGTGCCGCCGATCCCGGGCCTCGATACGTTCGAGGGCACGCTCTTTCATTCAGCCGAGTGGGATCACGACCACGACCTGCAAGGCGAGCGCGTGGCCGTCATCGGGACGGGCGCATCGTCGATCCAGCTCGTTCCGCGAATCCAGCCGCGCGTCGGCGCGATGCACGTCTTTCAGCGCACGCCGCCGTGGGTCCTGCCGCACTCCGACCGCCCCACCTCGCGCTTCGAGCGCCAGCTCTACCGTGCCGTGCCGCTCGTGCAGCGCGCCGTGCGAACAGGCGTCTACTGGGGCCGCGAGACGTTCGTCGTCGGCTTCGCCAAGCGCCCGAGCCTGGCGCGCCACGCGGAGCGCCTCGCGCGGCTGCACCTGCGCCGCCAGGTGCGCGACCCGGCGCTGCGGCGCAAGCTCGAGCCCGACTTTCGCCTGGGCTGCAAGCGCGTGCTGATCTCCAACGAGTTCTATCCGGCGCTGACGCAGCCCAACGTCGAGCTCGTCACGGAGCAGATCGCGAGGATCGCCGGCCGCCGCATCGTGCTCGCCGACGGCAGCGAGCGCGAGGTCGACACGATCATCCTCGGGACAGGCTTTCACGTCACCGACCCGCCGACGGCGTGGCTCGTGCGCGGGCGCGGCGGCGGGACGCTGGCCGAGGCCCTCGGGCTCAGCCCGCAGGCCTATCTCGGGACGTCGGTGCCCGGCTTCCCCAACCTCTTCAAGATCATCGGTCCGAACACCGGCCTGGGCCACAGCTCGATGGTCTTCATGATCGAGTCCCAGCTCACCTACGTCATGGACGCCATCCGTCAGATGGACGAGGGCGCGATCGCGAGCGTCGACGTGCGTGCGGAGGTGGTCGAGGCGTACAACGACGAGGTCCAGGCGATGATGGCCGGCACGGTCTGGTCGTCGGGCTGCGCGAGCTGGTACCTCGACGCCCGCGGGCGCAACACGACGCTGTGGCCCGACTTCACCTTTCGCTTTCGCCGCCGCACGCGCCGCTTCGACGCCGACGCCTACGAGCTGCGCACGGGCGCCGCCGAGCCGGCCGGGCTGGCGCAATGAGAGCGCCGCTGCAGCGTTCGCGCTTCGACGTCGCCGGGCGCACCGTGTTCATCACCGGCGCCGCGCGAGGGATCGGCGCGGCCACGGCTCGTCGCCTGCACGCGGCCGGCGCGAACGTCGCGCTCGTCGGCCTGGAGCCCGAGCTGCTCGAAGCGCTCGCGGCCGAGCTCGGCGACCGCGCCGCCGCCTACGAGGCCGACGTGACCGATCTCGAGGCGCTGCAGGCAGCGGTGCGCGAGACCGTCGCGCGCTTCGGCGCGATCGACGTCGCGATCGCAAACGCGGGCATCAGCTACATCGGCCGCCTGACGACGGCTCCCGTCGAGCAGGTCGAGCGCACGCTGCAGGTCAACCTCATGGGCGTCTGGCGCACCGATCGCGCGGTCATCGACGAGATCGTCCGGCGGCGCGGCTACCTGCTGAACGTCGCCTCGCTGAGCGCCGTCAGCCACACGCCGCTGATGGGCGCGTACACGGCCTCCAAGGCGGGCGTCGAGGCGCTGACGGACTGCCTGCGCGCGGAGACCGCGCCGGCCGGCGCGCGCGTCGGCTGCGCGTACTTCGGCTTCATCGACACCGATCTCGTGCGCGCGAGCTTCGCCCATCCCTCGACGCAGGTGCTCTCGGCAGCGCTGCCGTCCTTCGTCTCGACCCCGGCGCCGCTGTCGGCCGCCGTCGACGCGATCGAGCGCGGCATCCAGCGACGCTCGGCGCGCCTGTGGGCGCCGCGCTTCGTCGGCGGTGCGCTGCTGCTGCGCGGCGCGCTGCAGCCGCTGACCGAGCTGCGCATGCGCCTCAACCGCGACCTGCCTCGTGCGCTGCAGCTCGCCGACCCGGGACAGGGCGGCGTCGAGGACCAGCACTCCGAGCTCGGGGTCTCAGGCGGCGCCGAGGGCAAGCGACCGGCCAAGCGGGTCTCATAGGGGCGGCGTCGCCCGCGACGTGCAGCGGTCAGGAGCGGTGGCGCTGCAGGACGGCCCGAGCGAGCTGCCGGTCCGCGAGCGTCACGGCCGGTGCACGTCCGTTGAGCGAGGCCGTCACCGTGACGGGGCGCGGCAGGCTCTCCGCCGACTTGATGACGTAGGCGCCGTTGGTGTGAATGCGGGAGGTGGGCTTGCTCATGCGCTTCGGGGACAGCCTACCCGGCTGCTCGGATCGCTGACCATCCGAGACGCACGGCGGCCGCCGAGCAGATGATAGCCGCCACGAGCCAGACCTCGACGGGGCTGCGGCTCGGCAGCTCCATCGCCAGGCTTGCGGACGCCACGAGCGCGCAGACGACCACCAGGCGCAGCATCCGGCGGCGGCTGCGCAGGATCCTGTCGACGATGATGTGGCGGCCCGTGCTGGCGGCAAAGCCCGACAACACCGCGCCGCCGGCCAGCAGCAGCGACACGGCGGCTCCGGGCTGCGACGTGTCCAGGTCCGACAGCCACCCCAGCCACAGCAGCGCCGCCACGACGACCGCCGTCAGCGCAGCCCTGGCGGCCCCACCCTCGCGCTCGGCGACGATCTCGACGATCGCGACCACGTCGGCGTGCGCCTGCACCTCCTGCGCCGCGTAGAGCGCGACCCGGCTGACGTTCTCGTCGTCCTCCCCGAGCGCCACGACGTCGCCGCCGTCCGGCGGAAAGCTGCCGAGCTCGGCGTGCGCCACCCGCAGTTCCTCGGGGATCGCGATCTCCATGTGGAAGCTGTGCGCTCGCCAGGCGCCCGGGCAGTCGATCACGAACCACGTGCGGTCGGGGTTGCGCATGCGCCGCAACAGCTCGCGCGGGCCGGGCGCGTGGCGGTCGTGGCCGGGCGGCTCGAGCGGGAAGTCCTCGCCGTAGCCGTACTTCAGCACGCGCCTGTCCGCTCCGCCCTCGGCCAGCGCGGCGAACAGCAGGTAGTCCGACGCGAGCGTCCGCAGCAGGCTGCGACAGGCGGCGTCCTGCCAGATCGCAGCGCGCGTGGGGTCTGCGCCCTCGGCCGTCGCGACGAACGCCGACAGCGCCTCGCGCGCAGCGTCCTGCTCGCCCGTGACGATCTGCCTGAGCTCGGCGGTGAGCTTCTGCAGCAGGTCGTCCGACGGCGCGTCTGCGATCGCGTCCAGCGCCGTGCGCAGCAGCGCGATCAGGGCCAGATCGGTGTTGTCGGCGCGGCCCAGAACGGGCAGCGCGGCGTCCTGCTCGTCACGCAGGTCGAAGTTGCGCAGCGGTCGCTTGCTGAGCACCGAGATCGGGACGACGAGCCCGTGGCGGGTGCGCAGCCTGGTGCGCTGCTGCGGCGTGAGCGTGAAGTCGACCGACACGCGGCGGCGCGTCTCCTCCTGCGACAGCATCTCGACGGTCTCGACGCGCCGGTTGATCCAGCGCTTGGGGTCTGCGACGAGATCCGCGCAGGCGAAGCCGGCTTCGAGCAGGTCTGCGGGAAACTCCTCCACGCCCGGGAGTCTGCGGCCCGCGGCGGACGAAGCCGCGCGCCGGGACCGGCCGGTCGACGTTCAGTCGCCGGCGTCGCTGTGCGCGCTGACGCGGAAGCGCACCGCCGTCCTGGGAGCGGCCTCCGGGATCACGAAATGCGTGTGCAGGTGAGCGACGCTGCCGCCGTTGAGCTGCATCTGCCCGCTGCGCTCGATCGTGGCGGTGCAGAGCGGGCGCAGGCGCTCGGTCAGCATGCGCTTGATCGCCCACAGCTCGGCCCCCGCCTCGTCGGGCAGCTCATGAAACGACGACACGTGGCGGCAGGACACGATCAGGTAGTGCGCCGCCGTGCCCCCATAGGGATAGGCGTTCTTGGTGACATACCAGTGCTTGCCCGTGAACTCGATCGGCTCGGGGTGGTGCTCCGCGACGTGCTCGCGACAGAAGATGCAGATGCGCTGCACCTCGAGGCGCTCCATGTACCGGCGCTGGCCCTCCGTGCGCGCCGCGGCGAGGTGATAGAGGGGGTCAGCGGGCGCGTTCATAGACGCTGAAGATGAAGGTCTCGTCGTTCTCGGCGATCTCGTCGCTCTGCTCGACGCGTCGCCAGTCGCCTGTCGGCAGCTGCGCAAAGAACGCGTTGCCGGTGACATGGCCCTGGACATGCGTCGCGTAGACGCGCTCGGCGAACGGGAGCGCGTGGGCGTACGTCACGCCGCCGCCGATGACGAAGCAGTCGTGGTCGCAGGACTGAAGCGCCGCCTGCAGGTCGCCGAACACCTCGGCGCCCTCGGCGCGGTAGGTGCGGTCCGCGCTCAGCACGAGGTTGCGGCGCTCCGGCAGCGGGCGAAAGCGATCGGGCAGCGACTCGTACGTCTTGCGGCCCATGACGACCGTGTGGCCCGTCGTCAGCTCCCGGAAGCGCTTCAGGTCGCTTGGCAAGCGCCACGGCAGCGTCCCGTCGCGGCCGATCACGCCGTTGCTGCTCAGGGCGACGACGATCGAGATCACGTGAGGACGGGGATGCCCGCGATCGGCGGGTGGGGCTCGTAGTCGCTGAGCTCGAAGTGCTCGGCGCGGAAGTCGTGGATGTCGCTCACGAGCCGGCCGGCCTCGGTGAGCTCGAGCGTCGGGAGCGCCAACGGCTCGCGGGAGAGCATCTCGTCGACCGCGTCGAGCTGGTTCTCGTAGATGTGCGCGTGCTGGATCCAGTGCACGTACTCGACGAGCTCATAGCCGGTGAGGTGCTCGATCATGAGGCCGAGCGCCGTGTACTGGGCCATGTTCGAGGGCACCCCGATCGGCGTGTCTCCCGAGCGCTGGTTGTGCACGAGGTGCAGCTTGTCGTTGTAGACGAGCGCATGGACCCAGCCGTGGCAGGGCGCGATCGTGTTGCGCGACTTGACGCCCTCCGCACGATGGTTGGCGCTCGGAACCCAGGGGCTCATCACGGCCGTGCGGTCCAGCGGCAGGTCCTGCAGCTTGCGGATCAGGTGCGGTAGCTGGTCGAAGCCGGGATCGTCGCCGTCGAGGTCGGTCGTGAAGTTGCGAAACGCGTGCCCGTAGGATCCGGGACCGAGGTCGCCGGCCTGCAGGCCGCGCGGGATGCACTTCTCCGGCGTCGCCCACGCGTCCCACCAATCGCAGCCGAACGCCGCGAGCTCGTCGAGCGTGCGTGCGCCGTTGATGAACGCGCACAGCTCGCCGATCGCCTTGCCGACGAAGCCCCGGATCGACCGCTCCGTGATGACCGCCGCACCGTGAGCCAGCGCAAAGCGCATCGCGTACCCGGCGACCGCGAGCGTGTCGGGTCCCTGCTTGGACGCGACGCGGACGCCGCTGTCGCGGATCGTTCGCAGCATGTCCTGATACTCGGTGCTCGGCCGGCGATCTGGGAATGGGAGGTAGTCGGGCATCGGGTCGCCGCTCGTCCGCGGACCGCGAGTCTGGCGACGCTCGCGGACGGACGCGCATGTCCAGAGTAGGCATCGCGGGGAGTGTTCGTTCGCCGCTGCGGCGACCATAATGTCGGGCAACCGACCCCGACCCTTCGGACGCCATGGCCGCCATCGCCCTTCACAGCCCGACAGCCGACTTCGAGCACCGCCTGATCGCCTCCCTCGCCGAGGTGACCGAACAGGTGCGCACGCTCAAGAAGGATGGCCGCCGGGTCGTCCTGACCTCGGGCTCGTTCGACCTCATCCACCTGGGTCACGTCAAGTACCTGGCACGCGCCAAGGAATGCGGCGACGTGCTGCTCGTGGGGGTCGACAGCGACTCGAAGATCCGCCGTCGCAAGGGCGAGGATCGGCCGATGGTCCCGCAGGCCGAGCGCCTGGAGATGCTGGCCTACCAGCGGCCGGTGGACTTCATCTACCTCAAGCACACCGACGACCCCCGCTGGGGGCTGATCAAGGCGGTCGAGCCCGACGTCCTCGTGCTCACCGCCGGTCACTCCTACAGCGACGAGGAGCAGAAGGCCCTGCTGGAGTTCTGCGGCCGGATCGCGGTCGTCGAGCGCCAGTCCGACGTCACCACGAGCGAGCGGATCCGCCAGATGTACATGCACCTCGGCGACCGGCTCGGGCCGAAGCTGGCGGAGGTCCTACCGGAGCTGATCGACCGCGTCCTGAAGCGAGGATGAGCGAGGCCGTCGTCGCGTACATCCCGGTCCTCCACGAGGGATACCGGCGGTTTCTCGTCGCGCACGCCCAGGGCCGGCGGCTGTTTCTCATCGGGCCGGAGCTCTACGCGGACTACCACCCTCTGGCCAAGGACATCCGCTGCCTGGAGGCGGATCTCGTCGCGCGGGCGATCGCCGCGTGGGGGATCTGCTCCGACGTGACGGTGCTGGACGTCGCAGGAGCGCATGCGCTGGCAGAGGAGCAGCCGTCGCTCACGCTGCCGGCCGAGGACGTCAGCTATCAGGTCGTCGACCGGTTCTTCGATCGACTGGCGGTCCTCTACGACTCCGTGTTCCTGCGCTGGGACAAGTCTCGCAGCGTGCAGCTGCTGCGCCCGCGTGCGGCTCGCGAGCTCCCCGAAGACGAGGCGCTGGCGGAGATCGTGTCCGCGGCCGAGCGCGAGGCCGAGCGCAGCGTCGACTGGTGGCGCCAGGTCGGCGCCGCGATCCGCTTCGCCGACGGGACGATCGCATCGGCGACCAACGAGCACCTGCCGCACGAGTACAGCGCGTACGCCGCAGGCGACCCGCGCAGCAACTTCTCGCGAGGCGTTCACCTGGAGATCTCGACCGCCGTCCACGCCGAGGCCGGGCTCATCGCCGACGCCGCACGACACGGGCGCTGCACCGCCGGCGCGGTGCTCTACGTGACGGACTTTCCGTGCCCGCCCTGCGCCAAGCTGATCGCGGGCGCGGGCATCGCGAAGCTGTACTACCGGACCGGCTACTCCGTGCTCGACGGCCACGACGTCCTTGCGAATGCGTGCATCGAGGTCGCCCGCATCGGCGGCTGATCGTGCCCGGCCGGCTCGGCGAACGGACGCGAAACGTCGCGCTGCTAGGGTCGCGCCATGGCGGTGGACGACGAAACCCGCGCCGAGCGCGCACGCAACGTGGGCAGCCTGATCCTGCGCAGCGCGCGCGACGGCGACAGGCACCACATCGAGCTGCTCGGCGAGCTGGACATCGCCGGCGCTCCGCGCCTGGAGGAGGAGCTGCTGAGCGTCGAGCGCAGCGACGCCGCCGCGATCGTCGTCGACCTGCGCGGCCTCGAGTTCATCGACTCGACCGGCATCCGCCTGCTGCTGATGGCCGCCGACCGCTCGCGCGCCAACGGCCGCTTCACGCTGCTGCGCGGCCCCAAGCAGGTTCACCGCGTCTTCGAGATCACCGATCTCGTCGACCGGCTGCCGTTCGCCGACGCGTAACGAGTGCCGGCCGTGGCGCGCACGCCGCAGCAGGCGGTCCGAACCAGGTGGTCAGCGCTTCCGCGAGTCCGAGTCGGGTTCGGTCTCCGACCCAGGCAACGTATCCGTCGGGTCGGATCAGCACGGCAGCGGGAGCGGTGACCGCGCCGAGTACCGGGAGCTCCCACTCCTCCTTGTAGCTCGCGTCGATCAGCTGGACCCGGTCAGCCCATGGAGTGATGTCGAAGCCGCCGGGCTCAGCGAAGTTGAGCAGCACCGGCTTGGCGTCGTGCAGCAGCTCGAAGACTCGCAGCGGGCCGTCGGCGGTCACGAGGTCCAGATCGGGCATCCGGCGCCCGAGCAGCGGATGCCCCTCGCCGAGGTCGTAGCAGATGTCCAGCCCGGACCTGATGCCGACGAGCCGCTTGCGAGGCTCGTCCATGCTCGCCAGCTCCGACACCACATCGACCAGGGCTTTCATGCGCTCGTCCTGGCGCTGCAGCGTGCCCAGAGCCATCGTGTGCTGGAGGACGCGGGCCACGACCGGATGACGCTCGTCCTGGTAGGTGTCCAGGAGGCTCGCCGGGGAGGTTCGGTTGACCACCTGCGCGAGCTTCCATCCGAGATTCATCGCGTCCTGTACACCGAGGCTGAGGCCCTGTCCACCGGCCGGGTAATGGACGTGTGCCGAGTCGCCGGCAAGGAGGACTCGTCCCGCCCGGTAGGCCGCTGCCTGACGTGTCATGTCGGTGAACCTGGAGATCCATGTGGGATTGTGGATCCCGAAGTCGGTGCCGTACACCGCGATCAGCGCTTCGCTCAGATCGCGCAGGGTGGGCTCGCTGCTCGGACCGATCTGCTGCTCGGTCGTGACGACCCGCACCGTCCTTGAGTCCTCCATCGTGCTGAGGGCGTGGATGCCGGCGGCGTCGTGACGGATGCCCTGCGGCGGCTCCTCGGTCATCTCGACCTCGGCGATCAGGTTGCTCCTGGTCGGATCCCACCCCGGGAACTCGATGCCGGCCGCCTTGCGGATCAGGCTGCGTCCTCCGTCGCACCCGACGAGATACCCCGCTCGCAGCGACTGGTCGTCCGACAGCTCGACCTCGACGCCGGTGTCGTCCTGCTCGAAGCCCGTCACCTCCCTCCCGTAGTAGATGCCCACCGGCAGCTCGGCGATCCACGCGGCCATGATCCGCTCGATCTCGTTCTGAAAGATCCCGAGGAAGTACGGATGAACGCGTCGGCAAGTCGCTCATGTCCAACATGGCCGTGCCGAACGGCATGGCCTGATGCACCTGACCCTCGGCGAGGAACCGATCAGCGACGCCACGCTGATCGAGCACCTCGATCGTGCGTGTGAGAAGGCCGCCGGCCCGTGAGCCGGCGAGCACGTGATCCGGACGCCGCTCGACAACCGCGACGTCGACCTTCGCCAGCGCCAACTCAGCCGCGAGCATCATCCCCGCCGGACCTCCTCCGGCGATCACCACAGCATGCTCGGTCATACGCATGTCGCTCCTCCGATCTCCGTTGGCTCTGACCTGCGGCGTGCGTTATGCGGCACGACCCGAGGCTTCATGAGGGCCTCGTGTGCGGTATAAGTTCGAGGTGCAGAGGCGCGGGTGACGTCCCTTCCCTTGTCGTCCGGCATGGACGACAAGAAGCCCCCGCCTTCGGGGACCCGCCCCGTGACGTCGAGCGGACACCCCGCAGGTGCGCGATCCACGATCCCACGCGAGGTCGTGGTCTTCGAAAGCTCCAGACGTGGCGATCGTCCGTACTCCCTGTTGGACTCGCCGAGCGATCGAGGAGTACGACATGGCCGGCTTCGCAGGGTCAACAACAGGACGAGCGTCGTGAGCGGCGGAACGCCGACCTCCTCGCGCCTGCGCCGCACCAGCCGACTTGGCGGGCTCGTCGCGGTGCAGGGCGGCCGCATTGCTGGGGGCCGCGCGCTCGATCGCGTCCGGTCTGACGAGGGGCGAGATCGCGCGCAGGCCGCCCGCACTGCTGAGGTCGTCGAGCAGATCGTGGTGCAGCTGGGCAGGATGAAGGGCGCCGCGATGAAGATCGGTCAGGTCATCTCGACCGTGGAGCTCCCGGGGATGGAGCCCGAGGCCGGTGAGCGCATCCAGCGGCGCTTGGCTGAGCTTCGCGATGCGGCACCCACGGTGCAGTGGAGCCGGATGGAGAAGCTGATGGCTTCCGAATGGGGCCAGCCGGTATCCGCCGTCCTCGCCGATATCGAGCCACAGGCGATGGCTGCCGCCTCGATCGGACAGGTGCACCGGGCCACCACACGCGACGGCGTCGACGTCGCCGTCAAGGTGCAGTACCCCGGCATCGCCGAGGCCGTGGAAGCCGACCTGCGCAATCTCCGGGTGCTGATGCCCCTTCTCGGGCGCGTCGCGCCCGGGCTCGACACCAAGGCACTCGGCGACGAACTGCGCGAGCGCATCTCCGAGGAGCTCGACTATGAGCTCGAGTCAGCCAACCAGCGCCGCGTCCGGCGCTGGTGGCGCAACCATCCGCATGTACTCGTCCCGCGCGTCGACACCACGTTGTCCACCCGTCGCGTCCTGGTCTCCGAGCTTCACGAGGGCATGCGCTTCGACGACCTGAAGACCGCGGGCAACGCGCGGCGAGATCGGGTCGCCGAGATCGTTCACCGCTTCTATTACGCGACTGCTGCCGATCACGGTCTCGTGCTCGGCGACCCGCATCCCGGCAACTGGCAGTCGCTCGAGGATGGGCGGGTCGTGATGTTCGACTTCGGGATGGTGCGAGACCTTCCGGGAGGGCCGGACGGGTACGTGCGTCGCGAGGGCGCCTTGCTGCAGGCGGTCTATGACCAGGATCCGCGCGCGCTGTTCACCGTGATGCGCGACCTGGGCTACCTCGGCGACGGGAGCGCCTTCACCGATCGCCTGGACCTGCTGCTCGCCCACATGACGATCGCCGCGGCATCGCTCATCGAGGACCAGCCGTTTCGCCTTGGACCCGAGGTTCAGCGCGAGATGACCGAGGCGATGTTCGCGTTGGGTCCGGAGTGGCGGCAGATGCTGCGTGCGTTCTCGCTTCCGCGCGAGGCGATCCTGCTGCGCCGGATGACCGACCTGCTCTACGCCGGCTGCTGTCAGCTGCACGCCGCAGCCGACTGGTGGGCGCTCGCACAGGAGCTCCAGATCGACGGAGAGCCCCGGACCGCCCTGGCGTGCGAGCACGCCGACTGGCATCGGCGGCGCTGGTAGGTGCGATCTCGTGGTCGAGGCGTGCGACCACTGCACGACCGGATCGCCGGCGGGAACGCTCAGCTCACGACGCGCAGCGCAGCCTCCCGTCAAGAACCAGCGGGTCGCGATCTCCGGCCCTGGACCGCAGCCGTGGAGGCGCTGGTCTGCAGCAGGCGCTTGAATGTTCACCGATGAGCGACGCGCGCTTTGAGCTGAAACCCATCGGCTGGGTCGAGTCCACCCTCATCGACCTGGCCGCTGCACCCAAGCAGGGTCATGAGGGGGCGCCCGAGGCGTGGCTCGTCTTCGAACCGGGTGTGCTCGACGGGCTGGACGGCCTGTACGCGGGCGATGAGGTGATCGTGCTCACCTGGCTGCATCGCGCCGACCGCGGCGTCCTGCGAGTGCATCCGCGCGACGACCCCGCCAAGCCGCTGCAGGGTGTGTTCGCAACCCGGTCGCCGGCGCGACCGAACCCGATCGGCGTGCACCCCGTGCGAATCCTCGAGCTCGACGGCGCGCGCATGCGCGTCATGGGTCTCGAGGCGATCGACCGAACGCCGATCGTTGACGTCAAGCCGCTGCTCGGGCGCGCGTGACGCATCCGGCCGGCGCCCGCCGCTACAGGACTCGTCAACCGCTGTCAGGTACCACGTTCCGCGGCGAACATCGAGCTGATGCCGGTTGAGGAATCCCGGTGCGAATCGGCGGCCGGCGCAAGCGCCGGAGGGCGCTCGCGTCGACCACTGCATTCGAGCGCCAGGCAGGCTGGCGCGCTGAGCGCAGGGCTTACCGGATCGAGATCCTCCCCTTGTTGGCTCCCGCGGTCTCCTGCGTCGGCGGGGGGGCGCCCGGGACGAACAGCGGGTTCGCGGCGTACGCCTGCGAGCGCGCCATGAGGCGGGTCGTGCCGTGTCCGACGGGGCCGTCGGCGGGCATGGCCGCGGGCGGCGGCGGCGCCGCGGGCGCGGCCGGCGCGACTGCGGATGAGTTCAGGCGGGTTACTGGCATGGCTGCTCCCTGGACCGGCATCGACTGCTGACGGATTCGACGTGGCGGAGCGCGGAACCGCAGCGGGTCGTTGCCTCTCGAGGCCCGCCGCCTCGTCGGCGCGACGCTACCGCCGTCGGCCGCCGCAAGCAATCGAAAGTGCCAAATTCGTTCACGTGATCGAGATTCCGGGGTGCCCGGCATATGACCCCGACCCGGACGCGATGACGCTCGCGACGGGCGACTCGGGCGGCCGTCTCGCATGCGGCCCGGTGCGATAGAACCGCTCGAGCACGCGATCTCGCCGCGCGCGGAGCCGCGATCGCGGTCCGCATGCCGCACGTCGACGCACGGCGGTACGCCGGCGTGCTCACGTGCGAGGACGCAGCCCGGCACGGATGACGGTGACGAGGCGGTGGACCGCGGCCCTGGACGGCAGCTGGCTGGCTGCGGCGAGGGCGTGCAGGCAGTAGCTGGCCAGTTCGTCGGCGGCGACGTCGTCGCGTAGGTCGCCGGTGGCTGCGGCCTCGGTCAGGAGGCCCGCGATCAGGTCTCTGAGGTGCTGTTGCGCTCGGTCGAGGTGCTCGCCGTGATGCAGGAGCGCGGCGAGCTCGCCGCCGCGGTGCTCGTGGGTGATGAGGGCGTACGCCTCGAGGACCGCTTCGAGCCGGTCCACGGCGTCGCCGCCCCGGTTCGCGACCTCGGTGAGCTGTTCGAGGTGGCCGGCGATCTGTCGTTCATGCCAGGCGAGCAGAATCGCTTCGACGCCGGGAAAGTACTTGTAGAGCGTCGCTCGCCCGATGCCCGTCTGCTCGGCGATCTGCGACATCGTCA
>Ga0208736_1000261_pt1 | contig 16075 bp, 16 predicted proteins | sample AntDryMetagUQ255_FD_188090 | JGI IMG/M metagenome (GOLD analysis project Ga0208736, IMG submission 188090) | Polar desert microbial communities from Antarctic Dry Valleys - UQ255 (SPAdes) | ecosystem: Environmental > Terrestrial > Soil > Desert | place: Antarctic Dry Valleys | collected 2008-12-31 | reverse complement strand
CGCCGTCGAGCCGGTCCGCGCCGCCGCCGCCCTCGAGCCTGTCGGCGCCCCGCTCGCCGAACAGCCGGTCCGCCCCCGCGTCCGTGCCACCGCCCAGCAGCGTGTCGTCGCCGTCACCGCCCGACACGATGTCAGACCCGTCGCCGCCGTCGAGCCGGTCGCCCGCGGGACCACCGGTCAGCACGTCGTCGCCGGCGCCGCCGACCACGGCTTCGACGTCGGCGGCGACATCGTCGCCCTCGCCCGCAGCGCCGTCGTCGGCCGTGCCCGCGCCGATGCTCGCCGACACGCCAGCGGTGCGACCGAGGTAGGTGACGGTGTCCTGCCCCGGGCCGCCGGCGAGGACGTCGGCGCCGTTGGCGGCGTCGGGCGGATCGGGCGTGTTGAACGGCGAGCCTTCGCGCACGAAGCCGCGTCCGGGGGCGCCGTCGAGGGTGTCGTCGCCTTCCTCGCCGGCGAGCACGTCGTCGCCGTCGTCGCGGCAGTTCTCACGTGCCGCCAGCGAGACGCCCAGCGCGTCGTTGCCGTCGCCGCCGCGCTCGACGTCGTTGCCCCGGCCGCCGCACAGGATGTCGCGATCGGGGCCGCCCAGCAGCTCGTCCTGACCGTCATCCCCCGAAAGGAAGTCGCTGCCGGCGCCGCCGTCGAGGCGGTCGTTGCCGCCGAAGGCGTAGAGCTCGTCGGGACCGGCCCCGCCGGAGAGGTCATCGCGCCCGCGGCCTCCGTCGAGCACGTCATGGCCGTCGTCTCCGCGCAGGACGTCGTCGCCCGCCGGCGTGGCGATGTCGGGCGCGTTCAGAGAGCAGACAGAGGTCTCGCCCTCCAGCAGGTCGTCGTCGCCGCCGCCGCTCAGCGTGTCGCTGCCGCTGTCGCCGCCGATCAGGTCAACGCCCGGGCCGCCGGTCATGATGTCGTCGCCCGATCCGCCACACATCCCCGTGGTGTTCGGGGCGGACTGGACGAGCCGATCGTCGCCGTCGCGGAGGTTGACGAAGATCTGGTCGCCGGCACGTGCCGCGCAGGTGGCCGTGGTGTCGGACGTCGGCTCGCATCCGTCGCCGGGGATCAGCGGGTCCGAGCCGGCATCGCTCACCGTGTAGGCAGGACCTCCGACCGCAACGGGATCGAATGAGATGGTCACGTCGTTGACCTCTCCCCCCGCAGCGCTGAAGAATATGGCGCTCGAGCCGATCCGCTCGACCGAGGCACCCGAGGCGGCCCCCGGCAGTGCGGCGGCGAGCGTGCAGGCAAGCACGAGCGCGCGCCAACCCCGGTGCATCAGTTGAACACGACGAAGAAGGCGCCCCCGACTTGGGGGTCGTCCTGGTCATAGAAGTACACCGCGGCGTCCCGCAGGCCGGCGGGACAGTCGATGGTGATCACGGCGGAGCCGGCCGCCGTGCTTGGCATCGCCACGAAGACCTCCCTGACCAGGCTCCCCGATATGACGGCGCTGGCGAAGTCGACGCTCGCGACCGCGTTGACCGCCGCGACCTCGAGGTCGAAGCAGTACACGCGCCAGGACTCATTCGGCACCTGCCGGACCTCGTTGACGCCCTTCGACGCGCCCTCCGTCGGCGTTCCGCTTGCGCCGACCTCCGTCGGGACGTGGGCGAACGCCAGCGCCTCTCCACGCGGCCCGCCGGCGCCCTGCGGCCCGGGCTCGCCCTTCGCACCGACGGGTCCCTGCGGTCCCCGCGGGCCCTCCGCACCGGACGCGCCGCCGGCCGGGGCGGTGATGGCGCGGCGGGTCGCCGGCGTGAGATCGCGCAGGCTGACGCCGCGGTCGTCGGCGAGGTCGCCGCTGTTGATGGCACCTGTCGCGACCTGGCTCGAGCGCTTGATCAGCACGGTGGCCGCGGCGGCGGTGCCACCCAGCGCGATGACGAGCGCCAGCAGCGCGACGGCCATCGCAGGTGAGCAGCGGATGCGCCTCACGGTGCAACCCTACGCTCCTTCGGCCAGGAATTACAGGCCGGGCGGGTGGCGGGCGACGAATCCGCCGGTGGGGCGCATCTCGCGCGTCCAGCGCGTGCCGCCGCCGCGCAGCGCCGTCGTGTCGAAGCGCCAGCCGCCGACGACCATGAACATGTGACCCGGGTTGGTGTAGATCGTGATCCACTTGCCGGGGCCGCTCTCGCCCCAGGTCAAGAAGCCGCCCGAGGCCATCGGAGAGCTGACGAGCCCCGCCGCCGCGAGCGCATAGCTGATCGATCCCGAGCAGTCATATGCGGTGTCCTTGAAGCCGGCGTGGCCGCCGCCGTAGAGATAGGGCAGGCCGGCGATCGCGTTGCCCGCCGCGATCACGAGGCCGACGGCGGCGGGCGCGCCGGCGGGCGCCTGCGCCGTTCCCCCGGGGTTCGTGCGGATGCCGGGACGCGCCTGGCGCGCGAGGCGCTTGCGCAGCGAGGACAGCCGGCTGCGGATCCGCTCCAGCTCGCCGCTCTTGGCCGCGCGACCGGCCAGGCGCCGGCGCTGCTCGCTCAGCAGCGCGGTCTCGATCGCCTGCGCGCGCTCGCGCCGGCTCTCCAGAGCGGAAGCCAGGCGTAGCTCGCGCGACTGCAGCGTGGCGAGCGCGTCGGCCTGCTTGGTGACGGCTGCGCGCGAGGTGCGCGCGGAGGCCATGATCGTCGCGTTCTGGCGCGCGACGCGCTTGATGAACTCCGCCTGCTCGAGCAGGTCGGTGAAGCCCTTCGCATTGATCACGACGGCGACGAGGTCGGGCTGCGGATGGCGGTAGGCGGCCTGCAGGTTCGAGCGCAGCGCGTCCGTCGCGGCGCGCTGGCGGCTGACGAGCCGCGTGAGCCGGTCGCGGGCGCGGACGAGTGAGCGCTCGACACGCCCGAGCTTGGCCTGCTGGGCTGCGACGTCGAACTGGATCTCCCGCAGGCGGCGCTGGGCGGTTGCGAGCCCGGCCGACGACGAGCGGATGCGCGCGGACTCCGCTGCGACAGCGGCGCGCAGCGCGTCGGCGCGGTTCTGCCCCGCGCGGATGCGGCTGGAGAGGTCGGCGTCCGCGGGGCCCGCCGTGGCGAGGATCGTGACCGCCGCCGCGGCGCACAGCGCCAGCGCGCAGATGATGAGAAGTCGGCGAGGGGAGGATGTCGTCATCGGCAGCGCATGTCGCGACGACGGCAGCGCGCTGCCACCCCGGCCCGACCGCGGCGACGCTAGCAGCGGCCATCGCGAACCGGCGACCAACCCCTGCTCCTGCAAGCGATCGTGCACGGGTAGCGTGGCGGCGTGCGCGACGACGACGTCTGGATCGGGCTCGACCTCGGCACGCAGGGCGCTCGCGCGCTCGCCGTCGCGGCTGACGGCCGCGTGCTGGGACGCGGCACGGTGGCGCTGCGCAGCCGTCGTGACGCAGGCCGCCACGAGCAGGACCCGCGAACGTGGTGCAGCGCCGTGGCGACGGCGAGCCGCGAGGCGCTTGCAGGGGTGGCGCCCGAGCTCGTGCGCGGCGTGGCGACGTGCGCGACGTCGGGCACGATCCTGCTCGTCGACGGCGCGGGCATGCCGCTGACGCCGGGCCTCATGTACGACGACGGGCGCGCGGTGGCGCAGGCGCGGCGGATCGACGCCGCCGGAGGCCTCGGATACCGCATCGGACCGGCATGGGCGCTGCCGAAGCTGCTGTGGATGCTCGAGCAGTGGCCGCAGCTCGCGCGCGGCGCGCGCCTCGCCCACCAGGCCGACGTCATCACCCGCATGCTTGTCGGACACGCGGTGCCGGCGGACTCGAGCCACGCCCTGAAGACCGGCTATGACCAGACCCAAGACAGGTGGCCGCACGAGGTGCTCGGTGCGCTGGGCGTGCCCGACGGCATGCTGCCCGCGGTGGTGCGCTGCGGATCGGCGCTCGGCGAGGTCTGCGCGAGGGCCGGCGAGCAGACAGGCATCCCGGCGGGCACGCCGGTCATCGCCGGGATGACCGACAGCTGCGCCGCGCAGTTCGCGGCCGGGGCGGTCCGCGAGGGCGACTGGAACTCCGTGCTCGGTACGACGCTGGCGCTGAAGGGCCGCGGCGAGCGGCTCGTTCGCGACGCGGCCGGCGTGCTCTACAGCCATCGGGCGCCGGACGGCGGCTGGCTGCCGGGCGGCGCGTCGAGCACCGGCGCGGGCGTGCTGTCGCAGCGCTTCTCAGGCCGCGATCTCGACGAGCTCGGCCGGCGAGCCGCGGCGCACGAGCGCACCGGCGTGCTCGCCTATCCGCTCGTCGGACGCGGGGAGCGCTTTCCGTTCGCGGCCGCGGGGGCCGAGTCGTTCGTGCTCGGCGAGCCGGCGGGGGAGGCCGAGCTCTTCGCCGCGCTGCTGCAGGGCGTGGCCTTCGTCGAGCGCCTGTGCTTCGACTACGTCGACCTGCTCGGCGCGCCCTCGGGTGGACGGCTGACGCTCACCGGCGGCGCCGTGCGCAACCGCGAATGGTGCGCGTTGCGCGCCGACGTCCTGGACCGTCCCGTGCGCCTGGTGCAGCAGCCCGAGCCGGCGTTCGGCATGGCGGTGCTGGCGGCCTCGGTGGGTGGCGAGGACGCTTGCGCACGGGGGGCTCGCGTGGGCGCGTCCGCGGCGGACGCGATGGTCCGCACGCGCGAGCTGATCGAGCCGCGGCCCGCGCGCGCGGAGTACCTCACCGCGCCCTACCTACGGCTCGTCGGCGAGCTCGAGCAGCGCGGCTGGCTCGACGCCGCCCTCGCGCGGCACGCACGCACGCGAGCTGGCGAGACCAGCTCAGCAACCTGAGTTGACAACGGCGGACTTGTCAACTAGGGTTGACCACGTGGCGTTCGTACCGACCGAGGAGGAAGCCGTTCCGCGCGATCCCGCCGAGGGTCTCGCCGCCGTCGTCGCGCTGCGCCGGCTCGCAGACCGGCTCGAGGCGGGGCAGGTCGAGCGCGCGATCACCGATGGCTGGTCGTGGACGGAGATCGCGGCATCGCTCGGGGTCACGCGCCAGGCGGTCCACAAGAAGCACGCCAAGCGGCTGCGAGCGCGCGGCGTGCACAGCGGGAGGCGCAATGCTTGAGCGGTTCACACGCGACAGCCGTCGCGCGGTCACGCGGGCGCTGGACGCGGCTCGGCGCCTGGGCGCCGAGCAGGTCGAGCCCGAGCACCTGCTGCTCGCGCTCGCCGAGGACGACGACGGCCCGGCCGCGCGCGCGCTGCTCGAAGCCGGCCTCGACGCACAGGTGATCGCCGAGGCGATCGAGCAGGATCTCGTCGCCGCGCTGGAGGTCGTCGGCGTGCCGGCATCCGTGGTCGCGGCGACGCCGGCGCTTCCACGGGCCGATCACCCGGGCTTCGGCGTGCCGGCGAAGCAGGCGCTCGAGCAGGCGCTGCGGGCGGCGGTGCGCCGCGGCAAGCGGCGCATCGGAGCCGAGCACGTGCTGCTCGGGCTGCTCGAGCCACCCAGCGTCGGCCTCGCGCGCGTGCTGGCCCGGCTGGACGTCGAGCCCGCCCGGCTCACGGCGCTCGTGCAGGTCGAGCTGGCGGCAGGCCGCTGACAGCTTGCGCCGCGGATGTCCTACGACGCCCCTGGGCACGCCGACGAGCTCGGCGACGAGCTGCGCGAGCGCTGCAACGAGACGATCGCACGCGCCTACGCGTCGCAGAGCGATGCGCTGAAGTCGCGCTTCTTCACGCTCGACCACGATCAGCCGAACGTCGGGACCTACGCGCCGTGATCGGGGATCAGCGCGGCGGCGGGCTCGATCGGCCCGCGCGCCGGTAGCAGCTCCTGCAGGCGCAGGTTCTCCAGCGGGTCGAGCACGGAGTGCTGGGTGCAGGCCGGGACGAGCGTGTCGGACTCGGGATGCGCCATCGCGTAGGAGCAGGCCTGCAGGCGCTCCTGGGTCTCGCGGATCTTCGGGTCCTCGCTCATCTCGCCACGCTGCAGCAGCTCCCAGGCCGGGCGCACGTGCCTGGCGTCCATGAAGGAGTGCATGACGTAGGTGACCGCCTTGGGCTTCTCGCGCTGGATCGTGCGCGGCCCGCCGATGCGGCGCACGAGCCGCCCGGCCCATGGCACGCCGCTGCGCAGGACGGCCGGGTGACTTGCGACGGCGCGCGCGCAGCGGGCCGCGCGCAGGCGGCGGCTGCCGGCCTCGAAGTCCATCCCGCCGAAGGCCGCGATGAAGTCGTGCAGCGCCTGCGCGTCGCGCGGGTCGTCCTCGTCGAGCAGCGTCTCGTAGCGGTCGCCGACGTAGATGCCGTGGGCGGTGCGGTTGCAGCGCACGTCGCCGACCTGCTCGGCGTTGAAGTGCAGCCGTGCCCCGACGCCCTCCTCGATGCGCTTCCAGACCTCGTCGGTGGAGAACTCGCGGTAGGAGTCCTTCCAGCGCGCCTGGTTGCCGATGAAGGCGGCGGGCTGAAAGGAGAACATGCGAAAGCCCATCTGCCGGCAGTCGCGCACGAGCTGCGGGATCTGATCCACGTTGCGCGGCGTGACCGTGATGTTGTGCGCGAGGTAGTGCGAGACGCCGTGCTCGCGCTCGAGGCGCTGGAACATCTCGCAGAAGCGCCGGCGGTAGGGGTTCAGCTCGACTTCTGATTCGACGCGCTTGATGCCGCGGCGGCCGAACATCATCGAGTCGAAGTGCCCGGCGAAGGCGAGGTGGTCGAAGCGCCGCTCGCCGGTGCGCGAGTCGATCGCGAGGCCGACGAGGTAGTCGTAGTCGAAGTCGCCGTGCGTCATCGACATCGGCTTGCGGCCGTGGCGGATCATCGACTTCAGAGCGCGGGCGTGGTCGTCGGCCCCCAGCAGGGTGACCTCGCCCCCGATCAGCTGGGCATGCTGGCCGGGCCCGCGCAGCCGGCGCAGCAGCGCCATCTGGGCGTCGACCTCGATCTCCGTGTGATCGCCGTCGGTGCGCACGCGGTTGGCTTCCTTGGCGTGATAGCAGGGCGTGCAGGCGAGGTTGCACTTCGGAAAGACGCCGTGCGTCCCCTCACAGCCCGTCATCCGCTTGCCGAGCATCTGGTTGGGCTGCTTGACGTGCGCCGGAAGCTCCTCCCAGCGCTGGGCGAGGGCACGCGTGAGATCGGGGTGCTCCGGACGGGTCGCAACCTCGAGGGCGCGCAGGCGTGTCAGCAGCGAGGCCATGTGCAGACGCTAGCGCACACGTCCTGCGGCCCCGGTTCACTTGGCGCGCCACCGGGTGGAGTGGGCCGGCCGCGTACACCCGCTCAGCGAACCGCGCGGTACAGCCGCGCGAGCCGCGCGGGCGAGATTCCCGCGACGTACAGCCAGCGGATCACGAACCAGGCGAGCACGGTTCGGGGGATCCCCATCGAGCGCCAGCGCCGCGACGACGTGACGGCGGGGCCCGGCAGGCAGCGGGTGCGGCCACTGCGCTCCAGGCGGCGGACGAAGTCGTAGTCGTCCATGATCGGGATCTCGCGATAGCCGCCGAGCGCTTCCCAGCGGTCGCGGCGCACCCAGATCGACGAGTCCCCGTAGTAGAAGCCGTGGCGGCGCTGGAAGGCGTAGACGAATCCCAGCACGCGTTCGAACGTGCCTCCGCCCGCGAATGCCAGCGCGAAGTTGCCGCCGCCGACGTCCGGCGTGCGCCACGCCTGCGCCAGCGAGGCGTAGGCATCGCGGGGCAGGCGGCTGTCGGCGTGCAGGAACAGCAGCACGTCACCGGTCGCCGCGCGCGCGCCCGCGTTGAGCTGAGCCGCGCGGCCGCCGTGCGCCTGCAGCACCACCGGCTGTGCGGGGTGCGCGCGCGCCAGCGCGGCCGTGGCATCGCGCGAGCCTCCGTCGACGACGATCAGCTCCCAATGGCCCGGCAGCTTCGCGAGCTCGCCGAGCAGTGCCGGCAGCTCGCGCTCCTCGTCGATCGCCGGGATCACGACCGAGACGAGCGGGGCGCGGGCCGGTGATGGCGTGGCGCTCACACGGCGCAGTGGAAGGCGGGCGGCAGCGATCCGTCCTCCTGGCGCAGCACGAGGAAGCGCTCGACGATCCGGCGCTTGGCCTCGGCGAGCGAGACCTCGCCGCGGGCGACGAGGAAGTCGGGGCTGGAGTCGATGTCGCCGCCGACGGGGTGCCAGTGAGCGCCGTCGGCGGTGATCGTCAGCTCGGGCACCATCACAGCATCGGAGATCTGCATCGCTCCGGCGGCGGCCGCGTCCGCCGCGAAGCCGCGCTGGACCAGCGGGCGCACCGCGAAGTCCTCGCCGTGGATCCCGAGGTCCTCGAGCGCCTCGCGCAGCGGCTGCACCTCGCCGCGGTTCTCGGGGGTCTCCGTCATCGCCACCCGCAGCGGCAGGCCGAGGCCGGCCGCGTAGCGCAGGCCCTCCATCGCCCTGACCCACGATCCGGCGCCGCGCCAGCGGTCGTGGGTCGCCGCGCACGCGCCGTCGATCGAGGACTGCAGCGTCAGCCCCGGGCGCCCGGCCAGCCGCGCGAGCTCCGTCCGCCGGCGGCCGGTGAAGAGCATCGCGTTGCTCAGCACGACCGTCGTCATGCGGTCGGCGGCGTACTCGATCATCTCGACGATCTGCGGGTGCACGAACGGCTCGCCGCCCGTCAGGTACAGCTCCTCGAAGCCCTCGCTCAGCGCCTCGTCGACGAGCGCCGCGAAGCGATCGGCGCCGATCTGGCGCCGCCGGGCGGACGGCGAGCTCGCCACGACGCAGTAGCCGCAGGCGAGGTTGCAGTGGAAGTTCGAGTACACCCACAACCGCGGCGGAAACAGCGCCGTGCCGAACAGCGAGACGACGGGCCTGCCGTCGTCGACCGGCGCCGGCGCGTCGGCCCAGCCCGCGCCGCCGGCGGCGAAGCCGGTCGGCATCGCCTCGCGGTAGACGTGGTAGGCGCCGCGGGCACGCTCGCGCGGCGGGACGATCTCCAGGCAGGTCGTCCACCAGCCGGTCTCGATCGTCTCGACGAACGGCTCGGGCAGCCCCGCCGCCCGCATCGATGCCGCCTGCGCGCGCCAGTCGTAGGCCAGCGCCACCAGCTCGACACCCGAGATCTCCCCGCCGTCGAGGTCGATCACGGCGTACCAGACGTCGGTGCGCCCGTCGTTGGCGGGACGGCCCGCGGCGCCGACGTTGACGATCAGCGTGCCGTCGACCTCGCGCTGCCAGGGGATGCCCGTGTGCGTGCACAGCAGCAGCCGGGCGCCACTTGCACGCACGCGCAGCGACAGCTCGTCGTCGTCCAGCGACTCCCACATGAAGTCGTTGATCGCCAGCGGCGAGCCATGGACCATGTGCACGTCGACGCCGCCGATCTCGCAGCGCAGCTCGCCCGGCAGCTCGGCCATCCAGGCGGCGAACGCGGGCGAGGTGTTGGCCTTCGTGTAGTCGTACATGAGCTGCGCGAAGTGGTTGTCGCGCTCGTCGCCGTAGCCGCAGCCGCAGTCCTCGTCGCCGCGGCCGATCGCGACGTCGTAGTTGCCGGCGATCGTCGTCGCACCCATCTCCTGCAGCAGCGGCAGGACCGCGTCGCACTCCGCGCCGAAGCCGCCGAGGTCGCCGAGGCAGTGCAGCGCATCGCATCCGCGCGCCCGCGAGTCGTCCGCCAGCGCGCGAAGCGCGTAGGGGTTTGAGTAGACGCCGCCGAACACCGCGATCTTGGTCATGGTGAAAGTATGGTGCGAGGCAGCCGGGGCGAGAGATCACGAGGGAGGTACATGCCGCGCATCGCCATTCTTGGGGCCGGCCCGATCGGGCTGGAGGCAGCGCTTGCCGCTGCGCAGCGCGGCGACGACTTCACGGTCTACGAGTCAGCCCCGACGGTCGGCGGCCACGTCCGCCGCTGGGGCCACGTGCGCACTTTCACGCCGTGGGCGATGAACGTCTCGCCGCGGATGCGCTCCCACCTGCCCGCCGCCCCGGGTGACGACACGCTGCCCAGCGGCACGCAGCTCGCCGACGAGCTGCTCGAGCCGATCGCCGCGCTGCCGCAGCTCGCGGGGCGCATCCGGCTGCAGACCCGTGTCCTGGCGGTCGGGCGCGAGGGGCTGCTCAAGCACGAGGCGATCGGCGATCCGCGCCGCGCGTCGCGCCCGTTTCGCCTGCTCGTCGCGCGGCCCGACGGCAGCGAGGCGATCGTCCACGCAGACGTCGTCATCGATGCGACGGGCACCTACGGCAACCCCAACCGCCTCGGAGACGGCGGCATCGACGCCGTCAACGAGCGCGCCTTCGAGGATCGCATCGAGCGCTTCCTGCCCGCGCTCACCGAGCAGGCGCGCGACTGGGCGGGCAGGACGATCCTGCTGACGGGCTCCGGTCACTCGGCGCAGACCGCCGTGCGCCAGCTCGCAGCCTTCGCGCGCGACGCACCCGGCACGCGCATCGTCTGGGCCGTGCGCAAGCCGCGCCCCGACTGGGGCGCCGTCGAGGCCGATCCGCTGCCCGAGCGCGCGTCCCTCAACGCGGCCGCCGCCGAGCTCGCGGCCGGTGCGTCGGACGCCGTGCGGCTGCGTCCCGGATGCGTGACAGAGGCGCTGCACGCGCGCGGCGATCGAATCGTCGTCACGCTGCGAAACGGCGCGCCCGAAGAGGTCGAGGTCGATCGCATCCTCGCGCTCAACGGCGGCGTCGGCGACGGCGCGCTCTATCGCCAGCTGCAGGTTCACGAGTGCTACGCGACGTCGGGGCCGATGAACCTCGCCGCCGCGCTGCTCGGCGAGAGCGGGAGCGACTGCCTCGCGGTCAGCGCGCACGGTCCCGAGACGCTGCGCAACCCCGAGCCCGGCTTCTTCATCCTCGGCGCCAAGTCCTACGGGCGCAACAGCCAGTTCCTGCTGCAGATCGGATGGCAGCAGGTCGACGACGTCTTCGGATCCCTGATCGAACAAGGAGCAAGCTGAGCATATGGCCGACTACACGGTTGCGAAGATCGACGAGTTGGAGGGCTTCTACAACGGCCTCTTCCTGAAGGCGCGCGCGGCGCTCGGCGTGACCGCGTTCGGCCTGTCGATCGTCAAGATCCCGGAGCACAACGTGCACTATCCGGAGCACAACCACCCCAGCGGCCAGGAGGAGGTCCTGATCGTGACGAAGGGTCGCGGCCGGCTGATCCTCGACGAGGGTGCGATGTCCGTCGACCTCGAGCCCGGCGTGATGGTCCGCATCGGAGCGAAGACCAAGCGCACGATCCGCGTCGGCGACGAGGGGCTGGAGGCCGTCGCGATCGGCGGCACGCCCGGCAAGGCCTTCGAGCCGCTGGCGTACACGGAGATCGGGGCGCTCGACCCGCTGCTCAAGCGCCCCGGCACCTGACCGAGGGCTCGACCGAGGGGGAGCTGTGGGCGCGCGAGCAGCTCACGCTCCTGCTGCACGCCCGCTTCGCCCCGCGCGCGGTCGCCCGCTTCTTCGCCGCAAGCCAGCGCCGCACGAACGAGCAGCGCCGTGCGCGGCCGGCGACGGCGGGGCGGATGCGCGCCTGGGTGGGCGCCGGAGCGGGCGCCTGGGCGGCCCTTGCGCTCGCGGGGGCGCAGCCGTTTCGCCGCCGCACGGGAGCGTTCGCCGCCTGGTGGGCGCTGACGTGGCTGATGCTCGACTGGCACATCGGCATGGTCGAGACCGACGACGGCCGGCCGCGCAACCTGGGTCCCGCCGACGCGTGCACGCTCGCGCGCGTCTGGCTCGTGCCCGCCGCCGCCGACGCGCCGGCGCCATGGATGTGCGCGCTGGCGTTCGTCACCGACGGCCTCGACGGGCGCCTGGCGCGGCGCAGCGAGCCGACGCGGATCGGGCGCGATCTGGAAGGACTGGCGGACGCCGCGTTCGCGGCGGCGGCGCTGCACGGTGCGCTGCGCCGCGGCTGGATCGGGCGGGCGGCGGGGACCGGCGAGCTCGTGCGGCTGGGCGTCGGCTTCGGCTACGCGCTCTACGTGTGGTTCGGCTCGGCGGCCGCGCCCGATCCGCGCGTGCTGCACGCGGCGCGCGTGACGACGCCGGTGCGCGCCGGCGGGCTCGTCGCCGCCGGGCTCGGACACCGGCGCTGCGCCGACGCGCTGGTGCTCGCAGGCGCGGGCTGGAGCGCGCTCGCGATCGGGCGAGCGTTCGCCCGATCGCGTGCGTGACGCTTGCTGCTAGGCGGCGGCGAGCTTGCGCTCGGTCGCCTTCATGACGCTGCTGCGGTCCTTGTGCGAGCGCTCGTACGCGCGGACCTTGTCGACATCGTCGGAATCGGCCTCGCGGATGACGGCCGCGATCTCGGTCGCCGTCTGCTCGTCATAGCCGGGCCACGGCTCGTCGCCACGCAGCGAGTCGATCTTCGACGTGATCGTCGTGCGATCGTCCTCGCGGCGCTCGTAGGCGTCGACCTTCGACAGGTCGATCTGCGAGAGCTCGGGCAGCTTGGAGGCGATCTCGTCGGCCGTCAGGGCGTCGTAGCCGGTGATCGGCAGGTCGTCCTCGGACGCCACCGCACCCTTGATCTCACCCTCTGCGCGGGCCACGCCGGGCACCTTGCGTGCCTGGCGGCTCGCGCGCTTTGTGCCGTCCGCGGCACTGCGGGCCGACTTCTTGGCGCCCTGCACCGTCTCGCGAACCGCGTCGGCGGCACCGGTCGTGGCGAGGTCGTAGGACGGATCGCCGTGCACGTCGGCGCGGGCGACCGCCTCGGTGAGCTTCGGCAGCTCGCGCTGCAGGCGCTCGAGCATCCGCTCCTCGTCGGCGCGGATCGCGGCGGCGAGCTTCGCCGTCGCGTCGTCGTCGGCGAGCTCGGCGAGGCGCTCGATCGCGATGTACGTCGCGATCTCCAGCGCCTCGGTGGCGCAGGCGTCCTTGCAGTTCTTGAGCACCTTCTCCTCGCCGCCGGAGCCGCGGATCAGGTTCAGCGGGGTCTTGCCGACCGCGAGCATCTGGCCGACGACCTTCTGCGCCACGCCGCCGACGAACTCCAGCGGGTTCTTGCCGTGGTCGAGCTCGTCGAGCCGCTCGCCCAGGCGCGAGGCGTGGCTGCGCGTCTCGCGCAGGTGCTTCTCGAGCAGCGTCCGGTAGCTGCCACGGGGGGCCATCGCGATCTGCGCCTGCAGCTCGCTGACGAGCGTCAGCTCGCTGGAGCGCGCCTCGTCGAGGTATTGCACGACCTTCTGTCGGTAGTCCGTCATCGCGTCGTCCTCCTAAGTGGGGAGATGAGGCCGCCGTCGATGTCGCCGCGCCGGCGGAGCCACGGTTGTGTGGTGGCTACCCTGCCCGCGCGCGCTCCCAAACACCCGTTCGCATATGTCTACGCGATCGCAACAATCTCAAACGGTGGCGCTCAGGTCGCCTCCGAGGGCATCAGATGGCCGTCGCCGTCGACCCATCCGTCCTTGGCGCTGACGGCGACGTAGACCAGATCGCCCTCGCCGACGTTGCGGATCCGGCGCACGGTCGCGGCGTCGATGCGCGCGATCCCGCCGGGACCGAGGCGATGCACGGAGCCGTCGCCGAACTCGAGCTCGGCGTGTCCCTGATGGATGAAGTAGGTCTCTTCCTGCTCGTAGTGGTAGTGGCGCCGGCCCGCGAACTCCTCGGGCATGACGATCGCGTTGATGCCCAGCGCCTTGACCTCGAGCGCCGGGCGGATCTTGCGAAACCCGCCGCCATGGCCGAGCGCCGCGATGTTGCCGACCGCGTAGCCCTCGCCGGTCACGACCTCCTGTGCTTCCTCGTCGGCCATTCGTGCGCTCCTCTCGTCAGTGGTCGGCGACCGAGCCGCCCTCGGGGATCAGCGGGCGCCGCTGGTCCTCCCACAGCTGGATGCCGCCCGCCATCGAATAGGCGTCGTAGCCGGAGGCGCGAAAGGCCTGTGCCGCCATCGCCGAGCGCGAGCCGAGGCGGCAATGGAAGATCACCGGCTTGTCCTGCGCGATCTTGTCGGCGTTGGAGGCCAGCCGCTCGAGCTCGATGTGAACCGTGCCTTCGATGCGGCCCTCGTCCCACTCGTACTGCTCGCGCACGTCGATGACCTGGGCGCTGCCGTCGGCCAGCGCGTTCGCGGTCTGCTCGGGGGAGACCTCGATGTCGTCGGAGTCGAAGATGGAAGGCATGGCGTCAGCGTAGCGCCGGAGGTGTCTCGCGTAGGTCGGGCAGCGGCCGCGGGCGCATCCGCTGCCAGACCCCGGCTGCGACGAGCAGCAGCAGGCCGAGCCCGATGAACGAGCCGACGCGGTACAGCGACGTCAGCGCGGCGAGGTCGAAGAGGAAGACCTTGCCGACCGTCACGAGCAGCAGCGCGAGCGATCCGAGCCGCAGCGCGCGCTCGTCGCGACGCAGGCCGACCACGAGCGCCGTCAGGCCGGTGACCGCCCACAAGGCGCTCAGCAGCAGCTGGCCGGTCTGGTCTGCGCCGAGATCGAACACGCCCGCGGCCGCGTCGTCGCCGGGGGCGAACGCCGTGACGACCGCGATCGAGGCGAGGTACAGCAGCATGATCGCGCCGGTCGCGGCGAGGGTCGCGCGGGCGTGGTCGACGGTCATCCCGGTGGGGTGCTCGGTCTGCGAGCTCGCCGGGCGCGGGAGCTGCCCGAGCAGCCGCGCGCCGGCCAGGGCGGCGATGCCCGCGGCGGCGAGCGCCAGGGCGGCCCCGCCGAAGGCGGCGACGCCGTTGACGAGCGATTCCGGCGGAGCTTCGACCGCCAGCGCGTGGCCGAGCGCCAGGCCGAGGTACGCGGCGCCGCCCCACGCCGCGACGACGTCGCGGCTGCGCTTGGCGATCACGCCGAGCGCGATGGCCTCGGCGGCGCAGGCCGCCGCCAGAGCCGGACCGTCGAGCGCGACCGCCGTCAGGTAGGCGGCGCCGGTCAGCGCCACGATGTCGAGGGCGACGCGCCACTCCCTGCGCACGTCGTCGACGAAGCGGCCGGCGACGAACGCCGCGCACGCGGTCGCCGCGATCGCGGCGTAGCCGCCGAAGGTGATCGCGTCGCCATCCGACAGCGCGTCGGGCGGAACCTGCGTCAGCGCCTGGATGCACGACAGCAGCAGGTGGCCGCCGAGGCCGATGCCGAGCAGCTGCACGTCACGTCCGGCCTGCTGCTCGTCGCGTCCGGCGAGCACCCGGCGCGCGAGCACCCCGAACCCGGCCGTCGTGACGGCGAAGGCGCCCGCCAGGACCGCCCCCTCGAGCATCAGCCCCGCCGTGATGTCGGCGAGCACCACGCCGAGGGCGAGCGCCAGCAGCCGCATGTCGCGGTTGATATGCGTGGCGCGCGTCGTCAGGCCGACCGCGATGTGCGCGGCGGCCAGCGCGCCGATCCAGATGCGCCCGACCGTCGTCGAGCCGGCATCGTCGAGCGAGTACCAGCCGCACAAGGCGAGCGTCGTCGCGTTGGCCGCCAGCAGCAGCGCCGAGGCGACCCGCAGGCGCTCAGTGGGCACGCGCAGCTCGAAGCCGACCGCTGCGGCGACGTTCAGCGCGCCGAAGGCACACAACACGAGCAGGATGGCGGCCGTCGACGGCTGCTGCTCGCCGAGCCACACGCCCCATTGCGCCAGCGAGATCGCGAAGACCGCGAAGGCGAGCCAGTTCCAGCGCTGCCAGACGAGCACCGCGGCGCCGGAGGCGGCCGCGAGCCAGAGCAGCGCGAGCGTCGTGCCCGTCGAGGGGGCGCCGGCCAGCACGGGGGCCAGCAGCGCCCCGACGATCCCGAGGGCGCCGATGCCGCGCGACTGCCAGCGAACCGCGAACGCCGTCGCCAGCGCGCCGGTCGCGAACGCGAGCGCGAGCGCGACGTAGGCGGGCAGCACCTCGTAGACGGGCCCGCCGACGGCGACGGTCGTGAACAGGCCGGCGATACCGGCCGACAGCGTGGCCAGCGCGGCGTCGGTGCGCCGGTGCTCGTAGAGCCAGATGCCGGCGCCGATCAGCGCGAGCGAAAGCGTGCCCGCCAGCAGCGTGCGCGCGCTCGGGCCGATCCAGCCGCGCGAGACGGCGATCGCGAGCAGAAAGGCGATGCCGGCGACGATGGCCACTCCGCCCGTCCAGGCGAGCACGCGGCCGCCGAGCAGGTCCTCGAGGTCGAAGCCCTCGCGCCGGCCGGCGGCGGCCGGCGGCGCGACGCGGTCGGCGGTCGGCGGTGCGGCGGCAGTGGGCGGCGCGGCGGAGGCTGGCGGCAGGGGC
>Ga0208736_1000260_pt1 | contig 16115 bp, 13 predicted proteins | sample AntDryMetagUQ255_FD_188090 | JGI IMG/M metagenome (GOLD analysis project Ga0208736, IMG submission 188090) | Polar desert microbial communities from Antarctic Dry Valleys - UQ255 (SPAdes) | ecosystem: Environmental > Terrestrial > Soil > Desert | place: Antarctic Dry Valleys | collected 2008-12-31 | reverse complement strand
TGGCACGTGGTCAGTATGGCTTTTGCAACCGGTAACCCAAATGCTGTCGATAGCGTAATAGCCGATGATTACATCGATCATAAAATCACTGGCGATGTCAAGGGCAGGGATAGCGTTAAAGCCAATATAGCCAGGATGCACGCTAATATTAAGGACAAGAAAATGGAAACCATTAAGGAAATTGCCGATAATGATTATGGATTCTTCTGGATGCGTTTTACTGGCAGCAGGAATAACGTTAAAGGTGGGCCAGCAGAACCTTTTGATTTTTCTTCCATTGAAGTCGTGAAGTTCAAAGATGGCAAGGCAGTAGAACATTGGGAGTTCATGGAAACGGGACAATTCATGAAAATGATGCAACAGCGTGGGATGAATAAGATGGATTCAAGCAAGATGAAAAATAAATAACCTACAGTTTTTGCCAGGAAAGAAGTTTTATTTGGACCCTGCCCATAGCTTTATTCTTTGTTCCAGATTCTAAAGGCAGCACACAATCTTCACTTTCTTACGTCAAGTGAAACTTACAACTGATGTAATACATTTCAGTTACGCATGCACCAAATATATCTTAGATGCATGAAAACATATCTTCTTTTATTATTCACTTGCAGTATAACAATTGCACTTCATTCACAACAACCCTTTCGCCATCATCGCGAAGCAGTAGATGTTAGATATTCATCCTCCCAGCCGGTGATCCATTATACGCTAAGGATCGATCCATCTGATCTTTCACTTTTCTATGTAACTATGAACATAAAGAATGTAAGAGATACATTTCATGTGGCTATGGTTACACACCCGGAGTATGATGACCGCTACTGGCGGTTTGTTGAACAGGTAGCTGTTAAAGGAAAAAGGGGCAGGGGTAATGCAGTCCGTGAGGATAGTGCATTATGGCAGATTACCACTTCGGGAAATGAAGTTGTTATAAACTATCATGTTCGTTTTCATCCACGCGAAACATTCAGGGCGGCATGGCGGCCATTCCTTACATCAAAGGGAGGTTTGTTTGGCGGCCCGCAATCATTCATGTATGTGGTTGGCTCTACCTTGGCTCCATCTCACGTAAAAATTGAAATACCACACGACTGGCGGATAGCTACGGGCCTAATTCCTACTTCCGATCCGAAAACATTTTTTGCTTCCACAGTAAGTGTTTTGGTAGAAAGCCCGATACTCATCGGATCATTTAAAAGCTGGATTTTTTCAGTGGATGGTGTTCCACATCATGTTGCCTATTGGCCATTGTCAAGTGCTGCATCATTTGATAGCACAACCTTGTTGTCGAATATGCGGGGATTGGTGCAACAGGCATCATTGTTATTTGGAAGACTGCCATACCGCGAATACTCTTTTATGCTACTTGACAGTTCGTGGGGAGGACTGGAGCACAACAACTCTGTTACCCTCGGTGCACCAATTGATCATCTCCAAAAAGACACCAGGAGTTTTTTGAATGAATTGTCGCATGAATATTTCCATACCTGGAACCTTATGAGAATCCATCCTGTTGAATATGGAGATGTGAATTATAAGAAACAAAAACTTTCCCGCGGACTTTGGTGGAGTGAAGGTCTCACCATGTTTTACGCCGACCTGTTATTGCGAAGGGGAAAGCTGCAGGTTTATGACTCATCAAGGATCGATCACCTCGAAACATTACTAAAAAGATATTTCAACTCACCGGGCCACTATAAAATTTCAGCAGAGAAAGTGAGTGAAGCAGCTTATGGAGAAACAGGAATGCTTGGCGACTACAATGCAAGCACACATGGACAGGGGGAAGTGATTGGCAGTATGCTTGATATTATAGTACGTAATGCCACAAATGGCAGGCGGACTATGGATGATATGATGCGAAAAATGATGGAAAAATATTCCGGTGAAAAAGGATTTACCAGCAGGGATATTGAAGCGGTGGTTGAAGAAGTATGCGGCTGCGACGTAACTCCTTTCTTCAATGCACATGTCAGGGGTGCGGGTATGATAGACTTTGATAAATATCTATCCATGATAGGGCTGAAAAAAACACTTACCTGGGTAGATGCATTAATGGATGATGGACGGCCTGCATTAGACCTGCGAACATATGCGTTTCAAAATGAAAAAGATACCGCCATCTATCTTGGAGTAATGGACCCGGAAAGTATTTGGGGCAAGGCTGGGTTGCATACAGGATATCATTTGATTTCAGTAAATGACAAGCCAGTCAGAAATACACGCGAATACCGCATGTACCTCGCAGAAGCTAAAATGGGAGAGCAGGTAATAATCAAAGTGAAGCGGCCAACAGGATTGTATTCAGCAACGGTTGTAATGACAGGCTATAAACGACCGGAGATAATAATTGAAGAAATACCGGCAGTTACTGAAAAACAAAAAAGATTGCGAAAGCAATGGATGGAAGGTTATTAGCATTTCATCTGAATACTCCGTGGTTTACCTTTGTCAAAATCCCTGGATACATGAAAAAGCTTTTCTTATTAATATTCCTTGCATTGGCCGGTGTATTGTCTTATTATTTATGGTATGCTAAAAAAAACAAACCAGTTGATGAAACGCCACGGCAACAACCCCTTGCTATTAGCAAACACAGCGATATATTTAATGCATCGGCAAGAAAAGCAATGACATCTTACTACAATTTATCAGAATCTTTTGTAAACTGGGATAGTGCAGGCATACGGGCAAATGCAACAGCATTAAAAGATAATATCACGGGTATTGAATTTGATGAATTAAAAAAAGATACCGCCATTTACCAAACGGCTGCCAGTTATGTTGAAACAATTAATAGTGATCTTGATATTATTATTAAGGAGAAAAACTTAACAGCCAGCCGCCAGGCATTTAATGCATTTTCTCAAAATCTATACGATCTATTAAGGACCGTTCGTTATGATGAATCAACCATCTATTTGCAGGAGTGCCCCATGGCATTTAACGATACTGATCCTGGTCTTTGGCTGAGTAAAACAAGCGATATTCGCAATCCTTATTTAGGTGTGCAACATCCAAAATATAAAAGCGGCATGCTGGAATGTGGCGAAACAAAAGATAGTTTAGATTTTATGACCAGGGCGGAGGCAAAAAAATAATATGCGGCTTTCTTTTTTATTCCTTACCATATTTTCTTCCCTTATTGGCCTCACACAAACTAAGTTTACTGTCAATGGCTATGTGAGAGATAGCACCACAGGGGAAACGGTTATCGGCGCCAGCATTGCTGTTAATTCAATTGGCAAAACCGTTGCTACCAATCAATATGGTTATTATTCCATTACGCTGGATGAAGGCGAGTATGAATTAACAGCATCGCATATCACTTACTTTGTGAGCAGTACAAAAATCACTCTCGATCAAAATCGCAAACTGGATTTTCTGCTGACTTCAAAGGCGGCTGCAATGGAAGAAGTGGTGCTGTATAGCCGGAGAAAAGATGCCAATGTAAAGAATGCACAAATGGGGAAGATTGATCTTTCTATGGATCAAATAAAAAATATACCATCGTTCTTAGGTGAAGTGGATATTATGAAGACGATACAGCTTTTGCCTGGTGTAAGAAATGCCGGTGAAGGAAATGCAGGTTTTTATGTTCGTGGTGGGGGCCCCGATCAGAATTTAATTATACTTGATGATGCTGTTGTTTATAACAGCGGGCATTTGTTTGGTTTCTTTTCCATCTTCAATTCCGATGCGATAAAAAATACAACACTCATCAAAGGCGGAATGCCTGCGCAATATGGTGGTCGTCTTTCTTCTGTGCTGGATATTGCCATGAAAGATGGTAACAGCAATGATTTCAGTGCAGAAGGTGGAATAGGATTAATTGCTTCACGGTTATCCATTCAGGGGCCTATTGTAAAAGATAAATCATCATTTATTATTTCCGGGAGGAGAACTTATATTGATGCTGTTGCCAAACCATTTATAAAAAAAAGCAGTGATTTTAACGGTTCCGGATATTATTTCTATGATTTGAATGCAAAAGCTAATTATCGGTTTTCGGCTAAAGACCGTTTGTTTTTAAGTGGCTATTTCGGGAGAGATGTATTTAAATTCAATAATGCTAAAAGATCATTCAGCGCAACTATTCCATGGGGAAATTCCACAGCCACTTTAAGGTGGAACCATGTATTCGGGCCCAAACTTTTTGCCAATACTACGCTTGTCTATAACGATTATAATTTTAGTTTTTCTGCTGCGCAGAATAATTTTGAAATTACTTTGGCTTCCGGCATCAGGGATGGCAATGCAAAGCTTGACTTTGATTATTACCCTTCTCCTCAACATAAAATTAAATTTGGGGGTCAATCCACTTATCACAAATTTGTTCCCAATGTTGTTTCTGGTCGCCAGGATTCTACTGTATTCAAGCCAAATAATGAGGATAAAAAATATGCACTTGAAAATGCAGCCTATGTACAAGATGACTGGGATGTAAGCGATAGAGTAAAGATCAATTATGGTTTACGCTGGAGCAGTTTTTCGCAGTTAGGCCCATATAGAAAGTACACCCGTGATGAAGATCAGAATATATTAGACAGTGCGGTTTATAAAAACTTTCAGCGCATTGTAAATTATAATGGCATTGAACCTAGAATTACTACCCGCTACACTGTCAACGAAACTACTTCGGTTAAAGCATCTGTATCACGGAATTTGCAATTCATTCATTTGGTAAGTAATTCGGGAACAACCCTGCCCACTGACCTTTGGGTGCCCAGCACCTTTAGAGTAAAGCCTCAAATAAGCTGGCAATATGCCGCTGGCATTTTTAAAAATTTTAAGAACAACCAATACGAAACTTCGCTGGAGATTTATTATAAGGATATGCGCAGCCAGATTGAATTCAAAGAAGGCTATCAACCCAACTTAACCGATCCTGAAGCCGATTTTGTTTTTGGAAAAGGTTGGAGTTACGGCTCGGAATTGTTTATCAATAAAGTACAGGGAAGATTCACCGGTTGGATAGGTTATACGCTATCATGGACCTGGCGGCAATTTCCAAAATTAAATGGAGGAGAAAAATTTCCGGCAAAGTATGACCGCCGCCACGATCTTTCTTTGGTTGGCATGTATGAGTTAAATGATAAATGGAAGTTTGGTAGTGTGTTTGTGTTTGGCACCGGGAACGCTACTTCATTACCGGAACGTTTTTATATTATTAATGGTGTGCTTACGCAGGAATTCAGCAAGGTTAATCAATATCGCCTGGCACCTTATCACCGTATAGATCTGTCGGCTACGTATACTCCTAAGCCAAAGAAATTACGTAAAATAAAAAGCCAATGGGTGTTAAGCGTTTATAATACCTATAGCCGTTTAAATCCTTATTTTGTGTATTTTGATCAATCGGGAAATCCTTATGACGGGAGCCTGACAGTAGAAGCCAGGCAGGTTTCGTTGTTTCCTATTCTTCCTTCTGTTACGTGGAATTTTAAATTTTGATTGCGTAGGTACTACTACCTACAGCTTCCACATTGAGAATTAGTAATTTTAAAGCAAGAAAAATTTATTTGTATGAATTATGGCCCTATTAATATTGATCCTGAAACAATGGGAGGAACAGCAGTATTTACCGGAACACGAGTGCCTGTACAGGCGTTATTTGACTATATAGAAACTGGCGAAACTTTAAATGAATTCCTGGAAAATTTTCCTTCAGTAAAAAAAGATTATGCAATACAAGTTTTAGAAATGGCAAGAAAATCCATTACAACAGAAAAAATTCTGAATGAAAATTTTGCTTGATGAAAATATGCCCAAAAAAATCAAATATGATTTTGGCGAAGGCATTGAGGTAAGAACTGTTAGAGATATGAATTGGCTTGGGCAAGAAAAATGGTGAGCTTTTAGGATTAGCAGTATTTAATGGATTTGATATTTTCATTACTACAGACAAGAATTTAAAAAATCAGCAAAACCTAAATAAGTTTGAGCTTAAAATTATTTTATTGCTTGCAATTAGTAACAAACATCAAATTTTACAACCTTATATTGACAAAGTAAAGAATTTATTAAACAGCTCAGATATTCCAAAGTTTTCTGAAATCAATTAGTTTGATTGCTTGAAAATTTCCTTCAATTTATAGAACACTTCCTTTTTAAAATTAAATTTAACTTTCATAAGCATTAAAAAATTTATCTTCTCGCCGCTAAAATGCACAGCATGAGAAAAATATTTTTATTTTCTACTATCCAATTTTTATTTCTTTTAGTATTTGCACAAAACGATGCGCCTGATATAGAAATGATGAAAAAGATCAGGCAGGAAGCCATGGAAAATTCCAAAGTAATGGACATCGCTTTTCATTTAACAGATGTAAGCGGCCCACGCCTTACCGCTTCACCCGGTTATATGAATGCAGCCAATTGGGCAAAAACAAAATTGGCCGGTTGGGGTTTAAAAAATGCTTCTTTAGAACCCTGGGGCGAATTTGGAAAAGGCTGGCAGCAGGAGCGTAGCTATATAGCCATGACAAAACCTTATTATCAACCTTTTATTGCAGTGCCCCGTGCATGGACAGGAAGTACACCGGGTAATACAATAATGAAATCAGATGTTACTTTAATAAAAGCCAAAGATTCTGCGGAACTTATACAGTATATAGGCAAGCTGAAAAATAAAATTGTAATGACATGGATGTCTGATACCCTGCGACCTTCTTTTTCGGCTGATGCAAGTCGTTATGCAGATACCGTTTTAACACGCATGGCTGCGGCTGTACCAAGAGAAAATGCTCAAAGACCTGCACAAGGAAATCGCCCTGTAAACGCAAATTTTGCAACTATGCAAGCCTTTCAACGCACATTGACCAAACTTATGAATGACGAAAAACCAGCATTGGTATTAAGTATGAATGGACGTGGCAATGACGGAACCATTTTTGTAAGTGGAGGTGGGCAGTACACAAAAGACGCGGTGGAGCCACCAGCCAGCCTGATGTTATCAAGCGATGATTATTTACGGTTGCAGCGATTGGTAAATGCTGGCATAAAAGTGGAAATCGAAACGGATGTAAAAACCAGATTTTTTACAGATGATTTAAAAGGTTATAATGTTATTGCAGAAATATCCGGCACCGATCCAAAATTAAAAGATGAGGTAGTAATGCTCGGAGGCCATTTAGATTCGTGGCACGGCGCCACCGGCGCAACTGATAATGCGGCGGGCTGTGCCGTAATGATGGAAGCAGTTCGAATATTAAAAACTTTGAACGTTCAACCGCGTAGAACTATACGTATTGCTTTATGGAGCGGTGAAGAGCAGGGTTTACATGGTTCACGCAATTATGTAAAAAATCACCTCGCTGATCCTGTTACCATGCAACTTAAACCTGAGCATGGAAAAGTATCTGCATATTATAATCTTGATAATGGTGGTGGTAAAATAAGAGGTATTTATTTGCAGGGAAATACTGCTGCTGGCCCTGTTTTTTCTAAATGGCTTGAACCTTTTGCAGATATGGGTGCAGCTACCGTAACCATCAATAATACGGGTTCTACCGATCACGTTGCTTTTGATGCAGTGGGTGTTCCCGGTTTTCAATTTATCCAGGATCCGCTGGAATATAGTACGAGAACCCATCATACTAACATGGATACTTATGATCATTTAATACCTGATGATTTAAAGCAGGCCTCAATGATTTTAGCATCCTTTGTATATAACACCGCACAAAGAGATGAGAAATTGCCTCGCAAAGAATTACCAAAAGCAAGAGAAGTACCAGCAAGACCATTTTAAATTAGAAGTACGAAGTTTGATTGATAGTTAATCGTCAAGAATTTCAAATTTCTTATTTCATGTTCCTATTTTGGATCTCATACTTTGTATTTCTTACTTTGCATTTTTACTTGCACTTAAAAAGTTTTAGGCGGGCGGGCTGCTTCACTATCATATACAAACCGCACTTTAGCGCTTTTTACTTCGGTTGAGGTAAGATATAAACGATAGCGCTTAGTACCTGCAGTAACCATTAGCAGTGCTGTATTGGGTGGAATTTTACCTAAGTTTTCTGCAATCATTTCTATTTCCTGGAAAGTATTTTGCAGGTCGATTTTTATATAGGCAGTGGAAGGTTTTGCACTCAGGCGTTGTTGAGAGATGATCATTTTTTTATTGACATATACCGAAATGGTATCATCATCTATTTCAGCGTTATCATAAAAATCTAATCGAATAACACCGGTATCAACTTCCACTTCAGGAATTTCTTTAAAAGCAGATTCTTTTACCCGCGATAAAACCAATTGGCCGGGTTGGCAATCAACATTTGTGTTCATTACTTTTCCATTCCATTGGCCGGTTAATATTTCTTTATCCCCCGTTCTGCTATACCATAGCTCATAATTTTTTATGCATGGTGTACAATCTGCCGGAATTTTAAAAGTAGATACTGGCCCTTCTCTTACTACTAACTTTTTTAAAGAAGCTTCATAGTTTCCTTTAAATTTTTTCTTTACATAATTACTAATGTCTGAATAATGATAAGAGGCGCCAATTAAACTGTCTGCATTAATATTTACCTGTAATTCAATATAATAAACGGGGAAACAGCCACCCGCCTGTTGCGTCAGTGTGCCCTTCCATATACCATTTAGATCTTGCGAAAAAGAGTTGACGCTGCAAAAAAAAGCGACACAAATTATGAAGAAGAATTTTTTCAATAACGAAAAATAGCTGATTTATAAATGAGGGAGCTATAAATTATTTGAACGGCTTTAAGGAATTGTCTTCTGATAACGGAAACGCACCATCGCATTTTTTTGCTCGGTAGAAGTGATTCTCACTTCATAACGTTTGTCTCCATCGTTAACGATCATTAAAGAAGTATTAGGTGGAATTTTTCCTAAATTCTCTGCTACCATTACCAGTACATGTTCTGAATTATCCTCGCTCATTTTTAAATTTATGGTAAGGGGAGTGGTGCTCAGGCGTTTGCTTGACAGAACAAGATTGTTGTCTAAGTATACTGAAATGGTATCATCATCTATTTCACCATTGTCATACAATTTCACAATAACTTCTTCATTCCGCACGGTCAGGGTCTTGGTTAATTCATTTTCCCTTGCCCTGGTTTGAGAGGGTAGGGAAAATTTTTTTGGAATCAGAATTTTTTTTGGTTCTTCCTTTACAATGGCCGGTGGTAAGGTTTGGACCTGTGTATTTTTTTGTTTTTGGATAACAGTTTCTTTTTTAACCGGCGGTTTGGTAGTGCTTGCAATAGGGGTTGCTTTTTTTTGAGTTGCGATTGTGGGGTTTTTCGGTGTAACAACTGTCGGCTTCTTTATAACTGGTTTTGTAACAGTTTTTGGCGATTTCGTTGTAGATTTCTTAGCGATTGGCTTGTCACGTAAAAAAGTTTCTACATAAAAATCAGAAGTTTCGACACGTCTTAAATAAACCTTGCCGCCACCACAATCACCCCAGACTCCATTATTTTTTGGATTTTTGCGATCTTCTGATTTTCCTACATAAGTACCCTCCAGGAATTCTTCTTTCCCGGATTTTGCATAAGAGAACTTATAGTTCATTAAACAAGTGCCACCGCCACCTATATTGCGAACTTCTGTTGTTCTTAATTCCTGGATTTGGAATGAATTATTTATTACTGCAAAGTTTCCTGACATGGTAGCTTTTCCATAAAATCTTTTATCTAAATACGAATAAGAAACGCCACTCACAGATTGTGCTTTCTTTTGCTCCACCTGGAATTCAAGGCGATATTCTTCACCCGTTTCAGTAATAAAATAGCCACGCCAAATGCCGGTAATCTTTTGTGCAGAAACAACGACTGCGGTATTGACAATTAAAAAAAACAACATGGAAAATTTCAAAAGCGTCAACTTCATTGCAAAATGAAATTAATTATTAAGTATAGTTTAGCAACGACTACTGTAGCAAGAGTTTGTTAATTTTGCCGCTCTTTATGGAGCAACAAATAAATATTACATTTCCTGATGGAGCTGTAAGGGAATATATAAAAGGTACCACCGCAGTTGAGGTTGCTAAATCTATTTCAGAAGGATTGGCAAAAAAAGTAATTGCAGCAGATGTTAATGGAAAAACCTGGGACGCTACACGGCCCATTGAAGATGATGTTAATTTAAAATTATTGACATGGGATGATAAGGGAGGGAAAAATACATTCTGGCATTCTTCGGCTCATTTAATGGCAGAGGCAATTGAATCCACATTTCCGGGTGTAAAATTTTGGGTGGGACCGCCTGTTGACAATGGTTTTTATTATGATGTAGATTTAGGCGATCGCTCTATTGCTGAAGATGATTTGCGATTGCTGGAGATAAAGATGGCAGAACTGTCAAAACAAAATAGTCCATACATACGCAGACCCATTTCTAAAAAAGAAGCTATTAATTACTTTGAGAAAAAAGGCGATGAATATAAATTAGACCTGCTTCAAGGTTTAACCGACGGGGAAATTACTTTTTATGCCCAGGGAAATTTTACTGACCTCTGTCTTGGACCGCATATACCACATACCGGTTTTATTAAAGCCATAAAGCTTACTAATATAGCAGGCGCCTATTGGAAGGGAGACGAACGAAATAAGCAGCTTACACGTATTTATGGCATTACATTCCCTTCTCAAAAGCAGTTAGATGAATATTTAGAATTGCTGGAAGAAGCAAAAAAAAGGGATCATCGTAAACTAGGAAAGGAACTTGGAATATTTACAATGGATGATGAAGTAGGGCCCGGGCTGCCTTTATGGATGCCAAACGGAACCATCATTATTGAACAATTGGAAAAACTTGCAAAAGAAACCGAAACCGACGGTGGTTATAAAAGAGTAGTAACCCCTCATATTGCAAAAGAAAGTTTGTATTTAACTAGTGGGCATTTGCCCTACTACCAGGATAGCATGTATCCGCCGATGGAAATAGAAGGAGTGAAGTACTATTTAAAGGCAATGAATTGTCCGCACCATCACAAAATATTTGCAGCGGAGCAAAGAAGTTATAAAGACATGCCGTTGCGTTTAGCGGAGTACGGTACTTGCTATCGTTACGAACAAAGCGGTGAATTATTTGGTTTGATGCGTGTACGCTGTCTCCACATGAACGATGCACATATATATTGCACCCGCGAACAATTTGCAGAAGAATTTCGTGCGGTGAATGAGATGTACATAAAATATTTTAAAATATTTGGTATTGATAAATATATAATGCGGCTGTCGCTGCACGATCCCGAAAAGCTGGGGAAAAAATATGTTAACGATCCGGAACTCTGGTTGGAGACAGAAGCTATGGTGCGTAAAGTAATGACGGAGGCAAATATTCCATTTGTTGAAGTGCCGGATGAAGGCGCTTTTTACGGACCTAAAATTGACGTGCAGATTTATAGCACTATCGGACGCGAATTTACCCTGGCAACCAACCAGGTAGATTTTGCACAGGGAAGAAGTTTCAAATTAGAGTTTACCAATCAAAACAATGAAGCAGAAACACCCTTAATTATTCATAGGGCTCCATTAGGCACACATGAGCGTTTTATAGGATTTTTGCTGGAGCATTATGCCGGAAAATTTCCTGCCTGGCTTGCACCCGTGCAGGCAAAGATTCTTCCTATCAGCGATAAGTTTGCAGATTATGCTAAAACTGTTCTGGAAAAATTGAAAAAAGCTGATATTCGTGCCGGAATTGACGACCGCAACGAAAAGATCGGAAAGAAAATAAGAGATACAGAATTGATGCGGGTGCCTTATATGCTGGTAATTGGTGAAAAAGAAGTGAATGCAAATAAAGTAGCGGTACGACGCCAGGGAAAAGGTGATGAAGGAGCGAAGGATGTTGATGAATTTGTGGCTGGATTGAGAGAAGAGATTAGAGACAGGAGATGAGGGAAGACAATGACGATTGACAGATGACGGTTGATAACAGATAACTATGAACCATGATCTATGAACGCTTTACCGGCAGCATAGAATTACAAAAGTACAAGAGTGCGACGCAACAAAAGTTGAATAAACTTATGTAGCTTGAATCATAATTATTTAATTAAAAATTGTAAATGGCATTACAGAACAGAGGAAATTTCAGAGGTAGATTTGTACCGCGTAAAGAACCAGAACATCGTATTAATTTTTTTATCAGAGTACCACAGATTCGCCTGGTTGGCGATAATGTAACAGTAGGTGTTTATCCGACACAGGAAGCCATAAAAATGGCACAGGCGCAGGAGTTAGATCTTGTTGAAATATCCCCCCAGGCGGATCCACCTGTTTGTAAAATCATTGATTATAATAAATTTCTTTACGATAAGAAGAAGAAGGATAAAGAAATGAAGGCGAAGGCGAAAACCACGGAGATGAAAGAGATTCGTTTTACGCCAAATACTGATGATCATGATTTTGATTTTAAATCGAAACACGCAGCAAATTTTTTGAAAGATGGTAATAAGGTAAAAGCTTATGTGCAGTTCAAAGGCCGTGCTATTCAGTTTAAAGACAGGGGAGAGTTATTGTTGTTGAAATTTGCTGAGCGTCTTGCAGAATTTGGAACGTTGGAAAGCATGCCCAAACTGGAAGGTAAACGCATGCTGGCCATATTTACACCGAAGGGAAGCAAAAAGAAAACAGAAACAAAATCTGTATAATTTTTTTAAATAATTTTTTGATCCTGCTTACGGCGGGATTTTTATTTTATACTATGGACATAGATCAATTGCGCAGTTACTGTCTTTCTTTTCCTGGTGTAACAGAAGATGTAAAGTGGGGAAACGACCTGGTATTTTCTGTAGGAGGAAAAATGTTTTGTGTTGCAGGTTTGGAAACACCATTAAAATTTTCTTTCAAGATCAAAGACGATGATTTTGAAGAAATCAGCAACAGCGAAGGTTTTATGCCGGCACCCTATATGGCCAGGGCCAAATGGGTTTTAGTAACGCAGGCAAAACTGAATAAAAAAGCATATGAACAATATGTCGGGCAGAGTTATGAATTAGTAAAAGCGAAGCTTACTAAGAAGGTAAGAACAGAATTAGGAATTTGACATGAAAAAAGACTTTAAAAAAATTATCTTTAAAATGATGGTTTTAGTAACTTTCTCCTACCAAAAAATAATTGCTTATGCAAAAGTCATTTTTTCTACTGCTATGTCTGACATGCATTTTTACAGCATCTGCACAAAAGTCAAAAACAAAAGCAAAGCTAACAGAAACAAGTATAGTCAAGGATACTTCAGGAAACGAATACCCCTATGTTGTTTGGAAAAATTTAGTTGCATCAAGTGATATTAATTTTTATCCGGAAAATCCATCGGATGAAAATTCTGCTTTTATCATACGGCGTTTGACAAAAGAGGAAAAGCAAAAGCTAATGGATAAAATGCCAATGCCCCATGAGAGCAAATCATTTAGAACGGGTGCTAAACTCGCAGCATTTAATGAAACAGATATCAATGGTAACAGGTATAAATTAAAAGATTTGAAAGGAAAAGTGATTGTTATTAATTTCTGGTTTATAAATTGTCCACCATGCCGTATGGAAATCCCGGAACTAAATGAAATGGTAGCTTCTTATAAAGACAATAAAGATGTTGTTTTCATAGGGATTGCATTGGATGAAAAATATGAGATCCAGGAGTTTTTAAAAATATTTCCTTTTGATTATAATATAATTGAAAATGGAAAGAACCTTGCATTATCTTACCGTGTAAATTCCTTTCCTACTCATGTTGTTGTTGACAGGGACGGGAAAGTAAAATTTCACACTGCAGGTCTTGCAAAAAATACCGTGTACTGGATAAAAAGATCTATGGATGAAGCATTAGCTAAGCCGGTTGCAGATACTGATGTAGCCACTGTGAAATAAATACAACACGTGGTTAACAACAATCTTTAAATCAGAAATTTACAAATCAGAAATTTTTATACCTTCGCAGCCCCGAAATTCTGGATTATGAAGGAACGGGATATTGCTTAAAGAGGCTCCCTAAGTATTCTGCCTGTGTGGAATCGCCTCAAAGGCTCCATTATAATGCATTAATAAAATGCCGAAGGTTAAAACAAATTCCAGTGCCAAAAAGCGGTTTAAGGTTACAGGCACAGGTAAAATCACTCACCAGAAGTCATTCAAGCGTCACATCCTGACAAAAAAATCAAAAAAACGCAAGCGTCATTTAGGAAAAGATGGCATAGTTGCAAAAGCCAATATGGACTTTGTAATGCGCTTATTAAGATTAAAATAAGCAATGACTCAACTCGTAGCTCGCAGCTAATAGCTCAAAGCTTCAATTACTTTAAACTCTAAACTTATTCAGATATGCCACGTTCAGTAAATGCTGTAGCTTCCAAAGCACGCAGAAAGAGAATATTAAAACAAGCCAAAGGTTTTTACGGTAAGAGAAAAAACGTTTATACCGTTGCTAAAAATATTGTAGAAAAGGGAATGACCTATAGTTATGTAGGTCGTAAATTAAAAAAAAGAGAATATCGCAGATTGTGGATTGCCCGTATTAACGCAGCAGTGCGTGCAGAAGGAATTACCTATTCTCAATTTATAAACCTATTGAATACAAAAGGTATAGAACTTGACAGGAAGGTATTAGCTGATTTAGCGATGAATAATCCTGAATCTTTTAAACTTCTTATTAACCAGGTTAAATAAATAGGTGCTACAATTTTGAGCCGTCCCGTTTTTTTACGGGGCGGCTTCTTTTTGTATAGAGCAAAAATTTACATTTGCACCTAAACAATTTTTAGACACGTTGTAATCCATTAATATAGATGACCAATACATACAGCGGCTTAGTTGATCAAACATTTAATTTTCCACAAGAGGGTTTCGAACTTAAAGAAGGGTATTTGCAATTTAATGGGTTGGATCTAAAGGCATTGATCAACAAATATGGCACTCCGTTAAAACTTACTTACTTGCCAAAAATTGGTATGCAGATCAACAAAGCAAAAGAAATGTTTGCAAAGGCAATTAAAAAACATAAATATGAAGGAAAATATTTTTATTGTTATTGTACCAAAAGTTCTCATTTTTCATTTATAGTTGAAGAGACCTTAAGTCATAATATTCATTTGGAAACTTCCTATGCATACGATATTGAGATCATCAAAAAATTGTATGAAAAAAAGAAGATCAACAAAGACATTTATATTATATGCAATGGATATAAACAAAAAGGTTACACACGGCGAATTGCCAATTTGCTGAATACGGGTTTCAAAAATGTAATACCCATTTTAGATAATAAGGAAGAATTAAAAGCGTACGCCCGGTCAGTAAAAAATCCTTTTAAATTAGGCATACGTGTGGCGGCGGAAGAAGAGCCTACTTTTCCTTTTTATACTTCCCGTCTTGGCATCAGGGCAAAAGATATCTTAGAATTTTATGTAGATGATATTGAAGGGTATGAGAATAAATTTCAACTTAAAATGCTTCATATATTTTTGAACAAGGGCATAAAAGATGATATTTATTATTGGTCAGAATTAAACAAGATCATCAACTTGTATTGCCAGTTGAAAAAGATTTGTCCCGAACTGGATTCGCTTAATATTGGTGGAGGCTTTCCTATTAAACATTCTTTAGGCTTCGATTATGATTACCAGTTTATGATAAATGAAATAGTTGGTAATATTAAATCTGCATGTAAAAAAGCAAAGGTGCCCATGCCCGATATTTTTACAGAATTTGGTAGCTATACTGTCGGCGAGAGCATGGCGCATATCTATAGTGTCATTGGCGAAAAAGCACAAAACGACCGGGAAACATGGTATATGATCGACTCTTCTTTTATTACTACATTACCCGATACCTGGGGTATTGGTGAAAGGTTTTTAATGTTGCCGGTAAATAAATGGGACCAGGAATATCAGCGGGTGGTTTTAGGAGGCATAACATGCGATAGCCATGATTATTATGATTCCGAAGAACATATCAATGAAGTATTTCTTCCCAAAACAAATGGAGATGAACCTCTTTATGTTGGGTTTTTTCATACAGGAGCTTACCAGGATCAGATCAGTGGATATGGTGGGATAAAGCATTGCCTTATTCCATCGCCAAAGCATGTAATCATTGAATATGATAAAAATGGAAAATTGATAGAGTGGCTGTATGCAAAAG
>Ga0208736_1000259_pt1 | contig 16187 bp, 16 predicted proteins | sample AntDryMetagUQ255_FD_188090 | JGI IMG/M metagenome (GOLD analysis project Ga0208736, IMG submission 188090) | Polar desert microbial communities from Antarctic Dry Valleys - UQ255 (SPAdes) | ecosystem: Environmental > Terrestrial > Soil > Desert | place: Antarctic Dry Valleys | collected 2008-12-31 | reverse complement strand
CTAGCCCTCGCCTCCGAAGAACTCGAGCGCCCGCTCGACCACGAGCTCCGGCCGCTCGTCCACGATGAAGTGCCCGACGCCCGGCACGAGCTCCATCTCGTCGGCGTGGTCCTCGAAGCCCCGGAGCTGAGACCACCCAGTCCGCGGTGCCGAACAGGAACAGGGTGGGGGTCGTGAGCCGCGCGCCGGCGTAACGGCCGCGAACGAGCGCCGGCAGCTCGCGCAGGACGAAGGCCCGGTAGAGCGCGGCCGTCGCCCGCGCTCGCTCCGGCTCACGGAGCGGCTCGGCGAAGGCGTCGAGCTCGGCGCGCGTGAAGGTGTCCGGCCGCACCGCCGCCGCCTCGAGGACGCGGCGCAGGACGGCGGGCGCGTGATGGAGCAGGCGCTGGCCGAGGATCGGAGCGCTGAGGACGTAGGCGTGCAGCGGCCGCCACAGGTCGAGCATCCCGCGGGGGTCGAGACGCGGCCAGGGATGGATGATGTTGAGGGCCAGATAGCGCTCCACCAGGTCGGGGCGGCGCAGGCAGAGCAGGAACCCGACGAAGCCGCCCCAGTCGTGGCCGCCCAGGCGCACCCGCTCGAGCCCCAGAACCTCGAGCAGGGCCCTCACATCGTCGGCGAGGGTCTCCTTCTCATAGCCGCCGGGCGGTGCCTGCGACCAGCCGAAAGCCGCGCAGATCGGGGCAGATGACCCGGTAGCGCTCGGCGAGCGGGCCGATCACCTCGCGCCACTCGTACCAGTGCTGCGGCCAGCCGTGGAGGAGCACGAGCGGCTCACCCTCGCCGGCCTCGGCGAGGTGCAGGCGCACCCCGCCCGCCTCGACCCAGCGGTGCTCGACGCCGTGGGGGAGGGGGAGGGTCATCCGGGGCCTCGACACCCTACCCGCCGCCGCTTTTCACGCCCCCGTATCGAAGCGGTGGCGGACTCGTCACACAAGCGTCCCCACGGCGTCCGATCCGACCCTTAACTTGCTCACAGACAGGAAGATCGAGACACGCACGAGAACCAGGAGCCCAGGCGATGGACAAGGATCAGGAAAAGGCGGCAAAGGCGCGCGAGTCGGCCCTCGGGAACGCGCTCGGGCAGATCGAGCGCGACTTCGGCAAGGGCTCGATCATGCGCATGGGCGACGAGCGGGCGGCGGTCCGGGTCTCGACGATCCCGAGCGGGGCGCTCTCGCTCGACCTCGCGCTCGGGGTCGGCGGCCTGCCGCGCGGGCGCATGGTCGAGATCTTCGGGCCCGAATCGTCGGGAAAGACAACGCTCGTCTATCACGTCCTCGCCGAGGCCCAGCGCCAGGGCGGCACCTGTGCCTTCATCGACGCCGAGCACGCCATGGATCCGGCCTACGCGAAGCGCATCGGCGTCGACGTCGACGAGATGCTCGTCTCCCAGCCCGACTACGGCGAGCAGGCGCTCGAGATCGCCGACGTGCTCGTCCGCTCGGGGGCGATCGACGTGGTCGCCATCGACTCGGTCGCGGCGCTCACCCCGAAGGCGGAGCTCGAGGGCCAGATGGGCGACCAGACGGTCGGGCTTCAGGCCCGCATGATGAGCCAGGCCACCCGCAAGCTCGCCGGCAACCTCAACCGGGCCGGCACCCTGTGCCTGTTCACGAACCAGATCCGTGAGAAGGTCGGCGTCATGTTCGGCTCGCCGGAGACCCAGCCGGGCGGGCGGGCGCTCAAGTTCTACTCCTCGCAGCGACTCGACATCCGTCGTATCGAGACCCTCAAGGAGGGCACGGAGGCGGTCGGCAACCGCGTGCGCGTCAAGGTCGTCAAGAACAAGGTCGCCGCGCCGTTCCGCCAGGCCGAGTTCGACATCGATTACGGCGAGGGCATCTCCACGGAGGGTTGCCTGATCGACCTCGGCATCGAGCACAGGATCGTCACGAAGTCCGGCTCGTTCTTCTCCCTGGGCGACGAGCGGCTCGGGCAGGGGCGCAACAACGCCAAGGCCTACCTGCGCGAGCACCCCGACGTCGCCGAGACGATCGAGGGGCGTATCTACGAGGTCCTGGGCGTGGAGCGTCGCGGGTCGGCGACCCGCGACACGAACGGCACGTCGGCGGCCGAGGCGGCCCCCGTACCGCCGCCCGCCCCCGAGGCTGTCGGGGCGAACGACGCCGCCAACGGCACTGCTGGCCCTCAGACCCCGGTCCGCCAGGCGGCCTGAGCGCTCGCGAGGCAGACGGCCAGAGATGACCCAGCACCCTTCGGTGCCCCGTGATGAGCAGGCGGGGCGCCGAAGGGCGCTCGAGCTGATCTGGCGCGCGCTCTCGCGCCGCGCCCACACGGTGGCCGAGATGCACGCGCTGCTAGAGCGCCGAGGAGTGCAGCCGGGCGCCGCGGCGGAGGCGCTCGAGGAGGTCGCGGCGTCCGGCTACCTCGACGATGTCGACTTCGCGCGGCGATTCGTCGAGGACCGCCGGCGGCTCGACCGTTGGGGCGGGGAGCGCATAGCCCGTGAGCTCGGCCGTCGCGGGGTGGAGGCCGACGTCGTGGCCCGAGCGCTCGAGGGACAGACTGTCGAGGACGAGCTCGACGCGGCCTGCGCCCTGCTCGCTGAGCGGCTTCCCGCCCCGCCGGCCGACGACCGTGCGCGCAATCGCGCGCTCGGCCTGCTCGTGCGCCGAGGGTACAGGCCCGAGGTCGCCTACGAAGCCGTGCGCCATCATGGGCGCGAGGTGCGGGTGCCCGCCGAGTGAGAGCCGGCGGTCCGCCACCGTCGCTTGATCCGGAGGACGGGCGGTACTAACCTTGTCCGAAGCGGCCGAGCCGGTCGCGGCAGGACGAAGTCCAGAAAGCGCTTTTCACCCAGCAGCCGGATGACACGCACAGACCATCTAGAGGACGAGCCGAAAGGAGTGGGCTAGCACGTCGCCAGCCGTACGTGGCGCGGCCGTCCCTGGCGGAGCGGCTACCGGGAGAAAGCACGGAAACTGGTGTCTTGCGGGTCGGCTCTTGGTCGTGTTACCAAGACTTCGAGCCCCGCGTCCCTGGACGCGGGAGCGGGGAGACACGAGAGATGGAGATCGTGCTGGTCGTTCTGGCGGTGCTCGCGGCGGGAGCCGCGGTGGCCGTCGTCGCCACGACGCATCGGGCGCGCAGGCTGAGGCCGCAGAGCGGCGCCCTCGGCGGCGACGGCCCTGGCCGAGCCGTCCCGAGCTCGCCCCACAGCGTGGCCCTGACGGGACCCTCGCTCGGCGGCGGGCGCCTCGAGGAGGGTTCGGAGCCCTCCGCCGGTCCTTCGACGGCCGACCTGCGCGAGCAGCTCGACCTCGAGCTCGTCCAGCGCCGCGCGGAGGTCGGACGCATCGAGGAGCGGCTGCTCGGCAAGGAACAGTCGATCGACGTCAGGATCGCCGACCTCGAGCGGCGTGAGCGCGCGATCGCCGATCGCCAGCGCAACCTCGAGCAGAGTCAGGAGGAGATCAAGTGCGCTCGCCGCGACCAGCTGCTCGAGCTCGAGCGGATCGCGGGCCTGACCGCGGGCCAGGCCAAGCAGATCATGCTGCGTGAACTCGAGGACGAGCTCGAGCACGACAGCGCGCGCAAGATTCGCCAGGCCGAGGAGGAGGGGAGGCGAGAGGCCGACAGACGCGCGCGCAGCATCCTCGCCACCTCGATGCAGCGTCTCGCCGCGGGCCACGCGGTGGAGACCACCGTATCGGTGGTACAGCTTCGCTCCGACGATCTCAAAGGACGGATCATCGGGCGCGAGGGCCGCAACATCCGCTCGCTCGAGACCCTCACGGGAATCGACTTCATCGTCGACGACACGCCCTCCACCGTCGTGCTCTCGGGCTTCGACGGCGTGCGCCGCGAGATCGCCCGGATCACCCTCGAGAAGCTGCTCGAGGACGGGCGGATCCATCCCGCCCGCATCGAGGATGCCTACGACCAGGCCGTGGCCGAGATGGAGGGCCACATCGTCGAGGTCGGCGAGCAGGCGGTCTTCGACGCCGAGGCCGGCACCCTTCACGGCGAGCTCACCAAGCTGCTCGGCAAGCTCCGCTACCGCACGAGCTACGGCCAGAACGTGCTCGCCCACTCGGTCGAGTGCGCGAACCTAGCGGGCACGCTCGCGGCCGAGCTCGGCGCGAGCCCCAAGACCGCCCGCCGCGCCGCACTCCTGCACGACATCGGCAAGGCCGTCACCCACGAGATCGAGGGCCCCCACGCTCTGGTGGGAGGCGACATCGCCCGCCGCTACGGCGAGGCGGAGGCGGTCGCCCACGCGATGGAGGCCCACCACAACGAGGTCGAGCTCCAGACCATCGAGGCCGTCGTGGTGCAGGTCGCCGACTCGCTCTCGGGGGCGCGCCCCGGCGCCCGCGGCGAGTCGCTCGAGCACTACGTCAAGCGCCTGCGCGACCTCGAGGGCATCGCCACGCGCCACCCCGGCGTCGAGAAGGTCTTCGCCATGCAGGCCGGACGCGAGGTGCGAGTGATCGTGAGCCCCGCGGACATCGACGACGACGCCGCGGCACTCCTCTCGCACGCGATCGCCCGCGACGTCGAGAAGGAGCTCGAGTACCCGGGCCAGATCAAGGTGACGGTCATCCGCGAGAGCCGCGCAGTGGACTACGCGAAATAGCGCTCCGGAGGCCCTCCTCTCGGGTACGCTCGCTTCGCTCGCTCAGAGAGCCCCTCGATGAGGGCCTCCTGCGCGCGGCGGACCCGCTAACTGACCAACTGCCATGAAGCGATATCACCTCACCACCTTCGGCTGCCAGATGAACGAGCACGACTCGGAGCGGATGAAGGGAATGCTCGAGTCGCTCGGCTACCGCGAGGCGCCCGGGCGCGAGGAGGCCGACCTCATCCTCTTCAACACCTGCTCGATCCGCGAGTCGGCCGACAACCGCTTCGTCGCGCACCTGGGCGAGGCGAAGCGGCTCAAGACCGAGAACCCCGAGCGGGTGGTCGGGGTGGGCGGCTGCTGGTCGCAGTCGATGAAGGAGCGGGTCTTCGAACGCTTTCCGTTCGTCGACGTGGCCTTCGGCCCCGGTCAGATCCCGAAGCTGGCCGAGTTCCTGACCAGCGACTCGCTGACCGCGCAGGGCTACTTCGAGTTCGAGGGCTTCTCCGGTCACCTGCCGATGAAGCGGACGCGGGAGTTCCAGGGCTGGGTGCAGATCTCGGTTGGCTGCAACTGCCGCTGCGCGTACTGCATCGTGCCCTCCACGCGCGGGCGCGAGGTGAGCCGCCCCCCGGACGAGCTCGTGGCCGAGGTCGAGCGCCTCGCCGCCGACGGCGTGCGCGAGGTGACGCTGCTCGGCCAGAACGTCAACTCCTACGGCCGCGACCTGCGCGGCGAGGGGCGGGCGAGCTTCGCCGAGCTGCTGACCAAGCTCGACGCGGTCGAGGGGATCGACCGAATCCGCTACACGAGCCCCCATCCCAAGGACATGCGCGAGGACGTGGTGCGCGCGCACGCCGAGCTTGGCGCGTTGTGCGAGCACATCCACCTGCCGCTGCAGTCGGGATCGAGCCGGATCCTCAAGGCCATGCGGCGCACCTACGACCGCGGGCGCTACCTCGACCGGGTGGCGCTCATCCGCGAGCACGTGCCCGACTGCGCGCTCACCACCGACATCATCGTCGGCTTCCCGGGCGAGACCGAGGCCGACTTCGAGGACACGCTCGCCGTGGTCGAGGAGGTCGGCTACGACTCGGCCTTCACGTTCGTCTTCTCTCCGCGGCGAGAGACCGAGGCGGCCGAGCTCAAGGGCCAGCTCTCGCACGCGGTCAAGCGCGAGCGGATGGACAGGCTCGTCGAGGCCGTTCAGCGCCGGGCCAGCGAGCGTGCCCAGCGGTTCGTCGGACGGACGATGGAGGTCCTGGTCGAGGGACCGTCGCGCAAGGACCCAGACCGCCTGCGGGGGCGCACTCGCCACAATAAGACAGTTCACTTCGCGGCGGAGCCGGGGGCTGCGCCCGCGCCCGGAGAGCTCGCGGAGGTCGAGATCGTCAGCGCCACGAGCACCACGCTCGCCGGCGAGGCCAAGATGCTCGCCGCGGCCCGCTGACCGACGAGCGCCGCGAGTACGACGCTCGGCGGGCCGGCACGGGCCTTCGCGGCGGCCTAGCGTCCTGCGCGACGCCACTCGGTCGCCCGGGCCGACCGCGCCCGGAGGTACTGGCGATCTTCGGTCCGACGGGGATCGGCAAGACTGCCATCGCCCTGGCGCTCGCCGATCGCCTGCGAGAGACCGGGGAAGACCCCGTCGCGATCTCCGCCGACGCCCTGCAGGTGTACGCGGGCCTCGAGACCCTGACCGCCGCGCCGACCGCGGCCGAGCGCGCGCGCCTCGAGCACCGGCTCGTCGGCTGGCTCCCCGTCACCAAGACGTTCTCGGTCGGCGAGTTCATGCCACTCGCGCACGCGGAGATCGACGCGGCGCTCGAGGCCGGACGGCGCCCGATCGTGGTCGGTGGCACAGGGCTCTACCTGCGCGCTGCGCTGACCGAGCTCGACCTGCGCCCTCCGCCCGCGCCGGGGGTGCGCGAACGCCTCGAGGGCGAGCTGGCCGCCCGCGGGGCCGTCGCGCTCCACGCCGACCTCGCCGCGCGGGCGCCCGAGGCGGCCGCGCGCATCGAACCGACCGATCGCAGCCGCGTCGTGCGCGCGCTCGAGCTGATCGAGAGCGGCCTCGAGCCGCGCGCCGAGCCGCAGCCGGGGGGCTCGCAGCTCTGGACCGGGGAGACCCGCCTTAACACCTTGCTCTGCGGCCTCGTGGCCGACCGCGAGGTCCTGGACGAGCGGATCGAGGAGCGAGTGGACGCGATGGTCGCCGCCGGCGCACTCGACGAGGTCCGGCGCGCCGAGGAGGCCGGCGCCTCGCTCACGGCGCGGGCGGCGCTCGGATTCGAGGAGCTGCTGAACGGCGACGTCGACGGCCTGAAGCGGCGCACGCGGAAGCTCGCGAAGCGCCAGCTCACCTGGATGCGCAAGCTCGGCGGGCTCCACACCGTCGAGGTCACCGGACGCGGGCCAGGGGAGGTGGCGGCAGAGTTGGCGCATCTCTATAGTGCCGCGCCGAACGAACGAGCGCCCGCCGGGTGACCCGCCTCGCGCCCGGCCGCGCGCACGTCCACGCCGATCGGCGCCGATCGCGCCGCGGCGAGGCCCTCAGAACGTTGCCGCTTCCCAACCCGACACCCGTTCACGGTCACCCTGCGACATGACCTTCGAGAAGTGGCAGGCGCTCGGCAACGACTACCTGATCGTGGAGCAGGGCGAGCTCCCCTTCGAGCTGACCGCGGAGCGCGTGCGCCGGCTCTGCGCCGCCCATACCGGCATCGGCTCCGACGGCGTCCTGGTGCTCTGCGAGCCGACGCAGCGCGGCTACGTGGCCCGGCTGCGCATCTTCAATCCCGACGGCTCGGAGGCCGAGCTCTCGGGCAACGGCGCCCGCGAGGCCATCCTCTACCTGCGCCGCTCGGGCTGGGTCGATCACGACGTCTTCTCGATCGAGACCGCGGCGGGGGAGATCCGCCCGCAGATCACCGGCGAGACGACCTGCACGGTCGACATGGGACGGGCCCGGCTGCGCTCGCCCGACTTCCCCTCGGGCGGCGACGACGGGGTCGGGACGCTGACCTCGGCCGGGCGCGAGCTGCGCTTCCAGCACGTGTCGATCGGCAACCCCCAGTGCGCGGTCGAGGTCACCGGCGGCGAGCCGCTCGAGGCGCTCGATCTCCGCGAGCTCGGCCCGCCGATCGAGGCCAACACCGAGCTCTTCCCCAACCGCACGAACGTCTCCTTCTGGCGCCGCGACGACGACGCGAGCCTCACCGCGCGGATCTTCGAGCGCGGAGTGGGGGAGACGCTCTCCTCGGGCACGGGGGCGTGCGGGGCGGCGGTGGCCGCGGTCGTGCGCGGCGCCGAGAGCCCGGTGACCGTCCGCCTCGACGGTGGCGAGCTCGAGGTCGAGGTCGGCGAGGACCTCGGCGTGAGGCTGACGGGCTGGGCCGTACCGGTCTACCGCGGCAAGCTCAGCGACGAGCTGGTGGAGGAGCTGCATGCGGCCTAGTCAGCGCCTGAGCCGCATACCGCCGTACCTGTTCGCCGAGCTCGAGCACAAGATCGCCGACAGGCGCGCCCAGGGGATCGACGTGATCAGCCTCGGCATCGGCGACCCCGATACGCCGACGCCGTCGGTCGTGGTCGACGCGCTGGCTCGGGCGGGCGCCGACCCGGGCACACACCAATACCCGTCGAACCGGGGCCGTGCCGAGTTCCGCGAGGGCGTGTCCGCCTTCTACGAGCGGCGCTTCGGCGTGACGCTCGACCCGGCCACCGAGGTCGTGCCCGCGCTCGGGGCCAAGGAGTGCATCTTCAACCTCAACCTCGCCTTTCTCGATCCCGGCGACCTCGCGCTCGCCGCCGATCCGGGCTACCCGGTCTACACCGCCGGGCCGCTGCTGGCCGGGGCCGAGCCATTCCTCATGCCGCTCGTCCCCGAGCGCGGCTTCGCGCCGGAGCTGAGCGCCATCCCCGCCGACGCCCGCAAGCGCGCCCGGCTGCTCTACCTCAACTATCCGAACAACCCCACGGGCGCGGTCGTCCCCGACGGCCTGTTCGCCGAGGTTGTCGAGTTTGCCCGCGCCCACGACGTGCTCATGGTCCACGACGCCTCCTACACGGAGACGACCTTCGACGGCTACGTGGCTCCGAGCTTCCTGGCCACGCCGGGAGCCAAGGAGGTCGGCGTCGAGGTCTTCTCGCTCTCGAAGGGCTACAACATGACGGGCTGGCGAACCGCCGCCATCGTCGGCAACGCCGAGGCGCTCGAGAGCTACTGGCGGCTCAAGACCAACATCGACTCGGGCATGTTCGAAGCGGTGCAGCTCGCCGTGGTGGCGGCGCTCGGGCCCGACGGCGACGAGGCCGCGCGCGAGATGAGCGCGGTGTATGAGCGCCGCCGCGACCTCGTCTGCGACGCGCTGGCCGAGATCGGCGTGACGGTCACCCCGCCGCGGGGAACGATCTACGTCTGGGCGCCGGTGCCCGAGGGACATACCTCGGCCTCGTACTGCGAGATGGTGCTGGAGGAGTCGGCCGTGGTGGTCTCCCCGGGCGGCGCCTACGGGCCGAACGGCGAAGGCTTCTTTCGCATCTCGCTGACCATCGACGACGACCGTCTGCGCGAGGCCGTCGAGCGGCTGCGCTCGAGCCTCGGCGGCGCGGAAGGGCGGGCGGCATGAACTACTGCGGGATAGCGGTCGGGCACGAGCTCCAGCAGCTCTGCCGAGTCGAGGAGATGCGCACCGACGATCCTCCGATCCGACTGCGAGCGACCTTCTACGAGCCCGGCTCACCGGCCGAGGTGGTGGAGGAGATCGCCTCGCTGGGCGACGTCGTGGTCGCGGTCGGGGCGCCGCAGGGCGAGCCGATCGAGGGCCGTGAGCTGCGCGTGTGCGACGCCGCGCTCCGCCGCCGCGGTGTGGCCCCACGCCCGCTGGTCGAGGCGGGTCTCGCCCTCTACGACGCGCTCGAGGACCTCAACGTGTTCCTTCCCGACGCCGCCCTCGACGCCGACGTCGGCTCCGAGGGCGAGCAGGAGGGGGTCGTCGACGAGGGCATCTTCCGGGAGGCCGCGCTTTTCGAGGTCAACGTCGACGCCGTCTTCTGCGCGCTCCAGGGCCGGCGCATGCCGGCGCGCCGGCACCCGCTCGGCGTGCTGACCCGCATCGACGAGCTGACCGAGGACCGCGTCGAGGACCCCGGCGGCGACCTCTGGAGCCGGCGTATCGAGGAGATCGAGGCCGCGGCCGCCGCGCTCTGCGCGCACCGCTACGCCGTCGGACACGCCGCGTGGCTCGGCGACCCCGAGGAGGGGGTCGTGGTCATGCCGGGCTCCCGTCCGCCTGGGGTCTTCTCGAGCGAGGGTGTTATCCCGCGCGTGCCCCGCAGTCGGCTCGGCGCCGCGGGCCGCGCCGAGTCCGCGCCTGCCCCGGCCGAGTCGACCGTGCCGGAGCCTGCGCCGGACGAGCCGGCCCTGTAGATCTCAGTCGCCCGGCGGAGGCGCGGGCGCGGGCGCGAAGGGCTCGCGGCCCGGCCGGCGCAGATTGAGGTAGCGCTCGGGCTTGAACAGCGCGGTGAACCCGTGCGAGGTGTAGACCCCGTGGGCGTCGGCGGTGGCGAGCAGCACGTTGCGCGCGCCGCTGACCTGGGGGTGCGCCAGCACCGCCTCGACGAGCCGGGTCCCGATGCCGTGCCCGCGCTGCGCGCCCAGCACGAATACGTCGGCCACCCAGGCGAAGGTCGCGCCGTCGGTCACGGCTCGGGCGAACCCGACCTGGGCGCCCGAGGCATACGCGCCGAAGGGGATCGACCCCTCGATGGCGCGGTCGACGACCTCCCGGGCGATACCGAGCGCCCAATAGGACTCCCGGCTCAAGAAGGCGTGGATCAGGTCGCGATCGAGGCGGGCGGGGTCGGTCGAGATCTCGACGGGGCTGGAGGCGGCGGGCATGGGCGACGCACGGTAGCCGGGCACATACGCGCGAGCGCGCGAGGCGGAGTCGACTCGAGCGGGCTCGGCCGCCTACACTCAAAGCGGATGACCGATACGGGCGGGCAGAACGGTGCGTTACCTCGCCGAGGCGAGGGCATTCGCAATCCGAAGGCGCGCCAGAGGGCGCTCCTGATCGCGGCCGGCCCCGAGGAGGCCGACCTCTCGGAGCTGCGCGAGCTCCTGCGCACCGCGCGCGTGGCCGTGGCCGGCGAGCTCACCCAGCGCCGGCCTCGCCCCGATCCCGACCGCTACCTCGGCCGGGGCAAGCTTACGGAGCTGAAGGCGGCGATCAAGGACTCGGACGCCAACCTGATCGCCTGCGACGACGAGCTCGCGCCGCGCCAGGAGCGCAACATCGAGCAGGAGACCGGCGTACCGGTGATCGACCGCACCGCGATCATCCTCGACATCTTCGCCGACCACGCGAACTCGGCCGAGGGCAAGCTCCAGGTCGAGCTGGCCCAGCTCGAGTACAACCTCGCGCGCATGCGGGGGTTGTGGACCCACCTCGAGCGCCTCGGCGCCGGGCGCATGGACGGCGGGATCGGCACCCGCGGCCCGGGTGAGACCCAGATCGAGACTGACCGCCGTCTGGCCCGCGACCGCATCACCGCGCTCAAGCACCGCCTCGAGCGCACCCGCGCCACCCGCTCGACCATGCGCAGCGAGCGCGAGCGCGCGCACCTGCCCACGGTCGCGCTCGCGGGCTACACCAACGCCGGCAAGTCGACGCTCCTCAACGCTCTCACCGGCGCGAGCGTCGGCGTCCGCGACCGCCTCTTTCACACGCTCGACCCGACCACGCGCTCGTTCGAGATCTCGGGCCGCGACTACCTGCTGACCGACACCGTCGGCTTCATCCGCAAGCTCCCCCACCAGCTCGTCGAGGCCTTCGGGGCGACACTGGAGGAGACCCTGCGCGCCGACCTGATCGTCCACGTGGTCGACGCCTTCGCCCCCCAGCAGGAGATGGAGGAGATGATCCAGGCGGTCGAGGATGTGCTCGCCGGGATCGACGCGGCGGAGCGCCCGCAGCTGCTCGCCCTCAACAAGGTCGACGTGCTCGACGCCGAGCGCCGGCGCGAGCTCCGCTTCCGCCACCCCCGCGCCACGCAGGTCTCGGCGGCGACCGGCGAGGGGCTCGACGAGCTCCGGGCGGCCATCGAGGCGGAGTTCCTGCGCACCCTACGGCTGATGGAACTGCTCGTGCCCTACCGGGAGGGCGCGCGCCTGGCCGAGCTGCACGACCTCGCAGGCGCCCTCGAGCGCGACGACACGGCCGAGGGCGCGCGGGTCCGGGCGCGAGTGCCGGCCGCCGTCGCGGCGCGATTCGAGCGCTTCCTGGTCGCCGCGGAAGGGAACGGCGCCTCTCCGTCGACGGGGTCGGCTCCGCCGCCTGAGGGCCGCCGCAGCGACGAGCCGGCGGGCGCCGCCAGCGAGTGATCCTCGCCTACACGCGGCTGCACACCGACGCCCTCGCCCCAGCGCGCCCGCGGCCCGGCGACGCCGGCTACGACCTCCACGCCGCGGAGACGGCGACGCTCGAGCCGGGCACCCGGGCGAGCGTGGGCACCGGCCTGGCGATCGCGCTGCCCGAGGGCCAGGCCGGGCTCGTCCTGCCCCGGTCGGGGCTCGCACTGCGGCACGGGATCGCGCTCGTGAACGCGCCCGGGCTGATCGATCCGGACTACCGCGGCGAGGTTCGGATCCTCATGCTCAACACCGATCGGCGGGAGCCCTACGCCGTCGAGGTCGGCGATCGGATCGCCCAGCTGCTGCTCGTGCCCTTCGCCCTGCCCGAGCCGCGCGAAGAGGAGGCGCTCGAGGAAACGGGGCGGGGAGGCGGGGGCTTCGGCTCGTCCGGGCGCTGAGCGCCGCCGGCTCAGACCCCCGCGGCCCGCCGCGCACTCCCGTGCGCGGCATCCTCCATCGTGTCGTCGAGGGGCTCGAGCTCGATCCCGAGCGCCAGCTCCACGAGCTGGTCGGCGAGCCAGACGTTCTTGGGCAGGAGCGGCCCGTGCAGGTAGGTGCCGATGACGTTCGCGCGGCGGACGCCCTCCGCGCCGTCGCGCCCGTTGTTGCCGTGCCCTGAGAGCACGCGCCCGAGGGGCTCCTCCTGGGCGTCGAGGTAGGTGCGCCCGCCGTGGTTCTCGAAGCCCGCGATCACCCGTGGACCGGTGCCGAGATCGGCCTCGATGGCGCAGTTGCCGATCAGACGCGGCCCGGCCTCACGCACGGTCTCGAGGCCGACGAGCCCGACTCCGGGAATCGTGCGCTCACCGAGCTGGTAGGAGCGGCCGAGGAGCTGGTAGCCGCCGCAGACCGCGAGCACCACCGCGCCGCGCCCGGCCGCGGCGTGGAGGGCGTCGCGCTTGGTCTGCACCATGTCCTCGGCCACGGCGATCTGGTCGCGGTCCTGTCCGCCGCCGATGTAGAAGAGGTCGTGGGCGCCCGGATCGAGCGGCTGCCCGAGCGAGCTCGCGGCGAGCTCGAAGCCAAGGCCGCGCCAGGCGCAGCGCGCGCGCAGGACCTGGATGTTCCCGCGGTCGGCGTAGATGTTCATCAGCTCCGGGTAGAGCGCGCAGACGCGCAGGGTCGCGCTCATGGCGAGGGAGCCTCGAGCCTGAGGACCGTCGACCCTACGTAGGCCTCGGTCTCGGGCACGACCCGGTCGGGCAGGCGGCGCAGGCCGCGAGCGATCGCGTCGGTGGCGAGCTCGGCGGGCGGGAAGACCGAGAGGCGGATCGTCGCGGCCGCCTCGAGCGTCTCGCCGGAGGGCGCCGTGGCGCGGCGGATGCGGTCGATGGCCACGGTCCGCTCACCCTCGGCCTCGTCCAGTTCGCGGACGCTCACGGGGGTGCTGGCGAGCATCCAACCCTCGCGTTCTCCGGTGTCCGGCAGCGGCGGCAGGGAGTCGGCGGCGGGCAGGCCGGCGAACGGGTCGGCCAGGGCGGGAGCGAACAGTCCGCCGGGCTCGAGGTGGTCGACCACCCGCGCGAGCATGGCGTCGCGGCCGGCCGCGTCGACCAGGAGCTGGACGACCTGCATCGGAGCGAGGACGAGCGCGAAGCGGCGACCGAGAGCAAAGGCCCGGGCATCGGCGCACACGGCCTCGAGGCGGAGGCCGCCCTCGCGGGCGCGGGCGGCGCAGGCGTCGACCAGGGCAGGATCGGCGTCGAGGGCAACGACATCGTGGCCTCGCGCCGCGAGGTCGAGGGCGACGCGACCGGTGCCCGCGCCCAGCTCGAGGACCGGCCCGCCCGCGCTCTCGGCGAGCTCCCGCCACAGCGGGAGGTCGGCCTCGTAGCCACGGCACTCGATGTCGTGCCACGCCACTCCGGCATCGAACGGGGTAGAGGAGCCGCTCGGCCGTGCGCGCGCCGCCCTCACGGCGACCGCCGCCTGGCGCGCTCGCGCTCGGGGGCGATGATGCGCACGCGCCGCTCGCCCAGTCGCACGGTCACCGGCACCTCGCCGATCGGGTCGCCGTCGGCGTAGACCGCGAACGGTCGATCGGCGCGTATCTCGATCGTCCGGCCGGTCAGGAAGACCGCCTGCGGCTCGCCGACGTGGGTGCCCCGGAACACCTTCGGCATCATGCGCAGGAAGCGCACCCGCGAGTGCTCGGAGACCAGCAGCACGTCGAGCAGGCGGTCGTCGAGCTCGGCGTGGGGAAAGAGCATCATGCCGCCCCCGTAGGCCTTCGAGTTGCCGACCGCGACCGAATAGCCGGTGAAGCCGTGGTGCTCTCCGTCGACGGTAACGTCGAAGTGGGCGTGGCGCCACGAGGCGAGAGCCTTGAGGGCGGCGTAGAGGTAGACCGCGTTGCCGCGCAGGCGCGAGGCGTTGGCGATCCGGTTGGCCTCCGAGTCGAAGCCGAGGCTGGCGATCCCCAGGAACGGCTCGCCGTCCACCTCGCCCACGTCGATCGGCCGCGCACTGCCCTCGAGCGCCAGCCTCACCGCCTCGACCGTCTTGGTCGGGATCTCAAGCACGCGCGCGAGGTCGTTGCCCCGGCCGGCAGGGACGACCGCGAGCTCGGTCTCCGTGCCGCGGATCGCCCCGGCGATCGAGGCCAAGTGCCCGTCGCCGCCGACCGCCACCACCGTCTCCTCGCCGGCCTCGGCGATGGCCCGGGCGAGCTCCACGGCGTGCGTAGCGCTGCGCGAGCTGAGCGCGCGGTAGCGCGCCCCGCGGCGCTCGAGCTCGGTGCAGGCGACCGCGAGGGCCTTGCCTCCGCGCCCTGCGCCCGCGACGGGATTGGCGATCAGGGCGAGTGCGCGGTCGGGCACGGGCGGTGAGTCTAAGTGGTCCCCAGACGCCCGCGCGATCGCTACGACGAGGCGCTCCAGCCGCGCTCCGCGATCGCCGCGGCGACCTCGGCGGGCCGGTCGGTGACCACGTAGGCGTCGACGATGGCCCCATCGGCGTTGATGGTGATCGACAGGCCCGACTCCGTGGTGCGGACCTTGGAGATCGGTGCCACCGGCCGGCCCGAGCCCATCCGCGGCTTGACCCGTCCCGTGGCCACGCTGTGGACGCCTTCGAGGTCGGCGAGGCCGTCGAGCAGGCGGCGGTAGCCCTTCGTGGAGGAGTGCTTGTGGTGGGTCTTGCGGGCCATGGCCGTATCCAATGATGGCGGCTGGGCGGCGGGGAAGAGGACCCCGCGCGGATACGCTTGCCCGTGTGGACGACACCGCCCGACGCGAGCGGCGCGCACAGGCCCGCCGGCGGTCCGAGGCTCAGCGCCGGCGGGTCATGGCCGCGGCCGGCACGGGCATCGTGCTCGCTCTCTTGGTCTTCGTGCTGATCTCGACCGGGGGATTCCCGGCGGGAGGGGGAGACGAGCGCGCCGCGGCCAAGCCGACGCCGCCGCCGCCGCCGCCGGAGCTTCCCCGCGGCGGGCGGAGCGTATTTCCCGAGTTCCGCGTGGTCGGATTCGCCGGCGCGCCACAGGACGAGGCGCTCGGCGCGCTCGGCATCGGGTCGCTCGACCAGGCCGCGCGCAAGCTCGAGCGTCAGGCCCGGCCCTACGCGCGCGGTCCGGGTCGGCGGCCCGTCCTGCCCGCCTTCGAGCTGATCGCGGTGATCGCCAACGCCGACGCCGGCGACGACGGGAAGTACCGCACGCGCCAGGAGAAGCGGGTCGTGCGCGAGTACCTCGCCGGTGCCCGGCGCGCCGGCGCCCTGCTCTTGCTCGACGTCCAACCCGGCCGAGCCGACTTCCTGGACGAGGTGCGCTACTTCGACGAGTTCCTGGCTCAGCCCGACGTGACCGTCGCGCTCGACCCGGAATGGCACATGGCCGAGGGCGAGGTCCCCGGCCAGACCATCGGCTCGGTCACCGCCGAGGAGGTCAACGAGGTGGCCGCCCACCTGTCGCGGATCGTCCAGCGCAACCGTCTACCCGAGAAGATGCTCGTCGTCCACCAGTTCACCTTGGAGATGATCGAGGACCGCTCGAAGCTGAAGCGCTATCCGGGCGTGGAGCTCGTGCTCAACGTCGACGGCGTCGGCGACCCGAAGCTCAAGATCGACAAGTACAACGCGTTCATGAAGCAGCGCGACCGCGCCCGCAACGGCTTCAAGGTCTTCTACGAGGAGGACACGAACAGGCTCTCGCCCGCCGAGGTGATGCGGCTGCGCCCCGAGCCG
>Ga0208736_1000258_pt1 | contig 16246 bp, 19 predicted proteins | sample AntDryMetagUQ255_FD_188090 | JGI IMG/M metagenome (GOLD analysis project Ga0208736, IMG submission 188090) | Polar desert microbial communities from Antarctic Dry Valleys - UQ255 (SPAdes) | ecosystem: Environmental > Terrestrial > Soil > Desert | place: Antarctic Dry Valleys | collected 2008-12-31 | reverse complement strand
GAGGACGCGCGCATCTCCGCCGCGATGGGCGACGCCGTGCGGGGGCTGGCCCGGCGGACCACGGTCTGCGTGGTGAGCGGCCGCGATCGGCCCGTCGTGCAGGACCTCATGGGCATCGACGACCTGGTGGTGGCGGGCAGCCACGGGTTCGACATCTGGAGCCCGGAGGCGGGCACGCTCGAGCACGAGGCCGCCAGCGGGTCGGAGGAGCTCGTCGAGCAGGTCACCGCCCAGCTGCGCGAGGAGGTCGGCGGCGTCGAGGGCGCGCTCGTCGAGCCCAAGCGGTTCTCGGTGGCGGTCCACTACCGGCTCGCGGAGCCCGAGGGGTGCGAGCGGATCGCCCGGGTCGTGGACGCGCTGCTGGCCGAGCGGCCCGACGAGCTCAAGATGACCCCGGGCAAGATGGTCTACGAGCTGCAGCCCAAGCTCGACTGGGACAAGGGCAAGGCCGTGCTCTACCTCATCGACACCCTCGGCCTGGACCTCGCGGAGGTCGTGCCCCTCTACCTCGGCGACGACCACACGGATGAGCACGCGTTCGGTGCCCTCAGGGGTAAGGGGATCGGCATCTTCGTGGGCTGCGCCGAGGACCCCGAGGTCGCCGGGCGGACGACCGCCGCGGACTACGTGCTGGCTTCGACCGAAGAGGTGGAGCGATTCCTCGATAGGCTGGCGCGATGAGCGACGCGAGGCTCGCCTACGACGCCTTCACCTCCGAAGAGGAGGGGCTGCGCGAGGCCCTCACCTCCACGGGCAACGGCTACTTCTGCAGCCGAGGCGCGGCGGAGTGGGAGGACGCTGACGAGGTCCACTACCCCGGGACCTACTGCCACGGGGGCTACAACCGCGAGACGACGATCATGGGCGGGCGGCCCGTCCTCAACGAGGATCTGGTCAACCTCCCGAACTGGCTCGTCATCAAGCTGCGCATCGAGGGCGAGGACGCAGTGCGCCTCGACAACGTCGAGGTCCTCGAGTATCGCCACTCCTACGACGCCCGCATCGCCGTCGTGTCCCGCACCCTGCGCTTCCGCGACCGGGGCGACCGCGACACCACGCTGCGCACCCGCCGGTTCGTGAGCATGGCCCATATGCACCAGGCGGCGATCGAGTGGACGATCACGCCCGAGAACTGGTCGGGGCGCCTCGAGGTCGTCTCCGCGATCGACGGCCGGGTGACGAACAGCGGCGTCGCGCGCTACCGGGCGTTCGCGGGCCGCCACCTCGACCCCGTCTCCCCCCGGACCTTCGGGCCTGAGGTCATCGCCCTGAAGGTCAAGGCGCGCCAGTCGGACATGTTCGTGGCCGAGGCGGCCCGGACCCGGATGTTCCACGGCACCGAGCAGCTCTCCCCCGAGCGCAGCCTGTACCAGATGGAGGACTACATCCAGCAGGTGCTGGCCGTCGACGTCCGCGCGGGCGAGGCGGTCCGTACCGAGAAGATCGTCGCCTTCTACACCTCACGCGATCGGGCGATCAACGAGCCGCTGGGCAACGCCGGCACCTCAGCCGCCCGCTACCCGGACTTCTCGACCGCCCTCTCCCGCCACGAGCAGGCCTGGGAGGAGGTGTGGCGCCAGTGCGACGTCGTCGTCCCCGGTGACGAGCGCGTGCAGCTGCTCCTGCGACTGCACATCTCGCACATACTCCAGGTCTGCTCACGGCACACCTCCGAGCACGACGCGGGCGTCCCCGCCCGCGGCCTGAACGGCGAGGCGTACCGCGGGCACGTGTTCTGGGACGAGCTGTACGTGTATCCGTTCCTGAACTTCCGGGTGCCGGCGATCACCCGGGGTCTGCTGCGCTACCGCTACCGCCGGCTGGGCGAGGCCCGGGCCGCGGCCGCGGCGCACGGCTGGCGGGGCGCGATGTTCCCCTGGCAGAGCGGGTCGGACGGGACGGAGGAGACGCAGGTCGTCCACCTGAACCCGCTCTCGGGAGTGTGGGAGCCCGACCTGTCCCACAACCAGCGCCACGTCAACGCGGCGATCTTCTACAACATCTGGCACTACTTCCAGGCCACCGGCGACCTCGAGTTCATCCGCGACAACGGGGCCGAGATGATGCTCGAGATCGCGCGCTTCTGGGCCTCGATCGTCCGGTTCGACCCCGAGCGCGAGCGCTACGTCATCGACGGCGTCATGGGCCCCGACGAGTTCCACGAGAAGTACCCCGACTCCCCTCCCGAGCCTGGCGGCGTGAACAACAACGCGTACACGAACGTCATGGCGGCCTGGATCGCCGAGACAGCGATCACCGTCCTGGGCCTGCTCCCCGAGGCCCAGCGCAACGCCCTGCGCCGCCGGCTCGGGCTCATCGACGAGGAGCTCACGACCTGGCGGGCGATGAGCGAGAAGATGTTCGTCCCGTTCCACGCCGACGGCGTCATCAGTCAGTTCGAGGGCTACGAGGACCTCGAGGAGCTCGACTGGGACGCCTACCGCGAGAAGTACGGGAACATCCAGCGGCTGGATCGCATCCTGCGCTCCGAGGGCGACGACCCCGACCGCTACAAGCTGGCCAAGCAGGCCGACACGGTCATGCTGTTCTTCCTGTTTCCCGAGCAGGTGCTGGAGCGGCTGTTCGCCAAGCTCGGCTACGAGTGCGGGCCGGACACCGCTCAGCGGACCATCGACTATTACGACCAGCGCACCTCGCACGGCTCGACGCTGAGCCTCGTCGTCCACGCGGCGGTCCTCGCCGGCCTGAATCCCGAGGAGTCCTGGGAGCGCTTCCTGGCCGCGCTGGAGAGCGACGTGGGAGACGTACAGGGCGGCACGACAGAGGAGGGCATCCACCTGGGCGTGATGGCCGGGACGCTCGACCTCATCCAGCGCAGCTACGCGGGGACCGAGATCCGCGAGGATGTCCTGCACTTCCAGCCGCGCCAGCGCCAGCGCCTCGACGGCCTGACGTTCCCCATGCGCTTTCGGGGAACGCCCATGCAGGTGTCGCTCGGCGACGGCCAGCTGACCGTCGTGGCCGACACGGAGGGCTCGAGCCGCCCGATCCGAGTGGGGGTCGGCGACGAGGTCGTCGAGCTGTCCGCGGGTGACCGCCACACCTTCGCCCTGGCACCGGACACGGCGGCCTCGACGCGATGAGCGCCGGGGAGAGGGATCAGCGGGAAGGCTTCTCCGGCGCGATCTTCGATGTCGACGGGGTGCTGGTCGACTCACCCCACGAGCGGGCGTGGCGGGAGACGCTGCAGGAGCTCATGGAGGGGCCGTGGAGCGACGTCCGCGATCAGACGGCGTGGTCACCCGAGGCGTTCACCCCGCAGGTCTATCAGGGCGTCGTGTCCGGCAAGCCGCGCATGAGCGGCGCGCTCGCCGCGCTGGAGCACTTCGAGGTCCCCGACGCCCAGGAGCGGGTGGAGCCCTACGCGGAGCGCAAGCAGTCGATGGTCGTCGAGCTGATCGAGGCCGGCGAGTTCACCGCCTATCCCGACGCCCTGCGGTTCATCCTCGCCGTCAAGGCGTCCGGGGTCGAGGTGGCGGCGGCGTCCTCTTCGAAGAACGCCGGGCTGTTCCTCGAGCAGATCCGCCTGGACGAGTTCGCGTCTGAGAACGGGTTGGTGTACGACTTCCTGAGCCCGGGCCAGACGCTGCTCGACTTCTTCGACGCCGACGTCTCGGGGCGTGATTTCGCCCAGGGCAAGCCGGACCCGGAGATGTTCGTCACCGCCGCGGGGGAGCTCGGGCATCCCCCGCAGGAGTGCTTCGTCATCGAGGACGCGGTGGCGGGGGTGCAGGCGGCCAAGGCGGGCGAGATGTTTGCCCTGGGCCTCGCGCGGGCCGACGACTACGACGCGCTCGCCGCCGAGCATCCCGCCCTGGTCGTGACGACCCTGGACGACGTCGACCTCGAGGCGCTGCGCGAGGGCCGCCTGACCAAGCGGGGCTGATTGCGTCGCCCGCCACAGCTCGACGTGACCCTCCCGGTAGCCCCGACGCGTTCGGGCGCGCGTATGCTCGGAGCGACCATTGCCCAAGGGAGACGCGGTGGGGCATCGAGCGGACAGAGGCGGCTCGGGCCCGGCGCCGTCCGACGCCTGCGCATCGTGGCCGTGTCGAACCTCGTCCTGCTTGTTGCCGCGGCGGGAGCGGCCGCCCTCTGGCTTCAACGCGCGCGTCCGAGCCAAGGTCGGCAGCATCGAGGGCTGAGCGCCCGTCCTTGCAGCCTCCCATACGCCTCGACACGCTCCCGCGGGCGCGCTCGTCCGAGCCGCCCGCAACACGAAGAGCTCGTCCGCGGCCGAGCGCACGAGGGAGCGCCGCAGCCAGACCGCCGACTCCACGGCCGGCGGGAACGGTGACCGCTCGGGCCAAGGGACCGCCTCGAAGGCCGAGATCAAGCTGGCTGGCGGCGCTCGCGCGAGAGAACGATCGCATCGAGGCGGCGCTCAGCGGTGACGTGGGGCCTGCCTGGGGAGCGGTGAGGTCGTCTGGCCGTCAAGTGGCGGATAACGGCTCGGTTCGGCCGGGGCTTGGGTCGTCTGCATGCCGGCATCGAATCGGTGTCCCGACTGGGACCTCGGTCCACGCAGCTGACTCCGGCCGAGTCGTAATGAGCGGCGTCGTGGGCGGCCACGGCAAGAACGTCTGCATCCAACACACCGGCACGCTCAGCACCTGCTATGCGCACAACTCGCGACTCCGGGTGAGGGAGGGAGAGTCGGTCGACAGCGGGGACGTCATCTCCAGGTCGGGCTGCACGGGCCGCTGCTACGGCGACCACCTTCATTTCGAGGTGCGAGACAGGGGCAGGGCGGTCAACCCGAGGGAGTACCTTGGACCGCTCGCCGCTGGTCGCCTTGTATCGGGAGGGTTGCCCTAACACCTATCTGTGAGTGAGGCACGGCGATCCCACCGAATAGCGGTGTGCCTTGGCGCCGTGGCGACCGCGCTCGACGCGGCGCTCTACGGGCGCTTGCGCGAGATCCGGCCGCGCAGCTCCTCGATCTTCTGCCGGTTCTTCGGGTCTGCCGAGGCTCGCTTCGCCCGCTCGGCGAGCTTACGCCCCTGCGGGCCCTGTGCGAAACGGGCCACCTTGCTCATCAGTCCAGCCATGATTGCGTCCTCCTGAGTGTGTGTGACCCCTCCGGCGTGCCCGCGATCATGCCGGGGCACGCGAGGAGCGTAGCCGAGCTGTCCCCGCACGCCCGCGCTCAGGCCGATTCAACGCGGCGAAGGCTCCCTTCCGCCAGCTCGCGCACCCGCCGCAGGTCCTCCAGCTTGCTCAGGCTCGTCGGCTGCGAGCCACCCACCCGGGCGGCGTAGAGGCGATGACGGTCGCGGTGGTAGCGCGCCTGCATCTGTAGATCGAGCAGGTGAGAGTCGCGGCCCGACTCACGCCGGGCTCCGTCCAAGCGCTTCACTGCCTTGTCGTGCTCGGTGCTCGACATCTTCGTCCTGCCTTTCCATCCCTCTGGTCAGACTGCGCGCGGGAGGAAGAGAGTGAGACCTGACGAGCGATCGGTGCTGGTGACGTTACCACCGATGCCTGGGACCCCGGCAAGAACGAATCGGGCCCCGCTACGCGTCCAGGGACCCGAGACGTCGCGGCCGCGACCAGCTTTGCCGCGTTGCTACGTTCCATAAAGTGGTGTCGAAGATCCCCATGCAGCGGGAAGCGGTCGGCTCCCTCCGATTTGGGCCACGTTGACCGAGGACTTCGACACGCGCGAGCTCGTCCTGCACGGGCACCGGATCAGCTACCGGATAGCGGGGGAAGGCCCTGTTGTGGTCCTGATCCACGGGTTCACCTCCGCCTCCGATACATGGCGGGAGATCCTTCCGTTCCTCGCTGAGGGCCACACGGTGATCGCTCCCGACCTGCTCGGCCATGGCGAATCCGCGAAGCCTCGGGGCGACTACTCCCTCGGGGCTTACGCTGCCGGAATCCGCGATCTGCTGATCGCCCTCGGCCACGAGCGCGCGACGGTCGTCGGGCACTCGCTTGGAGGCGGCGTCGCCATGCAGTTCGCCTACCAGTTTCCCGAGCGCTGCGAGCGCCTGGCGCTCATCTCCAGCGGTGGGCTCGGCCGGGAGGTGCACCTGCTCCTGCGGGCGGCGTCATTGCCCGGCTCGGAGATCGTGCTGCCATTCATTGCTTCGTCGAGCGTGTTGAGCGCCGGGGCCGCGATCGGCTCCCTTCTCGAGCGCCTCGGCCTGCGGCCTGGCCGCGACCTCGCGGAGATCGCACGCGGGTACGCATCACTCGGCGACGCACCCACCCGTCGTGCCTTCCTGCACACGCTACGCGGCGTGATTGACCCGCTCGGACAGAGGGTGAGTGCACGCGACCGGCTCTACCTCGCGGCAGAGGTGCCGAGCCTGATCCTCTGGGGCCAGCGGGACCGCGTGATACCCGTCGAGCACGGACGGGATGCGCACGCGGCCATGCCCGGCAGTCGTCTCGACGTACTGGTTGGAGCGGGCCACTTCCCCCACCTTGACGACCCGCGTGCGGTCGCCCGCGCCCTTGGCGAGCTGGTCGCCGACTTCGAGCCGGCCGAGAGCGACGAGGATCGGTTGCGCGAGCGTCTCCGCGTAGGCACGGCCTGAGCGGGGCTCGCTCCCCGGACGACGGCCAATCGCGGGGTCGGTTGACGGGGGTGCGCCCTCCTACGCGCTCGGCTACTCCTCGAGTGCCGCAGCGGCCAGGCAGCCGAACGCGATCAGGTCCAGCGCGACCCGCGCCTGATGGAAGCGCTCCCAGCGCCGGCGAATGGCCGACCACTCCTGCGCGTCGCCGTCCGTTGGGTATTCGACGGTCCGCTTGTTCAACGGCAACTGGACGACCAGCGTGATCACCACCATCCCGGCAGTCGCTCCGGCAGACAGCATCGCCAGGCCCGAACCCGGTCGGCCTCGCCGGTCGGCTGCTGCGGTGCCTGCCGCCGCCAGTGAGGCGACCATGTAGAAGGGCATGATCTTGCCCAGTCGCCGGGTCAAGGCCCGCTCGGACTCGATCTGGGAGCGCAGCGGCAGGGCGAGGATCGCGGGATGGAAGCCGACGAGCGTGCCGAGCTCGTTGCCGGCCAGCAGACCGGTCAGGCACAGCCCAGCGAACTGCGGCTTGCTCACCATCACTTCTCCCTCCTCGAGACGAACAGTCGCCGGCACTCTACCGCATAGATCCTAATGATCTATCATCTCGACTTATGCCGGAGCTGAGCGGAGCGGCGCCCCTGGTGCTGGGAATGGTCAAGAAGGGCCGGCAGACCGGTTATGAGATCAAGCGGCTCGTCGATGTCTCGGTTCGGTTCTTCTGGGCCGGTAGTCCGGGCCAGATCTATCCGGAGCTCAGCCGGCTTGAATCAGCAGGTCTGCTGAGCTGCGCGAAGTCGCCGCGCGGCGGGCGTGCTCGCAACGTCTACTCCCTGACCGAGGCCGGGGAGCGCGCGCTCCACGCCTGGCTTACCGATCCCTCGGAGTCAGCGTTCGAGTTGCGCAACGAGGGGCTTCTGAAGGTCTTCTTCGCCGACTGCCTGAGCGATGAGGAGGCGATCGCGGTCGTGCGCGCGATGCGGGCCCAGCACGAGGCGATCCTCGACGGAATCCGTCGCGCGACGCCCGCCTACGGGCCCGGTCGTCGGTTTGGCTACATCACCTGGCAGTACGGGCTCGGCCTACACGGCTGGATCGTCGAGTGGTGCAAGCAGACCGAGCGTGACCTCGCGGAGGGCCGCCCGCCGGGTGGCGCTCCGCCACCGGGTGAGCTCGAGGTCGGGCGCGTTCGCGAGCTCGAGGTCGAGCAGGAGCGGCGCGCCGGAGATGCGCGATGAGCGCTCCATCCGTACGCCCATCCGGCCGCCTGCGCCGCACGGCGACTAGGGCATGGGCCTCCGACCGACTGCTGGCTCTGCTGGTCGCGCTGATGGGGCCAACGCTGGCGGTCTGCGCGATCGGGCTGGCGGTCGATCCCAACGTCATCACCGGCGCCCCGGCGTGGCTCAAGCCGGCCAAGTTCTCGGTCTCGATAGCGATCTACGGCGCCACCCTGCTGTGGCTGCTGACGCTCATCGACGGCCACCGTCGCCTGGTGCGCACGATCGGCGCGGTCACCGCGCTCGCCCTTGGCATCGAGCAGGCCATCATCGTGGGGGCGGTCGTGCTCGACACGACCAGCCACTTCAACGTCTCGACGCCCGCGCAGACGGCCGCGTGGTCGACGATGGGCGCCTCGATCGTCCTGGTGTGGGTGATGAACCTCCTGGCGATGATCCTGCTGCTGCGCCAGCGCCTGGTCAACCGCGCCTTCGCCTGGAGCCTGCGGCTCGGGCTGGTGGCCTCGTGCGTGGGCATGGCAGTGGCGTTCCTCATGACCACCCCCACCGCCGAGCAGCTCGCCGCCGCCGAGGCTGGGCGCGGGATCCTCGTCGCGGGCGCCCACAGCGTCGGCGTGGCCGACGGCGGGCCGGGCCTGCCGATCGTCGGTTGGAGCACGGTCGGGGGTGATCTGCGCGCGGCGCACTTCGTCGGCCTCCACGGGCTGCAGGTCCTTCCGCTGGTCGGCTGGCTGTTGGTGCTCATGCGCGTGCGGTGGCTGGACGAGGGCCATCGCAGCGCGCTCGTCATCATCGCGGGCTTGAGCTACATCGCCGTGGTGACGGCGCTGACCTGGCAGGCGCTGCGCGGCCAGCCGCTGATCGCGCCCGACGCCTGGACGCTCGCGGCGCTGGGCGCGATCGTGGCCGCCGCGGGCGCGGCCGGCGTCGGCGTGGTCGCCCACGCGCGCCGGCGCCGCCGGGGCTGAGGCGATGGACGCCGCCTTTCTCGATCGACGCGCCGCTGACGATCAAGCGTCGAGTCCGCCGGCGAGGACCGGCTTGACGTCGACGATGGGTGTGCCGTCGAGGGCCTCGAGGTTGCGCACGCGGACTCTCGTGCCCTCGATCGAGACGATCTCGACTCGGTGGAGTCCGATCGGGTTCGGCCGGTCGGGAGAGCGGGTGCTGAAGACACCCTGCTCAGCGTTCAGCGGATCCCCGCGAGGGTGCACCCTCAGCACGTCGCGCCGTGCCCGATCGAGCCAGGTCAGGACGATGATGTCGGCGCCGCGCTGGAGGTCACGGATCCCCTCGCTCACCATCTGCTCGAATACGAGCCAGGCATCGGGCGATCCCTCGTTGCCCTGCTTCGGAGCCAGGTGGCGATCCACCAGGGGAGACTCGACCCATCCGATCGGCCGTAGGTCGTAGGGCCTCACGATCGAGGGCCGATCTTCCTCAACATGGTCATCCCGGAGCCGTAGTGCATCTCAGCGGGGGGCCTATGAATCGCGGGAGCATGCCTAGCCGAGATGGGCACAGATCGCGCGAGGGTCGCCGTCCTCGTCGGCCATGACGTCTAGGCCCATGAATCCGAACTCATGAAGCAGTCGTCCTATCGGTTCGGCTTGGTCCCCACCCAACTCCAGCAGTAACCAGCCACCAGGACTCAGCCAACGTGCGCTTCTGCGCACGACCTCTACCAGAAGGTCCGTGCCGTCGACCCCGCCATCGAGCGCGAGCCGTGGCTCGAATGCCTGGACGTCGCGCGGGAGCAAGCGGAGCGAGTCCGTAGGCACGTACGGCACGACGCCCGTCAACACGTCGACGCGGTGCTCGAACTCTCGCGGCAGCGGATCATCCAGAAAGCCGTCGAACACCTTGACGCCGTTCCGTCGGGCACATTGCACCGCGTTGTCGTCGAGATCGGTCGCAAGTACCTGCGCCGTTGGCACGGCCGCGGCCAGCACGGCCGCAATTGCGCCGGCGCCCGTGCAGAGATCCGCGGCCACTCCAGCAGGCGGGAGGAGCGTCGCGGCTCGTCGGGCCAACGGCTCGGTCTGCCATCGCGGCACGTAGACGCCCGGTGCGACGATCAATTCGACGCCGCAGAAGGTGACCGCCCCCGTCAGCCATGCGATTGGCTCGCCCTTCGTGCGACGAGATACCAAGTCGTAAAGCGCGTCCGAGTCACCGCCAGCAGCCTGTAAGAGTTCATCGGCTTCCTCGCAGGCAGCGATGCAGCCCGCCTCAGTGAGCATCTGGGTCACCGAGACACGATCCAGCGGCACGGCATCAGGTGTCTGATCTCGGGTCATGACACTCGAGCTCCTACTGGACGCAGTGTCAAGGCTCTGTTCCGCGTGCGGACGTCCCATCGCGGAGCGGAGCTGAGCACGCGGTGCTCGCTCTCAGCCGACCGTCTCGCGGCGACGCTCCGCGAACAGGGCGAGCGCATAGCGTCCGGCAGGATGGTCTCGCACGCGCTGGACGAGCGCTGCTGTTCGAGGCGGCAGAACGTCGGGCTGAGGGGGCGAGACGCCGTAGTTCGGCGGCACCACAACCGACGCGGACAGCGCCGCGAAGGTCAGGTCGGCGGCGGTGAACCGATCTGCGCAGAGGTGCCTGCGGCCGTCCGCGAGCAATTCCGCTACGAAGTCGAGCTCACGGAAGACCGTAGCCTCGTCCTCGACCTCTACCCCCGGCCGGATATCGAGCTCGCGCCGGACCAGGCGAACGGCGAGTGGCCACCCCAGGCGGAGCATTCGATCCTCCCAGGCCGGCACGCCCTGGTTGTTGAAGCGCAACAGCAGCTCCCGCCGGGCGAGCATGTGGACATACATCAGTCGTCTGCCACTCGGCCCGAGCCGCTCATCGAGGCGCCGGCACACTCGTTCGACCTCGGCTCGCTCGCCCGGGTCGGCGGGAAAGAGCCGGTGCTCGGGCGAGGTGCGCTCGTCGGCCCAGACCAGGATCTCCTCCGACTCGCCCAGCGCTCCCTCGGGGGTTACCAGGACTGGAACCGTGCGTCCGCCGCCCGCGCGGCGCGCCGCGATCCAATGGATGGCCTGGACGTGGCGCTCCTCGCGGTAGGCGAGTCCCGCCCGCTCGAGCGCCCAACGGGCCTTCTCGCAGTAGTGGCTGATCGGGATCGTGACGAGGCGCAGCACGCGAGTGGGAGGATAAGTCGCGGGCTCAGAACGGCATCGTGGCGGCCGTCAGGCGTCCGCTTGGCGCCCCTCCACACGAGCACGTCGACGCGCACTCTGCTTCCGGGAGCTCCGGTCCACCTGTAATGATGGCTCGCTGCTTCAGGTGCGGGTTTTCGGGGCGAGGGGACCGATGCGGAGGAGCCGGTCGTGAGCGCGGTCGTATGGGTGGTCATCGGCGTCGTCGTCGGGCTGGTGCTCTCACTGCTCTGCCTCCTGGTCTACGACCTCCTGCAGTCCCGCCACGCGCTCCTTCGCACCTACCCCGTCATCGGGCGGGCCCGCTTCCTGCTTGAGAAGATCGGCCCCGAGATGCGCCAGTACTGGTTCCTCCACGACAAGGAGGAGCGGCCGTTCAACCGCACGCAGCGCAATTGGGTCTACCAGACGGCAAAGGGCGTGCAGAACACGTTCGGTTTCGGGACGGAGATCGAGCCTGACACCTCGCAGAACTACCTCGTGATCAAGCACGTGCCCTTCCCCCACCCGGCGCCGTCCAAGGGAGAGGTCAGCGGGCCGCCGCACTTCCATCTCCCGTCGGCCAAGGTCCTGGGCGAGCACCGCGGTCGCCGGCACGCCTTCCGACCGAGCTCGGCGGTCAACGTCTCGGCGATGAGCTTCGGCTCCCTCTCGGGGCCGGCGGTCGAGTCGATGAACCGCGGAGCGGCCCTGGCCGGCTGCCTCCAGAACACCGGTGAGGGCGGCCTCTCGAGGCATCACAAGCACGGCGGCGAGCTCATCTTGCAGATCGGCAGCGGTTACTTCGGCTGCCGCGACGAGGAAGGGCGCTTCAGCCTCGCCGAGCTCGAGCGTCAGATCGAGATTGCGCCGATCCGCGCGCTCGAGATCAAGCTCAGCCAGGGCGCCAAGCCCGGCCTGGGCGGCCTCCTCCCGGCCGCGAAGGTGACCGACGAGATCGCCGAGGCCAGGGAGGTGAGCGCCGACGAGGACTGCGTCTCGCCCTCCCGCCACTCGGCGTTCGGCAATGTCGACGAGATGCTCGATTTCGTCGAGATGCTCGGTGACGAGACGGGCCTGCCCGTCGGGATCAAGTCGGCGGTGGGAGAGGACGCGTTCTGGACCCAGCTCGCGAACCGGATGGCGACCACGGACCGAGGCGTCGACTTCATCACGATCGACGGAGGTGAGGGCGGTACCGGGGCCGCGCCGCTCGTCTTCACCGATCACGTGGCGCTCCCCTTCAAGATGGGTGTCGCGCGGGTCTATTCGGCGTTCGCGCGCGAGGGCATCGCCGACCGCGTGACCTTCGTCGGCTCCGGCAAGCTCGGCTTTCCCGAGGCGGCTCTGTTCGCGTTCGCCCTCGGTTGCGACATGATCAACGTCGGCCGCGAGGCGATGATGGCCATCGGCTGCGTTCAGGCGCAGATCTGCCACACCGGGGGCTGCCCGGTCGGCGTGGCGACGCAGTCGAAATGGCTCACCCGCGCGATCGTCCCCGACGAGAAGTCGGGGCGGCTGGGTAACTACGTCTCGGCCCTCCGAGCCGAGATCCTTTCCCTCTCTCGCGCGTGCGGCGTCGCCCACCCGGCGCTCGTGACAACCGACCATCTCGAGATCATCGACGCCCACTTCAACGGGACCGACGTGCGCGAGCTGTTCGCTTACGAGGAAGGCTGGGGGGTGCAACCGCTCGGAGAGCTCGAGGATCTCCTCGCGGAGATCGACGAAGACCTGGCTCACGAGCGGAGGGTCGAGGCCTCAGCGCACGGGACGACGCCATACCCCGAGGCCTGACCGGCTGGAGGGCGCCTTCTTCGCCCGCCGCCCGCTTTCTGGTCGATGGGCGGTCCAACGGCGGGGTTCGGCTGCCAGCCTGTACTCATCCGAGTTCTGACCTGGAATGTGGCCCGTCGTACGTCGCGACTGGTCGAGCAGGCCACGGCGCTTGCCAGCCGGGAGCTCGACGTTCTCGCGCTCCAGGAGGTGACCGACCGGACTCTGCCCATGTGGCGGACGGCCTGCCAGACCCTCGGCCTCGCACACGTGCTCGCCACACTGGACCAGGCCGAGCCCGGCCGCGCTCCCGCTTCGCGGCGGCGCACCGGAGTACTCCTCGCCTCGCGCGCTCCGCTCGGAGAGGCGTCCGTCCGGCTCCCCGTCCCCTGGCCGGAGACCGCGGCAGCGGCCATCACCCTGACCTCCGCCGGACCGGTCGAGATCCACACCGTGCACGTGCCGAACGCGGCTAACGGGTGGGTCAAGGTGCGGACCCTTCAGGCCCTCCGGTCGGGCCTCGCCGCCGCCCCGTCCGCGGCGCGAGTGCTGTGCGGCGACCTCAACATCCCCCGCCGAGAGCTCCCCGACGGCGAGGTGGTCTCCTTCGCGCGCGACTCGCGTGGCCAGCTGCGATCCGAGCGCGGCGCGGAGTGGGACGCGGCCGAGCTCGGGGTGGTCCCCGGCCTCCGCGAACTCGGCTACCGGGACGCGTTTCGGTGGGTACACGGCTACGAGGCGCGCTCGCCGAGCTGGACCTGGCGCCAGATCTCCGGTCACGGCGGTGGCTGGCGCATCGACCACCTATTTGCCTCGCCGGAGCTGCGGCCGGTTGCGTCGCTCTACCACCATGCGTGGCGCGACGAAGGACTCAGCGATCATTCGCCGCTCGAAGCGGAGCTCGAGATCGTGTAGGTGGCGGGTCCAATCGAGTTGGCGCCATTCGAGCTGACTAGACCAAAGGCGAGAGGCGCTCCAGCCGGTCAAGTAGTTGCTTGCTCGGGTACTGGCAGCTCTCGACCCGCTCGAAGAGGATCCCCATGTACTCCTCGAGCTGGTCGCGGCTCTCGAGCGTGCGCTCGATCCGGTCGAGGATCTCGACGCTCGGGTACTGGACCTCGCGAACCTGGTCCATGAGGATCTCGAAATAACGGTTCTGCGCGTTCGCCATCGGCTTCTCCTGTCTCACGGCCGCTCGGGGCCAGTCGGCGCTTACATCAGGTCTCCCAGCGGTCCGAGGTTGAGGTTGAGATCCTCATCCTCGAGACCGAACTCCGCCTTGAGCTCCTCCATCCTCTGCTCGAGCAGCATGAACGTCTGACCGAGGCGCTCCGTCTCCTCAGGCGTCAACGTGCCGCCCTCGATCCGCCTGAGGGCCTGGCGCTCCATCAGCTGTCGCAGCAGCTCGACCAGGGTGAGCACGAGCTGGGCCAGGCCCTTCTCGAGCTTCTCCGGATCGGCATTGATCCGCCGGCTGAGGGCCTGTCCCACGCGGTCCAGCTCGGTGCCGAAGAGGTCGAGATCGTCGTGGCCGGCGAGCAGCTTGCTCGGGCTGGTGGGTCCGCCGGCGCCGGAGCGCGGGACGACCGGGGCGGCGGGGGCGCGGCGGGGGGGAGGGCTCATGCGCTCGCCCCGGAGGGCACGAAGCTGTAGGGGGGCCACGGGCCGGTGCAGATGATCGCGACCTCGTCGAGCTGCTCGTCGAGCTCGTCGACGCGGTCGCGGAACTCCTCGATGTCGTCGTCGTCGACGAGGTAGGCCCCGCTCAGGAGCAGACGCGGGGTCACGAGCAGACGGCGCGTGCTCTGACGGGCCATCGCGGCGAGCGGCGCGTGGAGCTCGTCGGCTAGCTCGCGGGAGCGTCGGGTGCGCCCGAGGCGCTGCAAGAGGTATGTCGTGCCGGGTCCGCCCTCGCCGCGCGCATCGGGACCGGGCTCCTCCGATGAGAGTTCCTCCCCGGAGCGCGGGTCCCACAGCACGCGCACCCCGAGTTCGACCGCGCCGCGCACCAGATCCAGTCCCGTGCCCAGCTCTTGCTCGCGATCGCGCAGCGAGGTCAGCGCGCCCGCATCGTCCGCGACGACGCTCCCGAAGCGCATCGGCAGAGCCGGGCCGCGTCGCATGAGCTCCTCGACGATGCCCTCGTGACGCCAGAGCGCTGCCTCGGTCGGCTCGAGGGGCGCGGCGAGATCGCTCGCCACCGCGGCGAGCCGTGCCGTGGCGATCGCCCGCAGGGGGGCGTCCTCGAGGCCGGTCAGCGTCGGCAGGGACTGCTCGGCCTCGGTGATCGCGTACATGTAGACCAAGTCGCTACGCCGCCCGAGGGCGGTCGAGAGGGCCGATGAGGTCGCGCTCGACGGTGTCGACCGACGCGATCAGCGCGCGCAGGCCGACGTACAGAAGGTCGACGTCGGCCACGGCGAGGGTGAGGTCGCCATGGATGACCACGCCGCCCGCGAGCAGGCGGTCGATCATCTCGAGCAGCGAGACCTCCCGCTCGCGGCGCGCGCGCTCGGCCGCCGAGGCGCGCTGTTCGCCAGCGGCAGCGTGGTCCTCACGTACGCGCTCGATGGACGCGTCGCGGCGGCGGCGGGCCCGGTCGATCGCGGCGTCGCGGCGCTCGCGAGAGCGCTCCAGATCGACGCCCCCCGAGGCCTTTTCCGCCGCTCGGCGAGGTACCGGCACGCCGGAGCCGCCCGACACCGGCGGAGGCCCCTGGCTCATCGCGCGGCCTCGATCGAGCTTCCGACGAAGTTGTAGGGAGGCCAAGGCCCGGTCAGCTCGACCGTGAACCCGAGCGCGGCGTAGTCGTCGTGCAGGGCGGAGACGGTCGCGTGGAAGCCGTTGGCCATCTCGTCCTCGACGAGGTAGACGCCATTCAGCAGCATCTCGCCGTCGTGTCCCGACACCTCCGGCCGCTGCAGCGGATTTAGGAGAGCTTCACTCGCCCCGGCGGCGAGGCGGCCGTGCACGTCGTCGACGCACGCGTCGGCGAGCAGGTCGGCCTCCTCCGCGGCGAGCGTCTCGAGCTGCCTGCGCTTCATGTAGGCCTCGCCCTCCGCCAGAGCATCGACCTCGGCTCGCAGTGCTCCGAGCTCCTCGCTCTGGGCGACGGCCGCCTCGTCGAGCGTCCGGCGTTCGACGAAGACCTTGACTCCCCACTCGGTCTTGCCCTCGAGTCGACACAACGCGTCGACGAAGACCGGCCGCTCGCGCTCGAGCATCTCGCGCACCGACCGCTCGCTGGCGTAGACGGTGCACAGGCGCATCGGGATGACCGTGGTCTCGGCCAGAGCGAGCTCGAGCACGCCCTCGTGGGCGCGGGCGGTCTCCTCGAGCCAGCCGACGTCGTTGAGGTTCTCGCGCAGTCGCTCCTCGGCGTACTCGGCCAGGGGAACGGCACTGGCGAGCACGGCGATGTCGAGGTGCGGGATCTCGACGACGCGGCGCCCCGGTGTCACGCCGTCGAGGTCCGCAAACCCCGCGAGGCGCTCGCCCGAGACGACGCAATAGACGTACCAGCCGA
>Ga0208736_1000257_pt1 | contig 16252 bp, 9 predicted proteins | sample AntDryMetagUQ255_FD_188090 | JGI IMG/M metagenome (GOLD analysis project Ga0208736, IMG submission 188090) | Polar desert microbial communities from Antarctic Dry Valleys - UQ255 (SPAdes) | ecosystem: Environmental > Terrestrial > Soil > Desert | place: Antarctic Dry Valleys | collected 2008-12-31 | reverse complement strand
GTTAGTTCCGACATCAGCGAGGTTTGGCAATGACGAACCAGGAGCGTCAGGTAAGCGAGATAACGGAAATGTTACGCGTTTGGAGCGAGCATCGGCGCGACGATTCGGATGATGTTTTGCTCAAACTCGTCTATACGGAACTGCACCGGCAGGCGCATCGTTACTTGCAAAAAGAACGCAGCGGACACACGCTGCAAACCACCGCTCTGGTTCACGAGGCGTATCTCAAACTTATCAACCAAAAATCGTTCGCGTGGGAAAGCCGTTCGCAGTTTTTCGCCGTTGCCGCGACGATAATGCGGCGGATTTTGATTGACTACGCGAAAACTAAACATCGCGTTCGGCGTGGCGGCGTTCACAGCGATTTGCCGCTGGAAAACGCTTTGACGATTAGCGTCAGCAAAACCGATTTCGATTTGCTCGCCCTCGACGAAGCCTTAAACCGGCTCGCCGCAAAAGAAGATCATCTGGCAAAGATTGTCGAACTCAGATTTTTTAGCGGCTTGGATGTCGTCGAAACAGCAGAGGTTTTGGGCATTTCCGAATCAACTGTCAAACGCGATTGGCAAATGGCGAAGGCTTGGCTGCACCGTGAATTGACAAGATAAGGAGTCTCAAGTCCCAAGGCTCAAAAGTCTCAAGTCGAAAACGCGGACTCTGAAACTAACGAAATTCTTGGACTTGGGACTAAAAGATATGGATGACGACAATTGGCAAAAGGTGAGAGAGATTTTTGATTCGGCTCTGCGCCGCCAGCCCGAAGAACGCCGAAGATTTGTCAAGAAGGCGTGCGGCGTTGATAAAACTCTGCTCGCCGAAGTCGAATCGCTTCTCTCTTCACTCGACAGTGCCGACAGTTTTATGGAAACGCCCGCCGCCGCTAAAGTTGCAGGTGTTTTTGAAGCGAAAACCAAAAAACTCGAACCGGGCAAATGTTTCGGGCATTACGAAATAATCGAACAAATCGGCGCAGGCGGAATGGGCGAAGTTTATGTTGCCACAGACAAAAAACTCGACCGAAAAGTTGCGATAAAAATTCTCAACGAAAAATTCAGCCGCGACGAAACAAATCTGAACAGATTTGTTTCGGAAGCGAAAGCGGCATCGGCTTTGAATCATCCGAACATTTTGACGATTTACGAATTCGATGAAACGGAAGACGCGCATTTTATCGTTTCGGAATACATCGAAGGCTTGACTCTGCGTGAAGTCATCGGCGAATCAACACTCAAATTATCGGAGATTCTCGATATTTCAATTCAAATCGCGAGCGCACTTTCCGCCGCGCACACAGCGCGTCTGGTTCACCGCGATATCAAGCCGGAAAATATAATGCTGCGCCCTGACGGTTATGTGAAGATTCTGGATTTCGGGTTGGCAAAACTCATTCAGCCGAAACAGGCAATAATCGGATTAGAATCCGAAACCACGAAACAAAACGAAACGGCGAGAGGCGTGATTTTGGGAACCGTCAACTATATGTCGCCCGAACAAGCGAAAGGCGAACGGGTTGACGAGCGGACGGACGTTTTCAGTTTCGGCGCGGTGCTTTACGAAATGATTGCGGGCAGAGCACCGTTTGCAGGCGATTCCATGTCGGAAACTTTTGCCAATCTGATAAATGCACAGCCGTCGCCTTTAGCGCATTACGCCGGAGCAATGCCGGACGAACTGGAAAGAATCGTTTCAAAGACGCTCCGCAAAAACAAAACGGAGCGTTATCAAACGATGAAGGAACTTCTCGCGGATTTGAAAAACTTGCGGGAAAATCTAAAGTTTAATGAAAAATTGGAACGCTCTGCTTTGCTCGCCGCCGCGCCGCGTTCGCTTTTCGGGCGGGCGCGGGAAATTACGGCAATCGAAAACCTTCTGCAGCGCGAGGATGTCCGGCTCGTAACTTTGACTGGCGCGGGCGGCACGGGCAAGACGGTTTTGGCGCAAACCGTTGCCGACAATTGTTTGGCGGAGTTTCCCGACGGCGTTTTTTTTGTCGAACTCGCCGCCGTCACCAATCCCGATTGGGTCGCGTCGGCAATCGCCAACACGCTCGACGTGAAGGAAACCGGCGGCAAATCTTCGCTTGAAACTTTGCAAACTTTTTTGCGCCGGCGACGCATTCTGCTTGTTCTAGACAATTTTGAGCAAATCATTGCTCCCGCTCCCGCGCTGTCGGAGTTGCTCGACGCATCGCTTTATCTCAAGATTCTCGTGACCAGCCGCACCGCGCTTCGTTTGAGCGCGGAAAACGAACTGGTCGTGCCGCCGCTTGCCGTGCCGCCTGCCGACGCGCACCAAATTTCCGCTACCGATTTAAAAAGATATTCGTCCGTTGAGTTGTTCGTCGAACGGGCGCAAGCCGTCAAACCGACGTTTATTTTCACGGATGAAAACGCGGCGGCGATTGCCGAAATTTGCTCGAAACTCGACGGTTTGCCGTTGGCGATTGAACTCGCGGCGGCGCGTGTCAAACTGCTTTCGCCGCTCGCCCTTTCGCAGCGGCTCGAAAATCGTCTGAAACTTTTGACGAGTCAGACAGATAATTTGCCTGCCCGTCAGCAAACGATGCGCGACACGATTACATGGAGTTACGATTTACTCGGCGAACGGGAAAAGACGATTTTCAAACAGTTGGCGGTTTTCGCGGGTGGTTTTACCGTCGAAGCGGCAGAGGCGATTTGTCAGGAAACCGGCGGCGCGGAAGTTTTGGATGTTTTGGAATCTCTGGTCGGCAGCAGTTTGCTTCGACAAACGGATGAAAGCAGCGGCGAAACGCGCCTTTTGATGTTGGAAACGATTAGAGAATACAGCGCGGAACGACTTGCGGAAAATGCAACGGAAGAATCCGTGACGCGCCAGCGGCACACCGATTTTTTCTTGAGTTACGCCAAGCAAATGGAGCGCGATTTGACAGGCGCAAATCAGGCGGAGTTGCTTAATCAGACGGAAGCCGAGCGCGACAACTTTCGCGCGGCACTCGATTGGAGTCGAAAAACAGGCGACGATGACCATCTGAAACTCGCCGCCGCGCTTACATTGTTCTGGACTCTGCGCGGTTATTTGAGCGAAGGAATCGAACGCCTGTCCGCCGCACTCGAAAGTTACCCGAATGCCGCTCCCGCGACACGCGTCAAAGGCTTGGCTTCGCTCGGGCAAATGATTTGGGTCAGCGGCGATTATGTGCGGGCAATTAAGGTGTGCGAGGAAAGTTTGGCAATCGCCCGTCAAATCAATTACCCGATGATGAGCGCGCATTCGCTTTTTGTTTTGGGAATGTCCTACTGGTATCAATACGGCGACACGGCGCGGTCAATCGCTCATCTGCAGGAAAGCCTAAATTTATACCGCGAACTCAGATATGACACGGGCATTGTCTTCACGCTGGTCGTGCTTGCCGCTATTTATCAGCCGACTGATTTGCCGCGCACGGCGGAATTGCTCGACGAAAGTCTGGCGGTTGCCCGGCGAACGGGTAACAATCTGACTCTCTCGATAGTGCTGGTTAATTACGGTCGGCTCAAATTTGCCGAAGGCGATTTTGCGCGGGCAAAAGATTTATGCCGGGAAAGTTTGCAGCTGCGCGGAGAAATAGCCGACAAATGGGGAATCGTTCAATGTTTAGAGCCGTTGGCGGCAATCGCCGTGATTGACGACGAACCGCGCCGCGCCGCCAAAATACTCGGCGCGATAGACGTGCTTCTCGAATCGGTCGGCGCACAGCCGCCGCTGATTTTTCGCGCCGACCACGAGCCGAGCCTTGCCGCCGCCCGCCACGCGCTCGATGAAGAAACATTTGCCGCTTCGTTTGCCGAAGGGCGAAAACTGCGGGCGGACGAGATTGTCCGTCTGGCTTTGGACGAATCAATTGATGACCGGCGCGATTCTGATTTTTCCAAAGCGGCGACGCATTTTTCACCATCCGAAATTGATTTGCAGACCGACAAATCTTTTTCGGCGAAAGTTAGCGGAAAGGTTTTCGCGGCAAACCGAACAGCAGCCGTTTCAACCGGCGGTTTCAAACCGTTCGCCGCAATGACGGCGTTGGCTGGCTTGTGCGCGGCAATCGCCTTCGGTTTTTGGCTCTTCAACAATCGTCCGGCAAGCGCAAAACATATCGAATCAATCGCCGTAATGCCGTTCGTCAACGTCGTCGCCGACCCGGAAACGGAGTATCTCGCGGACGGAATCAGCGAAAGTTTGATTGACCGTCTTTCGCAATTGCCGCAGCTAAAAGTCATCGCCCGCAATTCGAGTTTCAAATATCGCGGCGAGAATATAGACATTCAGGACGCGGCAAACAAACTCGACGTGCAGACGATTATTACCGGCAGAGTCGTGCGGCGCGGCGATAATCTTTCCATCAGAGTCGAGATGATTAATGTGCGGGATAATCGGCAGTTGTGGAGCGAACAATACAACCGGCGGGCGGCGGATATTCTGAACATCCAACAGGAAATCGCGCAAACCGTTTCCGCGAAATTGCGTCTGAAGTTGTCGGGAGCGCAGGAACAGGAAATTGCCAAACAAAACACGGTTAATCCGCAGGCGTATGAACTCCTGCTCAAAGGACATTCCGCCCGGAACAAGCACGGGACGGAAAATAAAAAGAAGGCAGCCGAATATTATCAGCAGGCGATAAATATTGATCCGAATTACGCTTCAGCGTATGCCGCTTTGTCCGTTATTTACAGCGATTTAACGCACAACAGTATCCTCGACCCGCGGGAATTTAAGCCCAAAGCCGAAAGCGCGGCGCGAAAGGCTTTGGAATTAGACGAGAATTTGGCGGAAGCGCACGACGCGCTGGCATTGGTCAAATTAAACGGTTGGGATTGGGCGGCTGCCGGACAGGAATACAGCCGCGCCATCGAATTGAACCCGAATTTTGCCAAAGCGCACAGCAGTTACGGCTTTTATCTGAGCCTGACAGGACGGCACGAGCAAGCCGTCGCCGAGTTCAGACGCGCCAAAGACATCAACCCGCTTTCGCCGACCGTCAACGCCAGTATCGGTTATGGACTGTACCACGCGCGGCGATACGATGAAGCGTTTGAAATTCTCCAAAACGCGCTCGAAATGGATAAAGATAATACTTTTACGAACGGAATTATCGCTCATACTTATATGGGAAAAAAAATGTATCCCGAAGCCGTCGCCGCCTTTCAGAAAGTAATCAAACTCGGCGGCGAACCCGGCTACCAAATCTATCTGGGCGCGGCTTACGCCAAATCCGGCGACCGCGAACGGGCGCAGGCGATTCTCCGACAGTTGGAAACCGCCGGAAATTACGTTTCGCCCGGCGAATTGGCAGTTCTCTACGCCGCGCTCGACAAGCGCGAGCAGGCATTCGCGTCGCTCGAACGCGCCTTTGCAGTGCGCGATGCTCAGTTACAGTTTCTGAAGGTTGAACCGGCGTTCGATTCTCTGCGCGACGATTCGCGCTTTCAAGATTTACTGCGGCGCGTCGGTCTGCCGCAATAACGCTTACGGCACACGCTATTTCCAATTCGAGCCGCAGCAAAAACAATGGCAGGAGAAAAGCTACGTCGCGTTGGAGAAAGCCTTCACCCTCGCGCCTGGTTTGGCTAAGGCGCACAAAATTCGCGGTTTTTTGCTGTGGATGCCCGTCAACCGATTTCCGCACGAACATTTCTTACGTTCGTTACTCAAAAATTTTTATCAAAACTTAAACAATTTGCCAACAACAATCGTTTAAACCAATAACTGTTTGTCATCAATCCAATTACTTGTCATAAATCGTTTGCTAACGGTGTTTTATATTTAGCAGGTAAGGAAGGAAAATATGTTGGTCGGAAAGCAATTCGGGCGTTACGAAGTTCGAGAGCGTGTCGGAGCAGGCGGAATGGGCGAGGTTTATCTGGCTCACGACCCGGAACTCGACCGCGCCGTCGCGCTGAAGATTTTGTCCGCCGAATTTCTGGTTGACGAAGGGCGGCAAAGCCGTTTTCGGCAGGAAGCCCGCGCCGCTTCCGCGCTGAATCATCCGAACATTATTACGATTTACGAAATCGGCAAAAGCGACGGCGGCAGCTTTTTGGCGACCGAATTTATTGACGGCGAAACCTTGCGCGGATTTATCAAACACAAATCGCTGTCCGTCATACAAATCTTGAAAATTATCGAACAGGTGGCGAACGCACTGGTCGCCGCCCACGCCGCGCATATCGTTCACCGCGACATCAAGCCGGAAAATATTATGGTGCGGCGCGATTCGATTGTGAAGGTGCTTGATTTCGGTTTAGCCAAGCCGATTTTCCCGGAATTTGCCGACGAAAAAAGCTGCGATAGTTTACTGAAAACTCTGCCGGGGATGGTGATGGGCAGCGTTTGTTATATGTCGCCGGAGCAGGCGCGCGGTCTGCCGGTTGACGAGCGCACGGACATCTGGAGTCTCGGCGTGGTGCTTTACGAAATGTTGACCGGGCAAGCCCCGTTCGGCGGCGCGACGCCCGGCGACACAATCGCCGCAGTGCTATGCAAAGAGCCGGTATCCATGCTTTATTTCATCCCCGACGCGCCCGCCGAATTGCAGCGCATCATTCGCAAAACTTTACAGAAAGACCGCGAAGAGCGTTATCAAAACGTGAAAGATTTTCGGCTCGATGTGAAAGATCTGATTCACGAGCTTGAGCATACAACAAGCGGCGAACGGGTTCGTCACATCTCGGGTGAACTTGATTTGAGCGAAAGTCCGACGATGATTCATCAAACCAACAGTGCCAATCATCGGACGCACGGCGTTCATAGGATAACCAGAGGAACCGGAAATTACGCCGCCTCAGGCAAACGGAAAGGTTGGCAAATCGGTTTGGTTTCATTAGCGGCTGTTGCGGTTTTTGCCGTTTTGGGTTTGGCTTTTTACGGGCGGTTCGCCTCGCCGCCTCAGGTTGCCGCTGTAAGCCTTTTCGATAAACTGCAAGTTTCAAGCATCGGCACGAATGGAAAAGCCGCTGCTCCGACAATCTCGCCTGACGGAAAATATGTTGCCTATCTGAGCGGCGAAGTAGGCAACCGCAGTCTGGTCGTTCGGCAAATTTCCACTGACAGCTTGGTCACAATTGTTCCGCCGACGGCTTTAACTCTTTCCGGCATTAGTTTTTCGCCCGACGGCGATTATGTTTATTTCCTGCAGATGAGCGAAGATTTCGTCATCAACACGCTTTACCGCGTGCCGACACTCGGCGGCACGCCAAAAAAACTCATTGAAGACGTAGACAGCGTTGTCACGTTTTCGCCCGATGGAAAGCAGCTTGCGTTTCAGAGAAACATCCCCAAAGAAGGCATCGTCATAATCTACACCGCGGCGATTGACGGTGCGAACGTGCAGCCTTTAATCAGGTCGGACGAAACCGATTTTAATATGATTGGCAATCCGAAATGGTCGCCGAGCGGCTCGACTATTCTGGTGCGGGCGTTTAATGATTTCGGCGGCGCGGTCGAGAAAATGGAATTCGCCGAAATTTCCGTCACCGAGAAAAAGCTGAAAACTTTCGCCAGCCGGCAATGGCATCAAGTAGATAATTTTTGTTGGCTGAAAGATAATTCAGGATTTTTATTCACCGGGCAGGAAACGCCGAATTCGCCGAATCAAATCTGGCGGGCGACTTATCCAGACGGCGAATTTTATCACGTGACTAACGACACAAACAATTACAACTCTCTCGGTTTATCAGCCGACGGCAAAACGATTATCACGCTGAAAAGCAGCGCGAGTTCGTCAATCTGGAATTACAATCCGGCGACCAAACAAGCAACTCAAATAACGGCGGAAAGCCAGAACCAGGAAGGCAGTTTCGGTTTAGCGCAGATGCCGGACGGAAAAATCGTCCATACACGCAAAAACGGCAACGATATAAGTCTTTGGTTAATGAATGCCGATACAAGCAACGCCCGCCAATTGCTAACGGAAATCAAAGGCATTTATAATCCGAAAATTACGCCCGACAATCGTTATATTGTCTTCGGCTCGAAACAATCGGGAACGGCACGAATCTGGAGAATGGATGCCGACGGCAAGAACTTAATCCAATTAACCGCCGAGAAATCGAACTACGGCGATTTCAACCCGCAACTAACACCGGACGGGAAAACGATTATTTATCATGAATTTGCGACCGGAGCGACAGGCGAAACCGCTTTTATGAAAGTTTCGATTGACGGCGGCGAGTCTTCGGTTATGTATAAAGACCCGCAATTCAGCATCTTCAATCAAATGCTCTCGCCCGACGGAAAATATATCGCTTACAATTCAATTTATAAAGCCAACCACGACAAAAAAATACGAATCGCCGCGCTGGAAAATAATGCTTTCGGGAAACTTGTCAAAGAATTCGATGCCGATTCGATAAACTCCTACCTTTGGTCGCCGGACGGCAAATCGCTTACGTTTTTAAGTAATCAAAGCGGCGTGCCGAATTTGTGGCGGCTTTCAATCGGCGGCTCGGCTCCGCAGCCGCTAACCGATTTCAAATCCGGTCGGATTTTCAACTACGTCTGGTCAACCGACAACAAAAATCTCTTTATCGTGCGCGGAAATGTCCAGAGTGATTTAATACTAATCCGGGATAACTAATCTTTGCTTTCATCGAATGATTTGCGAGCTGTAACGACGTTTTTCAAATTCGGCGATTCCGCTCCCGCAGATTCATAAGCGATGTGCGTTGCAGCGATAATCTGCCTTTAGGTGCGATGCTCAAACAAGGTCTCATCGCTTATCAAACCTAATAATCCGTTGCCAAACCCTTTCATCTTAAAACGACACGATTCAAAACGCCACCTATACTTATCCACTGAGGACATAATCTATCGAAAATGTTAAGATACAAAATTCGTTTTGAGATAAGGGCAGAAGGTAATCAAATAATGACTGCAGAAAATTTAATCGGATTTGAAAATATGCCGCAGACGATTCCGCATTTTTGTCTGGAGTCGTTTCGCCGTCATAACAAACCTGACGCGCTCAGTTATAAAATAAATGACGTTTGGGAAAATCTTTCCGGCGAAGCGGTTATCGAGAAAATCAAATTCATCGCGCTCGGTCTCGCCGATTTAGGCGTGAAAGCGGGCGACCGCATCGCGATTATCTCGGAAAACCGCCCCGAATGGTCACTCACGGATTTAGCGATCTTATCGCTTCGTGCTGTCAATGTGCCGATTTACACGACGCAAGCCGTCGAGCAGATTCGCTACATTCTGGAAGATTCGGGCGCCAAGATGCTGTTCGTGTCGGGCAAAAAGATTTTGCACCACGCCGAAAATGCGATTCAATCAGTCGAGCGTTTGGAGAAATTGATTTTCTTTGACGCCGCCGCCGTTCCCGAAAACGACAATCGCGCGATGACTTATCAAATGCTGGAAAATCGCGGCAGGGAATTGGAGAAAGTTGATTCGCAAATTTTTGAAACGAATTTAAAACAAATTCAAGCTGACGATCTGGCGACAATTATTTACACTTCGGGAACAACCGGCGAACCGAAAGGCGTGATGCTGACGCACGAAAACTTTACGACGTGCATTACGGGAGTCTCGAAAGCTCTGCCGATTAAAACAACCGACCGCTCGCTGGCGGTTTTGCCGCTCTCGCATATTTTTGAGCGCACAGTATTTTATGTGTTGTGCGCAAATGGTGTAGCAATTCATTTTTGCCAGTCGTTTGACCAGCTCGGCGCGTTTTTAAACGAGGTCAAACCGACTATTATGACCGCCGTGCCGCGCCTGTTCGAGCAGGTTTATCACAAAATCGTTAAAAAAGGGAAAGCGGCGGGCGGTTGGAGAACTTCGCTTTTTGATTGGGCGCTCGCGGTCGGGCAAGTGTATTGGAATGCGAAAGATATAGATGAGTCTGTTTCGCCGATTTTGAGAATCAAACATTCGATTGCCAGTCGTCTCGTGTTTTCAAAATGGCGCGCTGGCGTTGGCGGAAGCATTCGATTTTTCGTCTCTGGCGGCGCGCCGCTATCTAGAAAACTCTCTAACGCTTTTTGGGCAGCCGGCATCCCGGTTCTGCAAGGCTACGGCATGACGGAAGCCTGCGTCACCTGCGCCAATCGCCCGGACGACAGTAAAGTCGGCTCAATCGGAACGCCGTTTGAGGGTATTGAAATGAGGGTCGCCGAATCGGACGGCGAGATTCTAATTCGCGGCAAAAATGTGATGCGCGGCTATTACAACAACCCGGAAGAAACCGCCAAAGTTATTGACCAAGACGGTTTTTATCATACGGGCGATGTCGGCTACATTGACGAAGACGGACATTTTTTCATCACCGACCGCAAGAAAGATTTGTTCAAATTGTCAAACGGCAAATACGTCGCGCCGCAGCAGGTCGAAAGCCTTTTAAAACAATCGTCGCTAGTTTCGCAAGCCGTCGCCGTCGGTTCGGGCAGAAAACAAGTCGGCGCGTTGATTGTGCCTGATTGGGAAACGCTCAAACAAACTTTGAAGGAAGAAGGAATCAGCGCGGAAGGGGCGCGCGAAGAACTTTGCGAAAATCCGCAGGTCATTAAACGAGTTCAGCGCGATGCCGTCGAATTTACGCGCGAGATGAACGATTACGAACGAGTAAAAAGAGTTTATCTTCTTCCGCGAGAGTTTTCGATTGATAAGGGCGAAATGACTCCGACGCTGAAAATCAAGCGCGGCGTAATCGACGAAAAGTACGAAGAAGCGATTGACGAGATTTGCGGCAGCTAATTCTGGCGACGCGGAGAGTGTGAGATGCAGTGACGCGGAGATTCGATGAAATACGGAAAACTTATCTTTACGTCTTTCATTCTCCGCGTTACTGCGTCTCTAAATTTTTACGCCTTCGTTTTCGCAAAGCAGTTTGTCGAGAGTGAAAAAGTCTTTATGCTTATTGCCTAAAAGCGCCTCGGCAAGTTCGTAAAGCGGAACCGGAATTTCAACCTTTGCCACCGCTTCCTCGGCTTGCGGGTAATGAGCGTAAAACTCCACCTCCCAAGCGCAGAATTCACATGTAGTGAGATGCGTTTCAATCGTCTCGCGCTCTTGAGACGAAGATTCTCCGTTTTGAAACGTCAGCAAATCTTGCGATGAAGGACAGTTTGAGCCTTTACAAAAAGTAATCATGTTTAACGAAAACACATTATAAAATTTGACCGAAAGAATTTCTTAACCCGCGCCAAAATTTACAAATCAGAAATATACTTGTTACAAGAGAAAGTAAATCTGCAATACTCGCCTACTTCCAAAACTTGGAAAAATAAAAATCGAAATAACGGTTGAAAGTCTTTTAGGCGATAGACATGAATTCTCATAAATATAGAAATAGCTGCGTTTATCTAACTCGTTTAACAATTCAAAAAGATACAAAAAACTGTTGCTCAAATTAGAAATAATTGCTACCATTGAAATTGTTGTCGGGAGCTAGAAACCAATCCGACTAATCAACCTGCCAAATTAACTGCCTAAGTTCGGAGTTAATTTATTTATTCTGACCAATCTCTAAATTACGAAAATTAGAGGAACACGATTCGCCGGAAGCGGAAGAAGAAATCTCAATGGGAAGAGATTTTCGCTTCGGTAAGCGGAGCAGGCGTAACTTTCTAAAAAATTCAAATCACAAAATCAAAAAGGACAATCGAAAGGTTTAATATGAGTGCAACCAAAGAGCAGGAACGTCTGCCGAAACCTATCCATACTCGACAAATAAGAGTCGGGAAATGGAACGAAAGCCTCAAGAAATCTGATGTCAATCAGATTTGGACGGAACTTCACCGGATAGTTTCATCGCATCCGCTCGTGCGCGCTTCAAAACGCGCCGGTTTTCTCGTTGAAGAAGGAAAACACAACGCCTATACGGATTTGACGCAGGAGCTATTCGTCGCGCTTCTCGGAAAGGAGCGTTTTCAGCATTACATTGACACAGGAATGACCGACGCGGAAGTCGAAGCGGAAATCAGCCAAATCGAGCTGACGAATATGCTGACCGCCGAGCTTCGCAAGCGTTACCCGGAATCTTATCGCCTCGCCCGCCGCGTTTCGACCTTGATTCAGACCGGCAAAACCTTCAAGCGTTTTGACAATATCAATAATCCGGATGTTCACCGCCGATTAGCAGACAGACTTTACGGATTGGCAGAATGGAAAAATGAAAAAACGCGGCGCAACGTTCAAGAAATGGAAGAGCGCGTGAAAACCGTTTCGTTTCAAAGCCGGGATACCAGAATGGTCGGCTGCACGGGCGACGCGCAAATCGTCATCAGTAATGTCGAACTCGAAAAACTGATTGTCAGAGTTTTCAAAGCGATTGATTCGCCGGTTGACGTGCGCTCTCTAAGGTCATTTGTCATGTCGCGCTTGCCGATTATGGATATTTATCTCGTCCCCGTCGGCGGCGCGACCGACAACGGCGAGGACGATAAAATGGAATTCGATTTTGCCGACACGCGTGAAAACCCGGAGGAAAATGTGCTGCGGCGTGAAGCGGAAATAACAGCGGCTGAGTTTGTCAATAACTTTTTGGGAAACTTAAATAAATCAGTGCGCGGCAAAGCGAAGCAATATAACCGAATGATCAGCGTTTTGTGGCATTGCTACTTAATTTCCGACAGCGGAACGCAGCTCGAAGTCGCGGAAATGCTCGGCGTCTCCGATTCGCTCGTCTCCGATTACCGCAAGCGCATCGAATCGAATCTGCAGCAGCTTTCTTTTAACGGTGTAAACGAAGCCAGACATTTTGAAAAAGCCCTGCGCCGGACGGTGCGCGAAATTATCGCGGTCGAAAAGGAACAAATTACTGCGTAAAAGCAAAAGTCAAAACTTGATTATAAATTCGAGGTTGCGGAACTTTAGCATTAAGTTTAACTTCTGCATTTTTACTTTGGACGGCAGGGAAATTATTAATTTCTCGCATGAATTAGAGTTTGCGACGGCGCGGCTTTTCGGAAATAAATTAAACGTTCAAACATCGAAAAGCGACTTCAGCGTTTTGCTTTCGCAATGAAGTTCGACGATTTATATTGTAAAGAATCAGAACTCAATTCGTTTTCCGTATTTCAATTCTCCGACATTTGCTATAATCGAAAACACCAATTTACTAAAAGGAGAATTTTGATTATGCAAGACGTTCAAAACATTCCGAACCCGGATGTGAATTCACCCGACGCGGGCGACGATTTCGGCAGCCATCCGCGCAATCAGGAAATCGAAAGACCGGACGAAGATATTCCCGTGCCGCCCGACGGAAATCGCAACGTCCCGATTGAAGAACCGCCGACCACGCAGGACAAGCCGCCGATTGAGGAAGACGATACCGAGCCGAAACGCATCGTTTGAAAAACGCGGAAAAGCAGAAAATTAGAATAGACGCAAAAAGGCGCAAAAAGCGCAAAAAGAAATTATTGTTAAATTTTCTTTTTGCGCTTTTTGCGCCTATCGTTTTTTTTACATTTTAACTTTTCAGCATAGCTTGTGGTAAAAAATAATGTATGAAAATTCTCGATGTCGGCTGCGGCGTGAATAAACACGAAGGCGCGATTGGTTTGGACAACAATCCGCGGACGGCGGCTGACGTGATTCATGATTTAGGCGTTGTTCCGTATCCGTTTGCCGACAACGAATTCGATTTGGTAGTTTCCAATCACGCCGTCGAACACATTCCCGACGTAATGGCTTTCGTCACGGAGCTTTACCGCATCACGAAAAACGGCGGGCGCATAAAACTGCTGACACCGCATTACACCAATCCTGATTGGGCGACCGACCCGACGCACCGCAATCATTTTAACTGTTACTCGTTCAACGTCTTCGTTCCCGACAAACAAAATTTCGCATTTTACACGGACGTGAAGTTAAAACCGATTCGCACACACGTTTCGCTGGCGAATCTGTGGCGTGCTTTGGGTTTTGAATTCGTCGTTAATCTCGATAATCAGTTTCCGGGTTTTCGTTTTACGCGCAAATTTTGGGAGCATTATTTAAGCTATATTTTTCGCGGTAAAGAATTGCGTTTTGAATTTGAAGTTGTTAAAGAAAACACGGAGAATTTACAGGGATAACAGGATGGACAGAGATTATTAAATTGAAGAAACTTTTATCCTCGGTCTATCCTGTTATCCCTGTAAATTTTCTAAACTACTTTCAACTTCCATTTTCCGCGTTTGAAAAGAATCGCTGAAACAATCGCCAGCACCGAAAACGCGATTGTAATCGCCCAGAAAACGCCGTTTGGTCCGAGTCCAAAATGATAAGACAAAACGTAGGCGAGCGGAATTTCAAACAGCCAAAAGATGAATAGATTTAAATAAGTCGGCGTCCAGGTGTCGCCCGCGCCGTTAAACGACGATTCCAAAACCATCCCGAAAGCGTAGAACACGAAACCGTAAGCGACGATGTGCAAACAGTTCGTTCCATAAGCCAAAACGTCCGGCTCGACGGTGAAAAGTCCGACGATTGCTTTTGAGAAAAATAAAAATAACAAACTGACCGCGCCGAGAACCGCCGCGTTGATAAAGGCGGCGTTCCAGACGCTTTTTTCCGCGCGTTCCGGGTTGCCCGCGCCGAGATTTTGTCCGACGAGCGTCGCCGCTGCGTTACTCAAACCGACCGCCGGCAGCAGCGCGAACATAATCACGCGCAAGCCGATAACGTAACCGGCAATCGCTTCGCTGCCAAAACCGGCGACGACGCGCACCAGCGCGCTCCAACTCGCCGTCGCAATCGTGAATTGTAAAACGGCGGGCGCGGCGACTTTGACCAGACTCCAAAAAATTTCCGAATCGAACTTCCAATGTTCTTTGTGAATCGTGATGCGTCCGCTTTTGCGAATCAAATACCACGCCGCGAACAACACGCCCGCGCCGCGCCCGATAGTCGTGCCGACCGCCGCGCCGGTCACGCCGAGTTTCGGAAAAATCCAAACGTCAAGCAACCATTGCGGTGCATTGAAATTAAAAAACGCGAAAATATCGGGTCCGTAAATAAAACACGGCGCGAGAAAAATATTTAAAAGATTTGCCAGAAACAAAACGCGCATCGCAATCGCCGCGTCGCCCGCGCCGCGAAAAATCGCGTTGAGCAAAAACAGAAAAACGATGACAGCGTTGCCGCCGAGCATAATGCGCGTGAACGCCGTGCCTTGTTCGACGACTTGCGGTTCCGCGCCGAGCAAGGACAAGAATGTCGGCGCGAAAATAATGCCGATTGCGCTCATCAAAACCGAAACGAAAAGCCCTAGATAAATGGCGTGCGCCGCCGTTCGCGCCGCGCCTTCCGCGTCTTTTTCCCCGGTGCGTCTGGCAACCGTCGCCGTCGCGCCGATACTCAACCCGATGGCGACGGCGTAAACAATCGCCAGCATTGATTCGGTTAAACCGACGACGGCAACCGCGTCCGCGCCTAGTTTGGCGACAAAGAAAATATCCACGATGGCGAAAACGCTTTCCATAAACATTTCCAGAATCATCGGAACTGAAAGCAGAAAAATCGCCAAACCAATTGAACCCTGCGTAAAATCGCGCTGCGAGCCGCCGACCGCTTCGCGCAAAATTGACCAGAAAGAATTGTTCTCTGCCTGCACGGACAGATTTTCCGTATTAATAGACATACAAAATATATTTAATTAATCTGTTGAAAAATGAAAAAGGGGACTCGCCCGAAGCATCGAGGTTTGACGCGCGATTGAGCGAATGTAGAAAAGAAACGTGCGATTTAGCGGACAATTATTCTCATAATTCTGAGAATATAACACAACGGAAAGAACAAATGCGAATGTCGAATGTTAGATTTTCAAGACACGAATTTATTACACTTTTACCAATTAGAATTACTGGTCGAAGCATTTAACAGCGAGAGGAAACGAAACCGCTTCGGTTTCCCTCAGTGGTCGCGTTTTAACTGCGGCGGGGCGCGGTCTGCGTAATGCCCAAGTTACCTTGACGGAAGCCGACGGTTCGACGCGCACGATTTTGACCGGCAATTTCGATAATTACAATTTTACGAATTTGGCAGCCGGGCAAACCGTCGTGCTGACGGTGCGCTCGAAACGATACCGATTTTTGCCGCAGATTATTACTTTGACCGATGATTTCAACGAGGTAAATTTTGTCGCCAAACTACAAATATTCGCCCGTGCGAACGAAGGAAAATGCGGAATACCGATTGAAATTTTCAATCGGTATTCCGCATTTTCCATTTAAGAAATTACTAAAAATTCAAAACCAACTCGCCGTCGTTCTCTTCAACCGCAACGCTTCCGCCGTCGGTTAATTTGCCG
>Ga0208736_1000255_pt1 | contig 16275 bp, 16 predicted proteins | sample AntDryMetagUQ255_FD_188090 | JGI IMG/M metagenome (GOLD analysis project Ga0208736, IMG submission 188090) | Polar desert microbial communities from Antarctic Dry Valleys - UQ255 (SPAdes) | ecosystem: Environmental > Terrestrial > Soil > Desert | place: Antarctic Dry Valleys | collected 2008-12-31 | reverse complement strand
GACCCGCTCGGCGGCTCCGCGCCGATGAGCGAACCGGCCGTGCGAGAAAGGGCTCAAGTTCTCCGGGGCGCTGCCGAAATGGACACGTGGGGTTCTCGCGCTTTCGGCAGGGTAAACCGCGTCTCGCCGCGGTCGCGGCTGCGCTCGCAGCCCTCGTGCTCTCCCTCGCCGCGGCTACCGCGCTCGCGCATCCCTTCCATCCCGGCGCCAAAACCGCCGACACCACCGCCCCGGGTCTCAAGCTCGACCGGATCGGAAACTTCGACTTTCCCGTCTACCTGACCTCACCGCGGGGTCACAATCGTCATCAGTACGTGGTCGAGCAGGACGGCCAGATCCGGGTCAGGAAGGACGGGCAGACCCTCGCTCGGCCGTTCCTCAACATCGCGGGCCTGATCGACTTCAACCAGGGCGAGCGCGGCCTGCTGTCGATGGCCTTCGCGCCCGACTACGTCCGGAGCCGCCGCTTCTACGTCTTCTACACCGACCGCGGCGGCGACCTCCGCGTCGACGAGTTCAAGCGCTCGATATCGAACCCCGACGTGGCGGATAGGCGCAGTCGTCGCTCTGTGCTCAGGATCGAGCACTCCGAGCACGGGAACCACAACGGCGGACAGCTCCAGTTCTTGCCCGGCGCCAGCCGCAGCCTCTACATCTCGACCGGCGACGGCGGAGGCGGCGGCGACCCGTACCGCTCGGGACAGAACCGCAACTCCCTGCTCGGCAAGATCCTGCGCATCAACCCGCGCCGCTCTGGCTCGCGGAGCTACACCATCCCATCCGGGAACCCCTTTATAGGCCGCACCGGTCGCGACGAGATCTGGCACTACGGGCTGCGCAACCCGTGGCGGTTCTCCTTCGACCGTGCGAACGGGAACATGGCGATCGGCGACGTCGGGCAGGGCTCCTACGAGGAGATCGACTTCGTCAGTCGTACGCGCCGGGGGGTCAACTTCGGCTGGAACTGCTTCGAGGGCCGGCATTCCTACTCGCGCGGCGGCTGCAACCCCTCGAACGACGTGTTCCCCGTGCTCGAGTACGCCCACGGCGGGACCGGCAACGCGAGCTGCTCGGTCACGGGCGGCTACGTCGTGCGCGATCCGGGCGTGGCGCGACTGGCCGGCAAGTACCTCTACGGCGACTACTGCACCGGCGCCCTTCACGCAGCGACGCTCAGCCAGAGCGGAGCCAAGAGCAACGACACCCTTGGCCTGATCGTGCCGCGGCTCACCAGCTTCGGCGAGGACGCCCAGGGGCGCGTCTACATGACCTCGCGCAGCTACGAGGGACGCCCGGGCGGGCTCTACCGCCTACGGGCCACGCCGTAGCCGCGGCGGCGACCCGCCCGCGCTGGCCGGCCCGGTGGCGGAGCTAGGCCGCCACCGCCTTGTAGTAACGCACCGCGAGCCCGGTGAGCAGGGTCTGAAAGCACTCCTCGAGCGAGAGACCGTGCTCCTCGGCGTAGCCACGCAGGCCGTCCTGCTCGATGGCCTCGGCCTGGTCGATCACCTGGTCGACGAGCTCGGGGTGCTGGTCGGAGAAGTACGCGCCCATCGAGTACAGGTTGGTGTCCATGAGCGACTCGAGGAACGTCTCCTCCCCCGCCGCGGTACTCGCGCGCGCCATGTGGTCAGACTACCCTGGGCGCGGGCGCGATAGCCTCGCGCCGCCATGGCCCACCGAGACGAGATCGTCGCCCACCTCGACGAGCTGCTCGGGGCTCCGGGCTGGCCGGACCACGGGCCGAACGGTCTTCAGGTGCCCGGCGCCGAGCAAGTCGAGCTCGTGATTACCGGAGTATCGGCGCACCTCGAGCTTTTCGAGCGAGCGGCCACGCTGGGCGCCCAGATGGTCCTCTGCCACCACGGGGTCTTCTGGGACAAGGCGCCGCGGGCTATGAGCCTCGCCCTCAAGGCCCGACTCGCGGCCCTCTTCGGCGGCGACCTGTCGCTCGTCGCCTACCACCTGCCCCTGGACGCCCATCCCGAGCTCGGCAACAACGCGCTGATCTGCGCGGCGCTCGGGCTCGAGCGCACGGAGCCGTTCGCCGAGCACCGCGGTCGTTCGATCGGCTGGATCGGGCGCGCCGGCGGCGACGGGCTGGCGCCGGACGACCTGCTCGAGCGCTGCGCCGCGATCTTCGGGAGCGAGCCGCTCGCCTTTCTCGAGGGACCGGCGAGCGTGCGCACGGTCGGCGTCGTCTCGGGCGGCGGCGCCGGGAGCCTCGCCGAGGCGATCGAGCGCGGCCTCGACGCCTTTCTCACCGGCGAGCCGTCGGAGCCCGCGATGGCCGACGCGCGCGAGGGCGGCCTCCACTTCCTCGCCGGCGGCCACTACGCCACCGAGACCTTCGGCGTCCGGCGGCTCGGCGAGCTCGTGGCCGAGCGCTTCGGGATCGAGCACCGCTTCGTGGAGATCTCCAATCCCGTGTAGCGGGCCGCAGAATCCCAGTTTGCGTGAAACGCGGCTTGCGCCGTCCGGTCGGAGCGGTAACAATGCAGTCACACGCGGCAACGAGGAGAGGAGCGCGATGGCGATTCACCTGACCCCCACCGAGCTGGCTCGAGAGATCGGGATGCACCGGCGGGAGGTGATCACGCGCTGTATGCAACTCGGCGTACCGATCTTCCAGGGACGCATCGACAAGACCCTCTTCGTCACCTCGCTGCGCGACTCTCAGCGCCGCCGCGAGCCGCTCAAGGTCTGACCGCGCTCGAGCGGCGCGGAGCCCGCGGCGCGGGCCACGGTCTCGCCGCCCGCTCCCGAGCGCTGCGTCCGCTCGTCGGGGCAGCGCTGACCGAGCCCCGAACACCTACAATCCGCCCCTGCCGGCGACCGTGAGGAGCGCGAGAGGGAAGTGAAGACGGTTCCGGCTTCGGAGGCCAACACCGGCTCGCGGACGATCGCCGACATCGTCCTGCTCGCCGGGCGCCGGCACGCCGACCGTCCGGCCCTCAAGCACAAGGCCGGGGGCCGTTGGGTCGACGTCTCCTACCGCGAGCTCGCGGAAGCCGTCAAGGAGGTCGCCCTCGGGCTCGTCGACTTCGGCATCGAGCGCGGCGACCGCATCTCGATCGTCTCGAACACGCGCCCCGAGTGGACCTTCGCCAACTTCGGCATCCTCGCCGCCGGCGCGGCCTCGGTGTCGGTCTACCAGACCAACTCGCCCGAGGAGTGCCAGTACGTGCTCGGACACTCCGAGTCGCGGGCGGTGTTCGTCGAGGACGCCGAGCAGCTCGCGAAGGTCCGCCAGGTCCAGTCGCAGCTGCCGGACCTCGAGCTCATCGTCGTCATGGAGCCGAGCGGGGACGTCGGTGACGCCGTCGCCCTCGAGGACCTGCGCGCTCGCGGGCGCGGCCGCGACGAGTCGGAGTTCGAGGAGCGGGCGACGGCCGTCGGCCCCGACGACACCTGCCTCTACATCTACACCTCGGGGACCACGGGTCCGCCGAAGGGCTGCGTGCTCACCCACGGCAACTACCGCGAGGTCTGCACGATGGCCGAGGCCCAGGGCGTGCTTCAGGCCGGCGAGGTCGTCTACCTGTTCCTCCCGCTCGCGCACGCCTTCGCGGTGCTGATCCAGTTCATCGCCATGGACCTCGGCGCCACGATCGCCTTCTGGGAGAAGGACCCGCTGAAGATCGTTCCCAACCTGAGCGAGGTCAGGCCGACCTACTTCCCCTCGGTGCCGCGGATCTTCGAGAAGATCTACACGCAGGCCACCGCGAAGATCGCCGAGGTCGGCGGGGCCAAGGAGAGGATCTTCTGGTGGTCGGTCGGGGTCGGGCGCAGGGTGCGCGAGCTCGAGCAACAGGGCCGCGAGCCCGGCTTCTTGCTGAAAGCCCAGTACGCCTTCGCCGACAAGCAGGTGCTCTCGAAGGTGCGCGATCTCTTCGGCGGCAACGTGCGCCAGGCCGTGACCGGCGCCGCCCCGATCGCCAAGGAGATCCTCGAGTTCTTCTTCGCCTGCGGCGTGCCGGTGCTCGAGGGCTACGGCATGACCGAGACCTCGACGGTGGCCACCGTCAACACGCTCGAGGACTACCGGCTCGGCTCGGTCGGCAAGCCGCTCCCGGGGGTCGAGGTCAGGATCGCCGAGGACGGCGAGATCCTGCTGCGGGGAGCGAACATCTTTCAGGGCTACTACAAGAACGAGCAGGCCAGCGCCGAGACCCTCGCGGACGGCTGGCTGCATACCGGCGACCTCGGCTACCTCGACGCCGACGGCTTCCTGTTCATCAACGGTCGCAAGAAGGACATCCTCATCACCGCGGGCGGCAAGAACATCACGCCGGCGAACCTCGAGAACGGCCTGAAGCAGAACCGCTGGGTCTCGCAGGTGGTGGTCGTCGGCGACCGCCGCCCCTACCTCGCGGCGCTCGTCACCCTCGATCCAGACGAGGCCCCGGCCTTTGCCGAGCAGCACGGGATCGCGGTCGAGGAGCTGCCTCGCTCGGAGGCGATGCGAGCCGAGGTCCAGCGGACGGTCGACGCCGTCAACGCCGAGGTCGGGCGCGTCGAGCAGATCAAGAAGTTCGTGATCCTCCCCCACGACCTGACCCAGGAGACCGGCGAGCTCACCCCGACGATGAAGGTCAAGCGCAACGTCGTGGGCGAGAAGTACGAGCGCGAGGTCGAGGCGCTCTACTCCGGCTAGCGGACCACTACCGTCCGCCTGTGGCCCGCAACGACCCGACCGACACGGGTTGCCTGTTCATCGGCCGCCGCCCGGGACGGCGCCGCTGCGGCTGCGGGCGCGGGCGGACGGCGAGCCCTCCGGTGCGCGGCGGCGCTTCGACAGCGTGCTCGCCGGGGTCATCTTCCTGTGTCAGGTCGTGCTCTGCGCGTCGCTGTGGGGGCCCCAGCCCGCGGGCGGCCTGGGTGGGCTCGATGGTCAACTACTGGACGGGCTCGGTCGGGGCCGGCATCCTCAGCGCCTTCATCGTCATCATGATCTCGCTCCTGCTCACGCTCGTCGTCCTGCGGCGGCTCGACCACGGCTGGATGCTGGTGCGCTGGCCGCCGACCACGATCAGGAGCGGGGAGCGCTCGAGCCGATCTTCGTGACCAGGCGGTGATCGCCATGGCGGCCTCGTCATCGTGGGACCGGGGTCGTCGCTCGTGCCCGAGCGGCCCGCGTAGGCCCTCCGGGCCGGGCCGGGCCGGGCCGGGCCGGGCCGCGCCGCGCCGGGCCGCGCCCGCCTTCCGCACCACATGGGCCTGCTCGACTACTACCGTCAGTTCGAGGCGATCGGCGAGGAGGAGATAAACCGCGAGCTGCGCGAGCGCCGCCGCCGCGAGCACGCCGTCGCCATCGAGTGGGTGCCCGGTGCTCGACCTCGCCGGTACCGAGTGGCCCGACCTTCCGAACGCGGAGGTCGTGAACGCCTCGATCTACGCGGCCCGCGGGCGGGTCAACGGCTACCCCGACCGCCTTGCCACCCGGCTGCGGCGCAGACTGGCCGGCCGCCACGGTGTCGAGCCCGAGCAGATCGCGGTCGGCAACGGCGCCGCCGAGCTGCTCCAGACGGCGGCGCACGTGTTGCTCGAGCCCGGCGACGAGCTCGTCACGCCATGGCCCTCCTATCCGCTCTATCCGCTCATGGCCCAGCGTGCGGGAGGCCGGCCGGTGGCCGTCGAGCTGTCGACCGGAGGCGTCGACCCCGAGGCGGTCCTCGCCGCAATGACCGACCGTACCCGCGTGGTGACGATCTGCAACCCCAACGACCCGACCGGCACGTACCTCGAGGCGAGCCGCCTGGCCGAGCTGCTCGCGGCCCTGCCGGAGCGCGTGCATGTCCTGCTCGACGAGGCCTGGCGCAGTTCCAGGACGTCGAGGACCGCGACGCCGGGCTCGCGCTCGTCGAGGCCTTCCCACGGCTGCTCGTGCTTCGGACCTTCTCGAAGGTCTACGGCCTGTCCGGGCTGCGGGCGGGCTACGTGGTCGGCTCACCGCAGGCCGGCGGCCTGCTCGATGCCCTGGCGCCGGCGCTCGGGGTCAACGCGCTCAGCCAGGCCGCGGCCGAGCAGGCGCTCAAGATCGGCGACGGTGAGGTCGACGGGCGCTCGTGCTCGACGGACGCACGCGCCTGCTCAACGCGCTGGCCTCCATGCCGGTCGATGCCCCGCCGAGCCAGGCCAACTTCGTCTGGTTGCGCGCGGCGCGGCTGAGCGGCGCGGAGCTGGCGGCGCGGCTCGAGGAGGCCAAGGTGCGGGTGGCGCCGGGCGGTCCGCTCGGCGACGACGATCACGTGCGCGCGGCGATCCGGGGCGGCGCGGCGACCGGGCGGCTGCTGGCGGCGCTCGCCGAGGCCATCGAAACCTGAAGAGCTATCCCTCGCCGCCGCCCGAGCGCTCCCCGGCGCGCCGCGAGGGCTGGGACTGGCGTAGCAGCGCTCCCGTCGTCTGCTCGAGGATCCGCCGCCACGCCCGGGTCTCCTCGCGCTCGCCCTCGAAGTGGCGGATGACGTTCTGCACCCGCGAGGCGGAGATCTCGATCCCGTGGCGGGCGCACACCGAGGCGAAGCGGTCGTAGTCGCGCGCGAGCCGCAGGGTGACCGACTCGAAGCCGTGCCGGGCGATCTCGACCCTCTTGGTGAAGTTCATGATGTTCGTCTCGAACATCAGCTCGTCGTTGGGGTCGGGCTCGATGAGGATGATGTCGACGCCCGGGTACTTTCGTCCCCAGTGCGAGACCGCCTCGTGCAGGCGCTGGTGGGCGAGCAGCTTGAACGCCTGGTAGCCGATCTGGGGGAAGCCCATGTCGGAGACCCGGCGCACGCGGCTGCCGAGCGCGGTGGGGATCATCTTCTTGAAGTCGTTGACGTAGGGCACCAGCGGGTTGACCACGACGATGAAGCGCGCGCCGCGCTCGACTGCGATGTCGACGTTGGTGGTCGAGCGGATGCCGCCGTCGACGAGGTGGCGGCCCTTGACCTCCACGGGTCTGAAGACCATGGGCAACGCCGTCGAGGCCGCGACCGCGCGGGAGATCGGCACGTCCTCGAAGCCCTCGTCGCCGAGCACGATCCGCTCGCAGGTGTCGAGGTCGGTGGCTGCGAGGTGGAGCTCGTGGCGCAGGAGGCGGAAGTCGTCGGTGCGGCCGAGCTCGGAGAGGACCTCCCTCATGTAGCGCTCGAGGCCGGAGCCATTGTAGAGCCCGGCGGGAAGGTTCTCGGCCAGGGCCACGCCCAGGTCCATGAGCGAGACCGAGCCCAGGTTGCGCAGCAGCTCTCCGGTCAGGCCGAGCAGGCGGAAGGGCAGCAGCGCTCCCTTGCGCACGAAGTCGCCGTAGTTGGGCCGCAGCAGGGTGCCGAGGTCGATCTCCTCGAACGGAGTCGGCACCTGCTGGTTGACCACCCGCATCATCTCCTCGGGAGTCACCCCGTTGGCGGCGAGGCTGGCGATCATCGAGCCGGCGCTCGTGCCGACGTAGACGTCGAACTGGTTGATGGTGCGGTTGACCGCGAGCAGGTCGAACGCCCGCAGGGCGCCGATCTCGTAGACGCCGCCGGTGAAGCCGCCGCCGCCGAGGACGAGCGCGGTGCGCGTGCGACTGCCGCGCCGCCGCGAGCCGCGGGGCCGGGTCGCCGCCTTGTCCTTGGCCGCGTCCTCGAGCTTTACGACCTTGGCCATCGCGAGGCGACGTTAGCGGAAAGCCCGGGCCCCAAACGCCCTTGGCCGGGACGCCGCAGGACGCCCGCGCCGCGTGCGGACGACACTCCTCAGCCCGCGAGCAGCTCCTCGAGCCCCGGCTCTCCGATCACCGTCGTGCCGAGCTCCTGCGCGCGGATCAGCTTCGTGCCCGGGTCCTCGCCGGCCACGAGGTAGTCCGTCCGCCCCGAGACCGAGCCGGTGACCTTGCCCCCGGCGGCCTCGATCCGCTCGATCGCCACCTCCCGGGAGAGATTCGGCAGAGTGCCGGTGACGACGAACGTTCGGCCCGCAAGCGGCCCCTCGACCGTGGCTCCGCCGGATTCCTCGAGCTGGAGGCCGTGGGCGCGCAGCCGCTCGATCAGGTCGCGTGTGCGCTCCTCGGCCAGCGTCTCGACGATCGTGCGGGCGAGGATCGGGCCGAAGCCCTCGGTCGCCTCGATCTCCTCGGCCGAGGCGCCGAGCAGCGCGTCCATCGACCCGAACCGCCGGGCCAGCCCACGGGCTCCCACGAGCCCGACGCCGGGGACGCCGAGTCCGAACAGCACGCGATGGAACGGCCGCTCCCTCGAGGCATCGACGGCGGCGAGCAGGTTGCGCGCCGAGATCGACCCGAAGCCCTCGAGGTCCGTGAGGGACTTTTCGTCGAGCTCGTAGATGTCGGCGACGTTCTCGATCAGCCGCTCGGCCAGCAGGCGCTCAGCCTGGCGCTCGCCGAGCCCCTCGATGTCCATGGCCCCGCGCGAGACGAAGTGCTTGACGGCCTGGTGGAGCTGACCGGGGCATGAGGCCCGGTTGGGGCAGATCGTCCACACGCCCTCCTCGGGCTTGACCGTGGGCGTGCCACACGACGGGCAGTGCGCGGGCGGATCGGGCGGCTCGCCGCGATCGGGGTTGCGCTGGGCCGCCGGCGTCGGCGAGACGACCTGCGGGATCACGTCGCCCGCCCGCATGACGATCACCTCGTCGCCGTCGCGCACGTCCTTGCGGCGGAGATCCTCCTCGTTGTGGAGGGTGGCGAGCTTGACCGTGACGCCAGAGACCTGGACGGGCTCGAGCTCGGCGAAGGGCACGAGGTGGCCTGTGCGCCCGACGTTCCAGGCCACCTGGCGCAGAACGGTCTGCGCGGTCATGGGGGCGAACTTCCAGGCGATCGCCCCGCGCGGCTCGCGACCGACCACCCCGAGCCCACGCTGGGTCGCCAGGCGGTTGACCTTGACGACCACGCCGTCGATCTCGTAGTCGAGGCCGTCGCGGCGCACCTCCCACGCCCGGCACTCGGCGGCGAGCGCCTCGAGGTCGGAGTGCACGGCCACGTCGGGGCTGACCCTGAAGCCGTGCTCGCTCAGCCACGCGAGCCACTCGCGGTGAGTCTCGAGGTCGAGGCCCTCGACGGCGCCGACGCCGTAGCACCAGATCGAGAGCGGCCGCGCGGCGGCGAGCTCGGGGTCGAGCTGGCGGATCGAGCCGGCGGCCGAGTTGCGCGGGTTGGCGAAGGTGGGCTCGCCGGCAGCGGCACGCGCCTCGTTCAGCCGCGCGAAGTCCGAGCGCGGGAGGTAGATCTCGCCGCGGATCTCGAGCAGCGGCGGGGCCCCGGGCACTCGCAGGGGGATGGCGCCGATGGTGCGCAGGTTCTGGGTCACGTCCTCGCCGATCTCCCCATCGCCCCGGGTCGCACCGCGGACGAGCACGCCATCCTCGTAGAGCAGGGAGATGGCGAGGCCGTCGATCTTGGGTTCGGTCACGTAGTCGAGGCCCTCGGCGTCGAGCCCGTTGCGCTCGGCGAGCGTGAGCACCCGCTGCGCCCACGCCCGCAGCTCCTCCTCCGAGCGCGCGTTGGCCAGCGACAGCATCGGCTGGAGGTGCTCGACGGGGTCGAAGCGCTCGAGCGGGCGCCCTCCCACGCGCTGGGTCGGCGAGTCCGGGCTCAGCAGCTCGGGGTGCGCGGCCTCGAGGTCGCGCAGCTCGTTCAACAGCGCGTCGTAGTCGGAGTCCGAGATCTCCGGCTCGTCGAGGACGTAGTAGAGGTGGCCGTGGCGCTCGAGCTTCGAGCGCAGCTCGCTGAGGCGCTCGGCCGGCGTCGGCGAGGCGCTACTCAATCTCGCTCACCGCCGGGTCGAGCAACCCGCCGAGGTCGAACCCGGCGAGTGCGTCGACGCCGGCGGAGTCGGTCAGGTCGAAGTGCAGCGGAGTGACGGCGATGCAGCCCTCTGCGATCGCCGCGAAGTCGGTGCCCTCCTCATGGTGGTAGCCGGGATCCATGCCGTAGATGCGATAGCGCCGGCGCCCTGCGCTCTCCTCGGAGAGCTCGAGGCGGTCGCGGTAGATGCGCTTGCCGAGGCGACAGGCGCGCGCGCCCCGGGGCTCTCCGGCCGGGCAGTTGACGTTGAGCAGGGTGCCCAAGGGCATCGGCACGCTCTCGAGCTGACGGACGAGCCGGGCCACGAAGGCCGCCGCGGGCTTGAAGTCGAAGCGGTCGCCGAGGCGGAAGTCCATCTCCCCCTTCAGCGACTGCTGGGACACCGCGATGGCCGGTACGCCGAGGACGATCCCCTCGAACGCCGCGGCCACCGTTCCCGAGTAGGTGATGTCGTCGCCCAGGTTCGAGCCGTGGTTGATGCCCGAGACGATCAGGTCGGGCGGCGACTCGACGAGCCCGAGCGCGGCGAAGCGCACGCAGTCGACCGGGGTCCCCTCGGTGGCGTGCCCGGTCGTGCCGTCGTCGAACTCGACCTCCTCGACCCAGAGCGGGGCCCGGGTGGTGATCGAGCGCCCGCTCGCGCTGCGGTTCGAGTCCGGCGCGATGACCGCGAGCTCGACGTCGGGGAGGCCGAGCAGCGCCCGCCGCATGGCGTTCAGCCCCGTGGCCTGGATGCCGTCGTCGTTGGTGAGCAGGACCTTCATCGGCGCCGCCGAGGATAGGGCGCGGGTCGCCGATCAAGCCCACGGGCCGATGTGCCGATGACATGCCGGTGAGCCTCGAGCGGGACATCGCAAGGACGCTGCTCGTCGCGCGCCTCGCCCTCGTGGCGCTCCTCCCGCTCGCCGTCACGGCGACGCTGCTCTCGGGCCGGCTCGCCGCGCTGCTGGTCCTCGCCGCCTACGCCGCGCTCCTGGTCTCGGTCGTCCTCGTCACCCGCAGGCTCCGCGACCACGGCTCTGAGAGCGAGTATCTCGCCCTGCACGATCCGGTGACCGAGCTGCCGAACCGGATCCTCTTCCACGACCGCGTCGCCCAGGCGATCACGCTCGCCGACCGCCGAGGGTCGACGGCCGCGGTCATGCTCATGGACCTCGATCGCTTCAAGGAGGTCAACGATACGCTCGGCCATCACAACGGAGACCTGCTGCTGGCCATGGTCGCTCGCCGCCTGCGCGAGGCGCTGCGCGCGAGCGACACCGTGGCCCGGCTCGGCGGCGACGAGTTCGCCATCCTGGTGCCCGAAGTTGCAGGGCCCTCAGCCGCCCGTGACCTGGGCCGGAAGATGCTCGAGGCGGTCTCCCAGCGCTTCGAGCTCGACGAGATCGGTCTCGAGGTCGAGGCGAGCATCGGGATCGCCCTCTATCCGCATCACGGCAACGAGCCGGAGCTGCTGCTCCAGCACGCCGACGTCGCCATGTACGAGGCGAAGCGAGCTCACTCCGGCCGCGAGCTCTACAGCTTGAAGCGCGATTGCTACTCGGTCGAGCGCCTCGAGCTCCTCGCTGACATGCGCGAGGCGATCCGCAACGGGGAGGTCGTGCTGCACTTTCAGCCCAAGGCCAGCCTGCGCACCGGCGCCGTGGTCGGCGTCGAGGCACTCGTGCGCTGGGCGCACCCACGCCGCGGCCTGCTCTACCCCGAAGAGTTCCTGCCCCTTGCCGAAGGCACTGGGTTGATCCGCCCGCTGACGCTGCACGTGATCGAGACCGCGCTCGAGCAGACCCGCGTCTGGCGGGACGAGGGGCTCGAGCTGAGCATCGCCGTCAACCTCTCCACCCGCAACCTGCTCGACCTCGACCTGCCCGAGCGCGTGTCCAAGTTGCTCGACCAGACCGGGATCGCGCCCAAGAACCTCGAGCTCGAGATCACCGGGAGCACGATCATGAGCGATCCGTTTCGGACCAAGGCCGTGCTCGGCGGGCTCCACGCGATGGGCGTCGGACTCGCGATCGACGACTTCGGGACGGGCTACTCCTCCCTGCAGTGGCTGGCGGACATGCCCGTGACCACCCTCAAGGTCGACAGGTCCTTCGTCCTCTCGATGGGCCAACGGGAGCGCGACTTGATGATCGTCAAGTCCACCGTCCAGCTCGCCCAGAACCTCGGGCTCAAGGTGGTCGCCGAGGGCGTCGAGTCGGAGGAGACCTGGAGGGAGCTCTCGGCGCTCGGCTGCGACGAGGTCCAGGGCCACTACCTGAGCCCACCCGAGAGCGCCGAGATCCTGACTGACTGGCTACACGAGCACGCGCGCTTCGGAACCGCGCTCAGCGAGCTCCCCGCCGCAGCGAGCTCGGTCACCGACTGAGGGCGCCGCCCGGCTCGGCCGCTGCACGGACGGCCTCGAGCAGCCACTCGACCTTCGGGTTGTCGGTCGAGTCCTCGTTGTAGTGGGCGAGCACGACCTCGCCGCCGGGCCTGACCACGAAGGTGGCGGGCCGCAGGGCGATGTCGCCGTGCGGGATGCCGATGACGGCGCCCGAGCGGGCGACCCGGAACCAGCCCTTCACCGCCTTAGCGCCGAGATATTCCCGTCGCTTGCCCCGGCCGAGGCCGACGGCGTCGTAGGCCTGCTTGGCGGGATCGCCGAGGCAGTCGAAGGGGATCTTGCGGTGGTGACAGAAGTTGCGGGTCGACTCGGCGCGGTACTGGAAGATCGCCACGGCGTCCGCGCCGGCCGACCGGATGTCGTCCCACGCCCGCGTCATATGGATCAGCTGCTCGCGGCAGAAGGCGCAGCCGAAGTGGCGCATGAAGGCGACGATCAGCGGACTGCCGCGCCAGCGCTCCTCGAGCTCGATCGGCCCCCCGACCGTCGCGAGCGTTACGTTCGGAAAGCGATCGCCTGGTCGCAGGGTCGGCATCGGCTGATCTTAGGCGGAGCGCCCCTCGCCGCTGTCGTAGCGCACCGCCTCGAGGTACAGACCGCAGGCCGGCGCGGTGGGGCCGGCCTCGGAGCGCGGCCGGCCGGCGAGCAACGCCCCGAAGCTCTCGACCGAGCGTCGTTCGGAGCCGACCTCGAGCATCGTCCCGACGAGGACCCGGGCCATACGACGCATGAAGGAGTCGGCCTCGATCCACAGCTCGAGCACGTCGGTGCCGGCCTGCGCCCACTCGGCGCGCGAGACCTCGCGCTCGAAGCGCACGTGAGCGGTCTGCGTCGGGGTGAAGGCGGTGAAGTCGTGCGTGCCGCGCACCAGCTCCGCGCACGCCTCCAGGGCGCCACGGTCGAGCGGTCGCCGCCGGTGCAGTGCCCTCCCCCGCTCGAACGGGCTCGCCGCGGGCCGGGTGAGCAGCCGGTAGCGGTAGAGGCGGGCGCGGGCGTCGCGGCGGGCGTCGAAGCCCTCGGGCGCGGGAACGCTTCGGAGCATCCGCACGTCGGCGGGCAGCAGCGCGTTCAGCCGGGCCGCCGCGACCGGCTCGCCCGGATGGCTGGCCACCTGGCCCCGGGCGTGCACCCCGGCGTCGGTGCGCCCGGCCACGCTCAGCGCGACAGGCCGCCCCGTCGCCGCGAGCGCCTCCTCGAGTACGCCCTGGACGGTACGCCGGCCCGGCTGGCGGGCCCAGCCCGCGAAGGCGCCGCCGTCGTACTCGAGGTCGAGCCGCGCGGTCATGCGGGCGGGCGTGGGCCGTGCGAGGTAGGGTCGTCCCACGAGTGATCTCGCCCCGGCGGCGAGGACGAACGAAAGGGTGGCATGGCCGATCTGAAGGCGCTGATGCTCAACTGCACGCTCAAGAGCTCACCGGAGGTCTCCAACACCGAGGCCCTGCTCGACAGGGTCGCCGCCATCCTCCACGGGCTCGACTGCGAGACCGAGATCGTCAGGGTGGTCGACCATCGGATCCCCTTCGGGATCGAGTCCGACCTCGGCGACGGCGACGAGTGGCCTCAGATCCTGGAGAGGATCCTCGCGGCCGACATCCTCATCGTGGGCACGTCGATCTGGTTCGGCGTGCGCTCGAGCGTCTGCCAGATGATCATCGAGCGCCTCGACGGCACCTACAACGACACCAACGACGTCGGCCAGTACCCGCTCTACAACACGGTCGCGGGCGTCGTCGTCACGGGCAACGAGGACGGCGCCCACGACGCGGCCGGCACCACGCTGTTCAACCTCGGGCACCTCGGTTGCACGGTCCCGCCGAACGCGGACTGCTACTGGGTCGGCGACGCCGGGCCCGGGCCGTCGTTCATCGACGCCGACGGCTGGAACCAGAGCGCCTACACGCGCAAGACCGCGAGCTGGATGGCTCACAACCTCGTCCATTTCGCCCACATGCTGAGGGATCGCCCGATCCCGCCGGAGGGGAACGTCGTCCCGGACTGGCAGGGGCCGAAGGGCGAAGGGCCCTCGTAGCGCTACCCGCGTCGCCGGGCGACGACGAGCAGGTACTCGGCGTCGATCTCGACCGAACCGTCGGTCGCCTTGTTCCAGCTGTCGAGGAGCGAGGCAAACTCCTCGCGCAGGCGACTCCGCGCCTCGTCGTCGAGCATCCCCATGAGGGTCACGGACGGCCCCGCGGTCTCGCCGAAGAAACGGAAGCTCGCGTCGGCGTCGGCGAAGCTCCAGTGGACGAACCGGGACTCGACGAGTATCGACCCGGCGAGGCCCGCGAAGCGCTCGCGCACGATCTCCTCGCGGCCCCAGTCGAGCGGTCGGGGCATGTCCTCGGGCGGCGGGGGGGCGTAGCCGTTGGCCAGCTCGAAGAAGCGGCCGTTGAAGCCGTTCGGCGTCCAGTTGGCCATGCCCACCGTGTTGCCGGGGCGCACCACACGGAAGAGCTCTCGGGCCACGACGTCGGGCCGGGGGGCGAACATCGCCCCAAAGACCGAGGTGACGCAGTCGAAGCGCTCGTCCTCGAAGGGAAGCTCCTCGGCGTCGGCCACGGCCCACTCGACTTCGAGCCCCTCGCTCTCGGTACGCGCGCGCCCGAGCTCGACCATCGCCGGCGTGAGGTCGGAGGCGACCACGGCCGCGCCCTCGCGCGCCGCGAGCACCGCCGCGTTGCCGTTGCCGGCAGCAACGTCGAGCACCTCTTGACCGGCCGAGATCGCGCATCCGTCGACGACCTCGCGGGCCGCGCTCTCGAGCCGCTCGGCGAGCCGTCCGTAGTCGCCTCGCGACCACATGCCGCGCGCGCCGTCCTTGATCTCACCCAGGTCGGTCACGCCGCGCCTGCGGTCTAGACCAGCTCGATCAGAGCCATCTCGGTCGCGTCCGAGGGGCGCGGGCCGAGCTTGAGGATCCGGGTGTAGCCGCCCGGGCGCTCGGTGTAGCGCGCGGCGATCTCCTCGAACAGCTTGTAGACCACGAACTTGTCCTGGCCGAGCGAGGCCATGGCCTGTCGGCGCGCGTGGAGGTCTCCGCGCTTGGCCAGCGTGATCAGCTTCTCGAGTTCCGGGCGCACGGCCTTGGCCTTGGCGTGGGTGGTGCGGATGCGCTCGTGATCGATCACCTCCCGCGAGAGGTTCATGAGCAGCGCCTTGCGGTGCGCCGTGTCGCGGCTCAGCTTGTGACGGCTCTTCTGATGGCGCATGAGGGTCTCGAGGATGACAGCCGGCGGCGAGAGAGTGCGCGAGGCCCTAGGCCTCGCGCAGGGAGAGCCCGCGGGCGCGCAGGGTCTCCCTCACTTCCTCGATCGACTTCGAGCCGAAGTTGGGGATCGCCGCGAGCTCTGACTCCGAGCGCTGGAGCAGCTCCCCGACGGTCTGGATCCCGGCCCGCTTGAGGCAGTTGTAGGAGCGCACCCCGAGCTCGAGCTCCTCGATGAGGATCTCGTCCATGCCGTCGGCGCGCGGAGGGGCTCCGTCGGCGGGGGTGAGCTCGCCGCCCGGCTCTCCCGCGCCGCCGCCCCGCAGGGCCTCGACGCGATCGGCCTCGGTGAAGATCGACAGCCGGCTGATGAGGATCTCCGCCGCCTCGGCCAGCGCCTCCTCGGGCTCCTTCGAGCCGTCGGTCTCGACATCCAGTGTCAGCTTGTCGAAGTCGGTGCGCTGGCCCACGCGAGCGGCCTCGACCTGGTAGGCCACGCGCTTGACCGGCGAGAAGATCGAGTCGATCGGGATCACGCCGATCGGCTGATCCTCGGTCTTGTTGTCCTCGGCCGGCGAGTAGCCGCGACCGCGCCCCACCGTCAGATACATCTCGAGCCGGGTGTTCTGCTCGAGCGTGGCGATGTGGGCCTCGGGGTTGAGGATCTCGACGCCCGAGGGCAGATCGATGTCGCGCGCGGTGACCTCGCCGGGGCCGTCGGCGACCAGTGGCGCCTCGACCTCGTCGGACTCGGAGTGCATCCGGCAGACGATCTCCTTGAGGTTGAGAACGATGTCGGTGACGTCCTCGGTCACGCCCTCGATGGTCGAGAACTCGTGCGCGACGCCTTCGATGCGGACGCTCTTGACGGCGGCGCCCGCGAGCGAT
>Ga0208736_1000254_pt1 | contig 16278 bp, 22 predicted proteins | sample AntDryMetagUQ255_FD_188090 | JGI IMG/M metagenome (GOLD analysis project Ga0208736, IMG submission 188090) | Polar desert microbial communities from Antarctic Dry Valleys - UQ255 (SPAdes) | ecosystem: Environmental > Terrestrial > Soil > Desert | place: Antarctic Dry Valleys | collected 2008-12-31 | reverse complement strand
CGCCTCGACCAGCTTCGCGGCGTGCTCGTGGCTGAGCCGATCGGTCCGGCTGTCGCGGGTCGCCTGGACGTAGAACTCCTGTAGGACCTGTACCGACAGGGCCACGTCCCTGCCGGCGAGGATCTCGTTCGCGCGTTCGGCCTTGTCCCGCTCCCTCGGATCGCGTGAGATCGCGTAGAGCAGGACGTTCGTGTCAACGAACCGCACGCGTGTGGAGCTCGTCGCGCGTGAGACGATCCCGGGCGCTGAACTGATCGATCTCTTCCTGAACCTGCCTTTGCTGTGCCTCGAGCCGCGAGAACTCGGCTTCTCGGTTGGAGAGCGAGCGGAGGTACTCGGCAACGAGAGCGCTTACCGAGCTGCCGCGCTCGGCAGCGCGGATCCTCGCGGAGCGGTAGACGTCGTCGGGAACGGACAGCGTGATGTTCCTCATTGCCGCACGGTAGCACAGGATCACAGTCTCTGTGCTGCACTGGGCATCTCGCGCTATCCCGCATTAGGACCGCCCATCAGCGGTAGAAGGCTGATCGTTGGTCCGCTCACTTCTCAACTCGTTTCTCTACTTCCCCTCGCACGAGATCGCGCGCCGGCCCGCAGATGCCGATCTCACGGCTCGCGACCTCCACATCGAGACAGACGACAGCGAGCTCCTCCACGGGTGGTGGATCGCCTCCAAAGCGCCCCGACGCGGTCACGTCCTGCTCTGTCACGGCAACGGCGGGAACGTCGGCGACCGCGTCGATCACGCGCGACTTCTGTCGACCGCGGGCTACGACGTGCTCCTCTTCGACTACAGAGGCTACGGCCAGAGCAGCGGCCGGCCGAGCGAGGACGGCACCTACCGCGACGCCCGGGCCGCGCGGAGGGCTCTGCTGGACCAGGAACGGGTGGACGAGTCGCGGATCGTCTACCTGGGTGAGTCGCTGGGCGCCGCGGTCGCGCTGGCGCTCGCGGTCGAGGCCCCGCCCCGGGGGCTCGTCCTCCAGTCCGCCTTCACGAGCGTGCGGGAGATTGCCCGCGTGCACTACCCGTTCCTTCCCCGCGCCCTGATCCCTGACGCCTACCCGAGCCTGCGGAGCATCGAGCAGCTGCGATCCCCGCTCCTCGTCCTGCACGGCGAGCGTGACGACATCGTGCCGTGCTCGCATGGCCGCGCCCTGCTCGACGCCGCGCCGGGCCCCAAGCAGATGCAAGTCTTCCCGGGGCTCGGTCACAATGACCTCGTCCCGCTCGCGGGGGCGGCCTGGTCCGAGGCGATCGTCTCGTGGTGGGACGGGCTCGAGAGCGCCGCGAAGCGACCGCAGTAGTCATCCGAGACCCTTCCGGACCACGCCCGTGCCTGTCGAATCCTTCGCCACCCTCGCCTCCGCGCCCGAGCCGCCCCTCGACGAGCTCGCGCTCGCCATGGCCGGGGAGCTCAGGGAGGTCGACGCAGACGGCGCGCAGGCGCAGCTCGATTCCCTGACCGCGGAGCTCGTTCCCGCCGCCGGCGGTGGCCCGGAGGCGGAGGTCGAAGTGCTTCGAGAGCTGCTCGCCCGTCGCCACGGGTTCTCGGGCGACCGCGAGGAGTACGACCACCCGGACAACTCCATGCTCGACCTCGTGCTCGAGCGCCGAAAGGGGCTGCCAATCCTGCTCTCGACCGTCTACGTCGAGGTGGCGCGCCGTGCCGGTATCGCGGTCGCGGGCGTCGGGCTGCCGGGCCACTTCGTCGTGGCCCACTTCGGGCAGACTCCTCCCCTGCTGTTCGATCCCTTCGGCGGCGGCATCCTCCTGGAGCCGAGCGATCCGCTCCCGCTGCGCCCATCGGGCCCACACGAGACGGTGTTGCGGATGCTCAACAACCTGGTCGGCTCCTATCGCCGCCGCGCCGACCTGACCCGAGCGATCCGCGCCGCCGAGCTGCGCCTCGAGCTGCCGGTGGGTGAGGATGCTGCTCGAACGACGTTCGAGGCTGAGTTGCGGTCACTGCGGGCTCGCCTCAACTGAGGGGACGATGCCAAGGCGCGTGGCTCACGTCAGGGCCGGGGCCAGCTCGTCTGCGGACACCTCGCTGGATACCGGAAGTGTCACGCGCAGCTCGCCGGCGCGCTCCAGAAGCCGCTTCGGTCGGACAAGGGTGAGGCCGACGATGTTGCCCTCGTGGTCGAAGCGCACCGCATGTCCTTCAGGCGTCTCATCGAAGTCGACCGCGCGGGAGGGGTCGCCGACGTGGAGGTAGAGCACGTCTCCATCGGCGTCGTACTCGACGCGGTCGAAGGTGATGTCGCCGATCGTCACGCTCATGGCTTCCTTCGCCGGGGGAACGCTGTGATGATACGTCCGCGTGCCGGGCTGTAGTAAACGACGACGACTTTGAGCCATCGACTGGGGCCGGCATTGGACAGGTAGAACCACTCCTCGCCGGGTTCCCGGCCGGGAACGGTTTCGGTTGGCATCTCCACGGCCTGCAGAACGCCCGCTGGTGGGGCTCGAGCTCAGGATGACCGTCGATGACGTGCTCCCATCGGCCGGCCGTGAGGAAGACTTCCCGCCCGTGCGTGTCTCAAATGCTGCGTGGCAGCGCCACCGTGAGGGAGGGTAAGCCCGCAGACGGCTGGAGTGGCCCCGGGGAACGGGGACGAAGACAACCGCCGCGAGTGATCCTCAGACGGGTGGCCCCGGCCCTACACACGATTCTGGTGCGGGTGTCGCGGCCTGCATACGAGACAGACCTCAGGGCCGCTCGGGGCTCTCCTCGTCGGACGGCTCGCCGAACTCCGGCGGCGGCGCCGACCGCGAGCCGGACTCCGGGGCACGGGGCCCTTCACCGTCCTCGGGCGCGCGGCGCCTGTCGCCGATCTCGGAGGCCGCCTCCTGGTCTTCTGGGACGGAGGGGCCGCTTTCCTCGTCGTGGGAGGCGATCGCCGCATCCGATTGCTCCTCGCCGCCCAAGCTCCCCGCCCGTTCGGGCCCCCCATTGCCACCGGAGCCCCACACCGCGTCCGCCTCGCCGTCACTGCCGGAGGCGCTCGCGCCTTCGGGCTCCAGTCCGCCGTAGGGGCCGCCGACACTGCTCCACCGCCGCTCACGGGCGCCACGAGCGAGGCGGTCGGCCTCGCGCCGACGGCGATCAAGGTAGGCGGCCGCCTCCGCCTCAGCCGCCGCGCGGATCCGATCGGCCTCCCGCTCTCCCTCCGCTTCGGCCCCAGCGAGGATCCGCTGCGCCTCCGCGCTCGCCTCGGCCGCCGTCTCCGCGGCACGGGCCTTGGCGTTCGTCACGCTCTCGTCGCTCTCGCGACGGGCAGCATCGAGGAGCCCGGCGGCCTCGGATCGTGCCGCCGCGAGGACCTCGTGAGCCTCCCTACGCGCGGTCTCGAGGACCTCGTAGGCCTCCCTGCGGGCCCCCTCGAGAAGGGAGTCGGCCCCCGAGTGCGCCTCCTGGGCCGTAGTCTCGGCCTCGGCGCGCGCCTGCTCGAGCGTGCGCTCGGCCTCCAAGCGGCTGCGGTCGAGGACGCCCTTGGCCTCGCCTTCGGCCGACGTCTTGACGGCGCCCGCCCGGACCGCTTCAGACTCGGCCGTGGCGTTGGCCTGGGCCGCCTGAGCCTCGCTCTCCGCGGCTCTCTTCTCCGCCTCCGCGGCCCTCGCCTCGGCCTGGGCCGCCCTCGCCTCCGCTTCCTCGCAGGCGCGCGTCGCAGCGACGGTCTTCGCCTCGGCGTCGGTGCGAGCCGACTCGATCTGCGCACTCGCCTCGACGCCGGCGACGCGGCGCGTCTCCTCGGCCTCGGCGCGAGCAGCGGAGAGGACCTCCTCGGCCTTCGCCGCCGCTGCACTGCAGGTCTCCTCGGCCTCGGCGGAGGCGGCCTGCGTAACAACCTCGGCCTCGCGATGAGCATCCGTGCGCAGCCCCTCGAGTCGCGCCTCCGAGCGCTTCAGATGCTCCTCGGCTACCCGCTCGAGTCCGCCCGTAGCGAACCACCCGGAGACCTTCTCGAGGTGCTCGTGGACCTCGCCGGGCTCGTAGCCACGCAGCACCCGCCGGAAGTCGCGCCGGACCACGTACAGGGAGAAGTAAGCCTGCGCACGCGAGGGCCCAACAGGGCTCGACGGGGACCCGGGCTGGCCCCGGGCCTCCCGCTCGTCTTCAGGCGGTTGGGTCGTCATAAGAAGCGGCTGGCACCAGGGCCTCGGTCGTTTCCGTTACTTCGCGGCGTAGCGTCGGGCCCCTTCCTCCCCCGAGAGGTTCGGTCGTCGCTTTGAATCCCCCGGCGAGATGGAAGTAGCGTGCCGCTGTCTGACCGCTCTGCGCGACGCGCCGGGCTCGGCTCCCGTCGAGCTCTCCTCCCGGGACGAGCGCAGCTCCGCCCGGAGGTACGCAATCGCGTACACTCCCATTGAATGGCGAAGACGGTCCCCGTACGCGAGCTCCGGGCCAACCTCAGCCGGCTGCTCAGCGATGTCGTCGATCGCCGCGATCACGTCCTTGTGACCCGCAACGGGCGCCCGGCCGCCGCGCTCGTGCCGGTCGACGAGTACGAGGCCCTTGAAGAGAGCGCCGAGATTCTCTCCGACCCCGACGCCCTCGCGGCGCTCGAGGCCGGGCTCGCGGAACTCTCACGGGACGAAACCGTGACTCTCGAGGATCTTCGCCGTGAGCTCGCCGAGCGCCGCGCCACCCGCTGATCCTTGGCCCGCGTCGTCTTGGCGCGGCGCGCGCGGGTTGAACTGCTCGGCTTCGACTGGCCTCTGATCGATGCCGTCGAAGACGCGCTCGGCCTGCTCGAGCGCGACCCCGGTGTCGGGCACGTCCTACGCGGCCGCCTCCGAGGATTGCGCTCGCTGCGCGTCGGGTCCTACCGAGTCCTCTACGAGTTGACCGACCGCGAGCACACCGTTCGCGTCGCCGCCATCCGTCACCGCGCAACGGCCTACCGAATCGATCCGCGCTGACGGCCGCGCGAGGGGCTCGGCCCCGACGATCATGCTCCACGTGGGTAGCGCTCGAGCCCGGATCTCGACAGCTTCGCCGCTCGGGCTCGCCCACGGGCATCCTCGCCGGCTTGGCCCCCAGCCAGCCGAAGCGGCGCCCCGTACGGCACCAACCGCGCAAGCGCATGCGGCAGATCGGACCGGCCCTGCCCGTACGAGCAGACAGAACACGCGGGTGGCCGCCCAGGCCAGGCGCCTGTTGCCGTCGACGAGCGGGTGGTTGCGCGCGAGCGAGTGCATCAGGGCTGCGGCCTTCTCGGCGAAGCTCGGGTACGCATCCTCGCCGAACACCGTCGTCTGTGGGCGTGCGGCCGCCGAGGCCAGCAGGCCCCTGTCGCGCAGAGCGACCTCGTCGAGCACCCCGGCAGCGATCTCCAGCAGGTCCTCGACGGTCAGGTGGTCGGGCGCGGGGTCCGGCGTCGCTCGCTTCGCTCGAGCGGTGGACCCTCAGGATCTCCTCGCCGCATCCAATCGCCTGGGCGGCTTCGATGGGCCCGCCCTGCTGGTCTGGGGAACCGCGGACCCGGTTCTTCAAGCTCGACTTCGGGCGACGGCTGCGCGATGTGCTTGCCGACGCGCGTCTGATCGAGATCGCCGGGGGGCGGACGTTCATCCCCCACGATGAGCCCACCCGGCTGGCCCAGGAGGTCGCGGCCTTTCAGCCGAGCTACACCTGAGCGCTGCCCCGACGCTTGAGAGCTCTGCGCGTGGCCGAGGAGGGTCGCTCCGCGGACAGTGCGGCTCCCGGCGTCGGTTGGGGCTCAGCGGCGGAAACGATGCTCCTGCGGTGATCCTCGAGGAGGCGGCGATCATCTGACCAGGGTCCGCACCACCTGCTCGAAGCCAGCCGCGAGCCGCTCCAAGGGCATCTCGTGGTCCTCGCGCAGGTAGGCGACGAGCTCCGCGCTCAGGCCGGCGAGCAGCGCGTCCGCCGTGTACTCGGCATCGAGATCGGGGAGGGCCTCCCGAAGCAGCGAGCTGACGAAGAACCGGTACGACGCGTAAGGCCCGGCTCGGAAGCGCCCGCACGGCGCGCCGGTCTCGGCGGCCAGCAGTAGGTCGCGGTGGGCGTCGACCAGTCCGAGCATGCCCCGCCCGAAGGCGACGAGCCGCTCGAGCGCCGGCGCGCCGGGTCCGAGCGGCGGCGCGCCGCGGATGATCGCCTCCTGAAAGGCGGCCTCATGGGTCGAGAGGACCGCCCGGGCCAGGCCCGCGCGGTCGCCGAAACGGCGAAACAGCGTTCCCTTGCCGACTGCGGCCGCACGGGCGACGTCATCCATCGAGACGCTCTCGGGGCCGTGCTCGGCGAACAGCCGCTCGGCGGCTTCGAGAATGCGCAGGCGATTGCGGGCCGCGTCTGCCCGCTCGCGCGCCTCGCCGTCACCGGCAAGCCGAAGCGACGTGGGGGTGGTCGGCTGGTCCGTAGTCGACATACGCCCGGTCATTGTCGCATCCGGACCGCGGTCCGCTACACTCGGCCCGAGACAGCAAACGGACCGCAGTCCGATAGGAGGCCAAGAATGACCGTGGCAACGCAGCAGTTCGCAGGAACCTTCGAAGCCGACCCCGACCACTCGTCGTTCCTGTTCGCGGTGAAGCACATGAAGGTGTCGAGCTTCCGCGCCACCTTCGCCGACGTCGACGCGCGACTGGTGGCAGACGACGCCGGGCTTTCCCTCGAAGGCCGAGCTCGGGTCGAGTCGATCTCGATCACCAACCCGCCCGAGTTCCGCGAGCACGTCGTCAACAGCGAGGAGTTCTTCGACGGGGCCAACCATCCGGAGATCGTCTTTCGCTCGAACGACGTGGAGCTCGCCGACGGCAGCGCGAGGGTCGAGGGTGAGCTCGAGATCAAGGGCATCTCGCGGCCGGTGAGCGCAACGGGCACCTACCAGCCTCCGGTCGAGGACCCCTACGGCTCGGTCCGCACGGCGATCGAGCTCGCCGCCACCGTCGACCGTCGAGACTGGGGCATGAACTGGCAGATGCCGCTGCCCAAGGGAGGCGACGTGCTCGGGTACGACGTCGAGCTGACGATCCACCTCGAGCTGATCAAGCAGGACTAGGCCGATGCTCGTCCTCGGCATCTCCGGGAGCCTGCGCCACGACTCCTACAACGCCATGCTGCTCGCAGCGGCTGCAGCCCGCCTCCCGCCCGAGGTCGCGTTCGAGCAGTGGTCCGGGCTCGTATCGATACCTCCCTACAGCGAGGACCTCGACCTGGAACCCGCCTCGGTGCACGAGCTGCGCGACGCGCTGGCCCGCGCCGACGCCGTTCTGATCGCCACGCCCGAGTACAACCACTCGGTGCCCGGGCAGCTCAAGAACGCGCTCGACTGGGCCTCACGGCCGTTTCCGGCCAACGCCCTGCGTGCGAAGCCCGTCGCGGTCATCGGCGCCAGCACCAGCCTGTTCGGCGCCGTCTGGGCTCAGGCGGAGGTCAGGAAGGTTCTGGGGGCGACCGGGGCGCGCGTGATCGACGAGGAGCTCCCGGTGGCGAGCGCGCACGAGGCCTTCGCCGGTGACGGCTCGCTGCGGGACGCCGAGCGGCGAGCCTCGCTGGACGCAATCATCGAACGGCTACTCGGGGCGGTGCGTGTGCGGCTGGACCTCGCCGTGTGACTCGCCGACCTGCGTATCGAGCTCAGGCGTCCCCCTGAATAACTCGCTCGAGGCCGATGTCGGCACGGCGGGCCAGCTGCCCGCCTGCGGCCTGATGACGAGCGTGGCGGAGGGCAGTCGCTCGCTATCCGGTCGCAGAAGGCGCGTCGACTGGGACGCCCGGCTCGCCAGGATCAAGCAGCTCGCAGAGGCCTCGGAAGAGGGCGATCGATGACCTTTGCACCTGCGCTGTGCGCCCGAGAGCTCGTGGCGATGCTCAGGCTCACCGTCACGGCCCTCATGCCGCCAGGGAGTCGAGCAGCACGGCGGTCTCCTGCCGGCTGAGCCGCAGGCCGAACTCCTCGCACAGGGCGTCCCCGAGCTCAGGGTCGGTGAGCCGGCGCTCCTCGCTCGAGCCGTCGGGACGCGTCAGGCTCAGCTGGCGCCCGTGCAGGCGCAGACGGGAGTGGGGCTCCTTGCGGATGACCACCGGCCGGCCGACGAACGGCGAGGAGGGGTGGTTCGACGTGAAGTAGTTGGCGACGACCACGTCCGAGGCGTGTTGAGGCTCCTCGGAGAAGCTGTAGAGCGCCGACCAGCTCTCGCCCTGGCGCTCGCGTACCTGCCAGGTGCGCTCGCCGACGGCCACGAGCCGGTAGGCCCAGCCGCCCTGGGGGTGGGGGCCGGTGTCACCCCACGGCAGCGGCTCGAGCAGTCCGAGTCCGAAGCCGACATCGGCCAGCCACCGCTCGCCGCCGGCCTGCACGCGCAGAGTCATGTGCGAGCGCGGCCTCGGGCGCTGCTCGTCGCCGCCCACGCGAGCCAGCAGCCGGTCCACGGAGTAGCCGAGGCGCTCGAGCACGGCGGCGAACAGCACTCCGTGCTCGTAGCAGTAGCCGCCGCGGTGCCGGGTGATCAGCTTGTCCTGGACGCTGTCGAGGTCGACCGAGACCTCGCGTCCGAGGACGATGTCCAGGTTCTCGAAGGGGATCGCCGCCACGTGCGCCAAGTGCACCGCGCGCAGCGTCGCCCCGGTGGGATCGAGGTCTCCCGCGTAGCCGATCCGGTGCAGGTAGGCGTCGAGATCGAGCCGGTCGATCTCCCACTCGTCGTCGCTCACCTCTCGAGGCCCCAGGACACGATTCGCTCGGGATGGATGCGAATCAGGGGCCTGGGCTCGTGGATCGCCTCGGCGCGGCCGCGGATCTCGACCGCGCGAGGCCACCAAGGGTCGGTGCTGGCGAGGTCATCCACGACGATCGCCGCTCGGCCGGAACGGACGACGTCGCGGAACTTCTTCGTGCGCTCGAAGTTCCGCCCTCCGACGTCGATCGCGTCGTGCTCGGCGTTGTAGGTCCAGCCGACCGGGACCACGTGCGGCGTGCCGTCCTTACCCACCGTGCCGACCCGGCCGAGACGGCGCTCACCCAGCAGGTAGCCGAGCTCGGCCTCGCTGAAGGCGCTCATCAGTGGTCCTCTCCGCGTCGCACGCGCTCGAGAATGGCGTCGATCCGGCGCTGGGCATCTTCGCTGTCGGTGACGGCGTAGGGGGGATGGCCGCCCGTCGCGGCCCACGGGACGAGCACGTCGAAGTCGAGCTCCCTCAGCAAGTCGAGGCTCTCGAGGTAGGCACCGCGATCGCTCGAGCCGAGCACAGCAGCGACCCACTCGCCTTCGTCGAGGTAGATCGTGTCGCCCGTGAACAGCACGCGCTGCCGCCCGCTGTCCCAGAGGTAGGCGGTGGCCCCGCTGGTGTGCCCCGGGGTCGGGATCACCTCGAAGTCGTCGCCGAACATGTGGCGCCCGGTGAAGGTCCCGCGGACGTCGACCTGCTTCGCGACCGACTCACGCTCGCTCTCGTTCACGAAGAGTGGACCGGGAGCCCACTCGGAGGCGAACATCGCCTCGTGGCGATGGTTGAGGTACCGGCGCGAGATGGGCCCGAGGGCCTCGATCGCTCGGGCGTCGGACCCGAACTCCTCGACGCTGTAGACGAGCAGGTTGCCGAGCTCCCGCCGCAACACGAAGGCGCGGATGTCGAGGTGGGGAGCGAACGGGAGCTGCTCTGGCTCCGAGGCGTAGAGGCCGGGGATCGCGGTCTCGATCTCGACTCCGGGCCGCGAGGCGAGCTCGTCGACGATCTGCCGGCTTGCTGGGTGGGTCTCGGGCATGAGTGCCTCCTGGGCTGGATCGCTCTGCGATCGACCCTACAAGTTCAAGTAAGCTTCAAGTCAAGGAGGGAGTGTGCGGTCGGCCGTGGGCGTCACGAAGCTTACGGGCGCCACCGGCATCTCCCGAGCAGCGCTGGTCCGCCGCTTCAACGAGTTGGTCGGAACGGGGCGAGCGTGGGTGAGGCTGACCGGTGTAGAACGTACTGTGCTACGCTTCCCACCGTCATGCCCCGCTCACTCCACGTCCGTCTCGACAGCGGATCCGAAGCGGCGCTGAACGTCGTGCGAGCGCAAGGGTTCAACGACTCCGAGGCGGTCCGGATCGCCCTCCGGGAAGCCGCCGCTCGCCGGCGCGGTCGCTCGGCGCTGCGGGAAGAGGCCTCGCGCCTGGCCGCTGACGCTGAGGACCGCGCGGAGATGGAGCTCGTCCGCGAGCAGATGGCGGAGCTCGCGCCCCTGGACCTCGAGTAGTCGATGGTCCGAGGCGAGGTCTTTCGCTTGCCCGCACCTCGCTCGGCTCGCGGCCACGAGGAACGGGGCGCCCGCTACGCCGTGGTTGTGCAGTCAGACGAGCTGCTCGAGCTCAGCACGACCCTCGTCGCCCCTACCTCCAGGGGCGCGCGGTCCGCCAGCTTCCGACCGGTCATCGAACTCGACGGCGAAGATACGCGAGTCTTGGCGGAGCAGGCGACCGTGGTGGATCCGCAGCGCCTCGGCCGCTCAGCGGGACGCTTGGATGCAGCCGAGCTACGGGCGCTCGACGAGGCGCTGCTGCTCGTGTTCGGCTTGTAGAGGGTCCGTCCGTAACGCCCTCGCGCCCCACGGTGCATGCCTGAACTCGGGCGAGCACGTGCAAGCACCGCCGCGGAACGCTGCCGCCATGGCCGACACCGAGCGCCTCGCCGTGGAACTCTCGCCAGGCGTACCGGGCGATGGCGCCCCGCGAGGAGCGCGTCAGGGTCGTTTCAGCCGGCGCCCGACCGGGCTCGCGAGCGTGCGCCCGGCGACGACTCCGCCGACGCCGCCGAACAGGTGCCCTTGCCACGAGATTCCCTCTTCCGGCAGCAGGCCGCCGAGCAGCGCACCGCCCCACACGAGCGCGACCACCGCGGCCAGAACGAAGTCGCGCGGGCGCCGGCTGAAGAAGCCGCGGCTGAGCAGGTAGCCGGCGTAGCCGAATACGACCCCGCTCGCGCCGATGTGCAGCGATGAGGCCGGCGCGAGGAGCCAGGTGCCGAGGCCGCCGACGAGCGCGACGATGACGGTCACCGCGATCACCCGCAGCACGCCGCCGAGCGCGATCAGGAAGCCGAGCAACAGGAAGGGCACCGTGTTCGCGGCCACGTGGCCGAGCCCGGCGTGCAGGAACGGGGCGGCGACGATCCCGAAGAGGCCGTCCGCGTCGCGAGGCTCGATCCCGTACTGGTCGAGGCGCAGGCCGCTCACCGCGTCGACGACCTCGATGATCCACATGAGAGCCGCCATGCCGGCCACGAGGGCGAACCCTTCACGGCGCCGGGCGCCGGGGCGGGAGTCGGTCGGATCGATGAGGGGCGACGTGCTCGCGGACACAGTCTGAAGTTAGCCGCCCGCCGGCACGCGCCGGCTTGCCTGATCAGCCGGTGAGCAGCGAAGCCGCCTCGCGTGCGCAACCCCAGGACAGGGTGACCCCGCCTCCACCGTGGCCGTAGTTGTGCACGCAGCGCGCCCCGCTGATCTGCTCGGCCTCGAGCCGCGGTGCCGGTCGTGCTGGTCGCAGCCCGACCTGGTGGGCACGCACTGTCGCCTGGCGTAGTCGGGGCTCGACGGCGATGCAGCGCTGCAGGATCTGCTCGGCGAGATCAGGGTCGGGGTCGAGGGTCTCGTCGCCGTCGGTCCGGGTCCCGCCGAGCACGACGTGATCGGGGTAGGGCCAGTAGGCAGCCCAGCTTGGACTGAACGGCGCCTCGACGAAGAACTCCTCGAGCCCGGGGTTATCGACAATGACCTGCTGGCCGCGGACCGCACGCACGGTGGGGTCGGGGACCAGCTCGCGGGCGCCGAGGCCGGCGCAGTTGACGAGCAGGGGCGCCACCTCAGCGAGCTCCGTCAGATGGTGAAGGTCACCGAACTCGATTCTCCCGTCGGCGGCCTCGAGCCGGCGGACGAGGTAGTCGAGGTAGACCGGCATGTCGACCAGCGGGAGTGTGGCCCAGAAGCCGGACCCGAATCCTTCGGGCAGATCGCCCAGCGCGCACGGCTCGAAGCCCGGAAGCGGAGGGCCGCTCGCTCGTGCCGCCAGGCGGCCTCGGCGCAGCGCCACCCCGGTCCCAGGCACGCTCGCCAGCGTCGTGAAGGTCTCGATCGACGCTCGCTCCCACGCCGCGGCCGGCTCTCCCGCGGGCGCCACGCTCGGTCCGACCATCGCCGAGGCCACCGCCGAGGTCGTCTGCGATGGAGCCGACCGGGTCCGCACCTGCACCACGAGGCCCCGCTCGGCGAGCTCGATCGCCGTCGTCAGCCCGATGACCCCTGCGCCGACCACCGCCACATCTGGTCGCTGTGTACCGGTCACGCCTGAACCTCCTCTGTCTGGCCCGCCGAAGCAGGTGCCTCGAATAGGCCCGTCTGGGACTTGAGTTGGGCTAGGTGGAGGCGAGCGACCGCAACGTTCGCAGCAGCTCACTCGGCTTGGCGTTGGCGAAGAAGGCACGGTCGGCGGCTTCCACCACTTCGATTGCCTGCTCTGCGACCCGGGCGCCGGGCGCGGTGCTGGCGATGTGCCACGCGCGACCATCCCGCGGGTCGCGGCCGCGGCTGAGGAGGCCACGTCGCTCGAGCGCGCGGAGGACCTGGGAGGTCATCATCGGGTCGGTCCCGGCGTGGTCGGCGACCTCGCGCTGAGTTGGCGGGTCCTCTCCGTTGCGCGACAGCCACCAGACCGAGGCGAGCAGCACGAACTGCACGTGCGTGAGGCCCACTGGCTTGAGCGCCGCGACGATGCTGCGCTGCCAGCGGTTGGTAACCCGCCAGAGCAGAAAGCCCGGGCTCTGGCCCGGGCCGTGGTGCTCAGGGTGGTCGTCGTTCACCGCGACGCGCCGGTTGCCGACTCGCGCTCCGCGACGCGCGCGAGCGTCTTGACGGTCTCGGGCAGGCCCTTGGCGATGCCACGGCCGATGACCCTGGAGAAGAGTGGCGTCGTCAGGCCGCTGATGGTGACACTGTGGGTCACGCGGGTGCGGTTGCCCTCGCGGACCGCTGAGTGCTCGAAGCGCATCCGGGAGAGAGGCAGCTTCGTCACGTCGGCGAAGCCTTCTGCCGGCCGCACCTCGATGAGCTCGAATCGCACCTTCGGGCCGCCGGTGGGCTTCAGCGTGCCCTTCGTGCCGGTCGCGAACGGGCCCTCGAGGGTCACGTGCTCGACGCCACCGTCCCAGACGGGCCAACTCGTCACGTCGCTCCACTGTGCCCAGATGCTCTCCGGCGAGGCGGGGGTGTACTCGGTGTGCTCGATCGTCCACTGCATGGGTCTCGCTCCTTTCGCCCAGGATAATATGTGCGCATACTAGCATCGGTGCTAAGCGCGCATGCGGGTTGCGATCGGGCCGGCGACAGGCCCTGCTCAAGTTCCCCAGCCGGACACACGTGGCGCCCCGTGCGGTGAAAGGGACAACGCTGTGCTACACGCTGTAGCGCTCGCCCGCCGGCGCCGGCAGCGCGTCGAGCTCGGCCAGGTCCTCGGCCGACAGCTCGAGCCGCGCGGCACCCGCGTTCTCGGTCAGGCGCTCGACCCGCCGCGTGCCGGGGATCGGCACGACGCGGTCGTACTGGGCGAGCAGCCACGCCAGCGCGACCTGGCCGGGCATCGCGTCGTAGCGCTCGGCCACCGCACGGACGCGGTCGACGATAGCGAGGTTCTGCTCCATCGCCTCCTCGGTGAAACGCGGGTTCGAGCCGCGCATGTCGCCGTCGGTGATCGTCTCGCGTGTGACCTGGCCGGTGAGAAAGCCCCGCCCCAGCGGCGCGAAGGGGATGAAGGCAGCGCCGTGGTCGCGGCACCAGGCGAGCATCCCGTTGTCGACCGGTCCGCGCTCCCACAGCGAGAACTCGGACTGCAACGAGGCGACAGGGTGGACGGCCTGCGCCGCCTCGAGCTCCTCGACGTTCGCCTCGGACATCCCGATCGCGCGCGCCTTGCCCGCGGCGACGACCTCGGCCATCGCGCCCCACGTCTCCGCGACGGGCACCTCGGGGTCGGTGCGGTGCAGCTGGTAGAGGTCGACGTGGTCGGTGCCCAGGCGCTCGAGCGAGGCGTCGATCGCCGCCCGCACGTGCTCGGGACGCCCATTGCGGGAGATCTCCATCGGCTCGACCGAGCGCACCTCCAGGCCGCACTTGGTCGCCAGCACCATGTCGGCGCGCCGGCCCTCGAGCGCCCGGCCGACCAGCTGCTCGTTGGTGTAGGGGCCGTAGGCGTCGGCCGTGTCGATCAGCGTCACGCCGATGTCGAGCGCGTGGCGGATGACCGAGATCGAGCGCTCGTCGTCGCGGTCCTCGGGGTTGTAGGCCCACGACATGCCCATGCAGCCGAGGCCGATGGCGCCGATCGGCGGGCCGTCGGGTCCGAGCGTGCGCGTGGGGAGCGAGAAGTCGTCCATGAAGGCGAGGCTAGTGGTCCTTGGCCGGCCTGAGCTCCTCGTGGCGAGGACGATCAGTCTCATGGGAGGCTCCGGCCCAACGGCGAGATCGTGCTCGCCTGCGAGTCGCGCCTCGTGAGCGCTGGCCAGCCCGGCGAAGGCTGAGCGCCGCCTCGTCCCCGAGCGGAATCGCGGCGGCCGGTCATGCTCTGCGCATGCGCGCATCTCGCCACGATCTTCACCCGTTCCTCGATCAGCCACCCCCGCTCGCGATCGCGCACCGGGGTGGCGCCGAGGAGGCTCCCCAGAACACGCTCGAGGCGTTCGGCGCCGCGATCGCCCTCGGCTACCGCTACCTCGAGACCGACGCCCACGTCACTCGAGACGGAGTCCTGGTGGCCTTCCACGATCCGCGACTCGACGACGTCACCGACCGGACGGGCGTGATCGCCGCCCTGACCATCGCCGAGGTCGAGGCCGCCGACGCCGGTCACGTCTTCTCGCCCGACGACGGCCGGAGCTTTCCGTTCCGGGGTCGCGGCCAGCGAGTCCCGCGGCTCGAGGAGCTGCTGATGCGCTGGCCGAGCGCTCGCTTCAACATCGATCCCAAGGACGACGCCTGCGTCGAGCCGCTCGCCGCCCTGATCGAGCGGCTCGGGGCCTGGGACCGCGTCGCCTTCGGCGCCTTCTCTGATCGCCGCCTGCGTCGTGTCCGCGCGCTCAGCGGCGGTCGCGCGTGCACGTCGATGGGACCGCGCGCCGTGGCCGCCGCGCGCGCCGCCGTGCTCTCCGGACGGATGCCGCGTCAGGGCGCGGACTGCGTGCAGGTCCCACTTCGCAGCGGGCCGATACCGATCGTCACCGCTCGCTTCGTGGAGGCCGCCCATCGCGCGGGCCTGCCGGTCCACGTCTGGACCGTGGACGACGAGCCGACCATGCACCACCTGCTCGACCTCGGCGTGGACGGCATCATGACCGACCGCCCGCGGCTGCTGCGCGATGTGCTCGCCGCCCGCGGGTTCGGCCTCGCCGGTACGGACGAAGGCGAGTAAGGGCCCGCCCGTCCCGGGTAGTCCCGTTCCCATGGCACCGGGCGAGGTCGCGTTCGTGCTCGGCGGAGGCGGCCACCTCGGCGCGCACGAGGTCGGGATGCTGCGGGCGCTGCTCGAGCGCGGGATCGTGCCCGACCTCGTCGTCGGGACGTCCATCGGCGCCATCAACGGCGCGGCGGTCGCCGCCGACCCGACGACCGCCGCGGTCGCACGCCTGAGCGAGGTCTGGACGCGGATCGAGCGCAGCGACGCCTTCGACGGCTCGATCGTCGGCCGGCTCGCGACGCTCGCGCGCACCCGTACGCACCTTCACGACAATCACGCGCTGCGCGGGCTGCTCGAGGAGGCGCTCCCGGTCGGCCGGATCGAGGAGCTGGCCGTGCGCTTCGAGTGCGTCGCGGCATGCGTCGAGACCGCGTCCGAGCGCTGGTTCACTTCCGGGCCGCTCGTCGACGCGGTACTCGCCTCCTCGGCCGTGCCCGGGATCCTGCCGCCGGTCGAGATCGACGGCCAGCACTTCCTGGACGGGGGGATCGTCAACAGCATTCCGGTGGGACGGGCGGCCGCGCTCGGCGCGCGGGAGATCTACGTGCTCCACGTCGGGCGCGTCGAGCAGCCGCTCGAGCCCCCACGCTGGCCGTGGGAGGTCGGGCTCGTGGCGTTCGAGATCGCCCGGCGCCATAGGTTCTTCGGCGATCTGGCCGCGCTGGCCGACGATATCGAGGTCCACGTCATGCCGACCGGCCGGGCGAGCTCGCCTGCGGGCTTCTCGAGCCTACGGTTCGGGGACACGTCGAGGATCCGCGATCACATCTCGAGCGCGTACGAGGCCTCGCTTCGCTACCTCAACGAGGAGCCGCGCGGCGAGCG
>Ga0208736_1000253_pt1 | contig 16287 bp, 15 predicted proteins | sample AntDryMetagUQ255_FD_188090 | JGI IMG/M metagenome (GOLD analysis project Ga0208736, IMG submission 188090) | Polar desert microbial communities from Antarctic Dry Valleys - UQ255 (SPAdes) | ecosystem: Environmental > Terrestrial > Soil > Desert | place: Antarctic Dry Valleys | collected 2008-12-31 | reverse complement strand
GGCTCGTGTGTCGTGTCCGTCGTCTCCTCGAGATCGAGCCGCCGCAGCCAGCGGCGCTCGGCGTCGGAGAGAAACGTGAAGCGCGCGCCGAGACCGGCGCGAAACGCACGAGCGGATCTCCGCCTGAGATCTCAGACAGCGTCCGCGGGCGACCGCTGTGGTCGGGAAGATCGAGATCCGGGAAGCGCTCGCCGGGCTGCAGCTTCGACTGGTGGGGTGTGCTCGCCATCCGAGCTACGGCGTCCTCGCGAGCTCGCGCGCGGCTGCGGCATGACGTCGTGCCCGCCGGTCGCCGAGCTCTCCGGCCGCGAGCTCCACCACGAACGAGCTCGTGCCGCGGAAGCGGTGGTTCTGCCAGTTCGGCGCGGTGCCGTGCGGCCAGCGGATCCGCCGGAACGGCTCGCCTGCAAGGCGCGCGTACCGCCGCGCGGCGGGCACGCTGGGACCCCATGCGCGCACGATCGCCTGCGGCTGGTGAAACCAGATCGTGACGTCCGGGCGCTGTTGGCGGATGAAGCGCGCGATCGCGCGGGACTCCGGCTCGGACAACGGCTTCGGGCCCGAGTACTGCGGGTCGCCGCGGCGCTGGAACGGTCGCCACTGCGATGGGAAGTTGCGGTTGAGATCCACTCCCCGGCCGTTGAGCCGCGTCCTCAGGGCACGGCCGTCGGGGTTCAGGTTCGGCACGATCCACAGCATCGACGCCGCGGATGGCGCCCCGCGCAGCAGATGACGGGTGACCGCCGTCCCGGCGCACTCGTCGCCGTGGATGCAGCCGACGACGAGCACGCTGCGGTCACTGGAGCGATTGCCGAGCCCGACCACCCGCAGCGGCCGGCCGCCGGCGGACCGGCCGAACGTCGACGTCCGGCGGATCGTCGCGACGGGAGCGGCACGCCGGACAGTCGCGGCCCGTGGCGCGGCGGCGGAGGCGGAACGCTCGGCGGCCGTCGGCGAATCGATCCCACCACCGCCGCAGCCCACCAGCGCCAGGCTGAGAGCGGGGGCGCCCACCACGGCCCGCGCCGCCGCGGGCGCGCGTAGGGCAGGTACACGAATTCGGCAGGATCTTCGCGACTGGACGTTCTGGCTCATGCCTCGCGGTCAGCTCATGCGGTCGTAGGCGGCGCTCGTCGCCACGACGAACTGCCCCTTGTGCAGGACGTCGGGAGCCAGCTCTTCGACGCTCCACTTCCACGGCCACGGCGAGATGCCGAGATCCTTGAAGAGCGCCACGTCGCCGGGCCACATGAGCGCGAAGTGGGCCATCGCGGCCTTCGGACCCGTCAAGCCGGCCCGGCCGATCGCCGCGCGGATCAGCCCCTGGGTCATGATGCCGTGGCCCAGTGCATCCGTAGGGTTCCCTTGATCATCACCCCGCCCTACCCGTCGCTGGTGCGTCCACACCCGGCGGTGCGGGCCGGGTTAACACAATCGTCAGAACCGAGAACTTGAGAACGGGCACCACTGCTGTCATGAGAGCACGATCAACGGCCCGTGCCGGCCTCGCCGCCATGACCATCGCGGCAGCGCTCGCGGCGGCGGGATGCTCGGACGAAGAGGACACAACCGCAACGGTGCCGAGCGCCCCCGCGCCGGCGGCGCCCGCGATCCCGGACGGGGAGACCGCGCCCGCTGCGACGACGACCGCTCGACGCGCCGGATCAGAGCAGCGGCTCGCCCGCTCGAGCTCCGGTGCCCGGGTGAGCACGGTCGCCACCGGTCTCGAGATCCCGTGGGACATCGCGTTCCTGCCCGACGGCAGCGCGCTGGTGACCGAGCGCCCGGGCCGCGTGCGCCTGCTCTCGCGCGATCGCATGCTGCGTCGCGAGCCGCTGGCGCGGGTCCGCGTCTCCGCTCAGGGCGAGGGCGGCCTGCTCGGCGTGGCGATCGATCCCCGCTTCGAGGACAACGACCTCGTCTACTTCTACTTCACGACGTCGTCGGGGATGAAGGTCGACCGCTACCGGCTGCAGGGCACGCGCCTGCGCCGCCAGGCCACGATCCTCGACGGGATCGAAGCCGGCCCGATCCACGACAGCGGGCGCATCCACTTCGGTCCCGACTCAAAGCTGTACGTCTCCACGGGCGACGCCGGCCAACCCGAGCTCGCGCAGGATCCGCGGAGCCTCAACGGCAAGTACCTGCGACTCGACGCGAGCGAGTATCGCGGCGACGGTGGAAAGCCCGAGATCTTCTCGCGCGGGCATCGCAACGCTCAGGGCTTCGACTGGCAGCCGCGCACCGGGCGCCTGATCTCCACCGAGCACGGGCCCGACGGCGACGACGAGGTCAACCTCGTGACGCGCGGCGGCAACTACGGATGGCCGCGTGCGCGCGGGAGCGATCACGCCGGCTTTCGCGCTCCGCTGATCGTCTATCCGCAGAGCATCGCCCCCTCGGGTGCGACCTTCGTGTCGTTGCCGGGCTCGAGCTGGACGGGCGACTTCCTGTTCGCCGCGCTGCGCGGACAGCAGCTGCGCCGCGTGCGCCTGGACGGCACACGAGCGACGCTGAACCGCACGCTGTTCGCCGGTCGCTTCGGGCGGCTGCGGACTGTGGTCGAGGCTCCCGACGGCTCCCTCTTCGTCCTGACGAACAACCGCGACGGCCGCGGTTCGCCGCGCAGTGGCGACGACCGCATCCTCAGAGTCGTGCCACCGGCCGGATGATGGGCCCGTTCGATCGCGACTTCTGGCGCAGCCCGCTGCGCGGACCGTGGCTTGCGTCGCTGCTCAGCGCAGCGCTGCTGCCGCTGATCCTGCTCACCGCGGCGACCGGCTTTTTCTCGCACGTGGCCTACGAGACCGAGCTGACCGGCAACGCCCTCGGCGGCGGCGACGGCATCCTCGCCCCTGTCTACCGGGCACTCGACTGGCCGGCGGGCTGGGCGTACCTCTACGCGGTCAACCAGGGCGTGCACATCGTCGCCGGCTTCGCCGCCGCGCCATTGCTGCTGGCCAAGCTGTGGGTGGTCATCCCCAAGCTCTGGGAGCGCCCCGCAGTGCGCTCGGTCGCGCACGCGCTCGAGCGGCTGAGCCTGGCCCTGCTCGTCGGCGGCACACTGTTCGTCTTCGTCACGGGCGTCTTCAACATCCAGATCTACTACCCGTGGAGCTTCTCCTTCGTTCCCGCGCACTACTACGCGACGTTCATCTTCCTCGGCGCGCTGGCATTTCACATCGCCCTCAAGCTCGGCGTCATGCGCACGGCCTTTCGCGAGAACGGCGTCCTGCGCCCGCTGCGCCGCGATCTCGCCGGCACGCGCGCCGAGGCGGTGCCGGCCAGCGAGAGCGTGCCGACCGACCCGCGGCCGGCGTCGATCTCCCGGCGCGGATTCGTCGCCGTCGTCGGCAGCACCTCGCTGGGGCTGACGATCATGATGGCCGGCCAGTCGATCGGCGGTCCCCTGCGCAACCTCGCGCTGCTCGCACCGCGCGGACGCGACTACGGCTCTGGCCCCAACGACTTTCAGATCAACAAGACCGCCGCCTCGGCGGGGATCGATTCGGTGCAGGCCGGTCCCACCTGGACGCTGCGGGTGAGCGGTCGCGAGGAGGCGACGCTCACGCGCGACGAGCTGCTGACGATGGAGCAGGCCACGCATGAGCTGCCGATCGCCTGTGTCGAGGGCTGGACCACGAAGCAGACCTGGACGGGGGTCCCGCTGGTCGCGCTCGCTCGCCTGGTCGGCAGCATGGACGCCGACGAGCTGACCGTCGAGTCGCTGCAGGAGTCCGGCTCGTTTCGCGACGCGAGCCTCGGCCCGGCGCAGTTCACCGATCCCCGGTCGCTGCTCGCGCTGAAGGTCAACGGCGCCGACCTGTCGATGGATCACGGCTTCCCGGCGCGCGTGATCGTGCCGGCGCTGCCCGGCGTGCACAACACGAAGTGGGTCGCGACGATGACGTTCCGGAGCGCGTGAGCGTGGGCCCGTTTCGCAGGATCTACGGCGCCGGCCCCCTGCACCTGCTGTCGGCGCTGGCCAGCATCGCCGTCGCCGGCTACGCCGCCGTCGAGATCCGCGGGCTCGGCGGTGCCGGAAGCGTCGCGCTCTGGTTCGTGGGCTCGATCGTCGTCCACGATCTCGTGCTGCTGCCCGTCTACTCGCTCGTGCAGCGCGTCGCCGGTCGCCTGGCGCGCGTGGACGCCATGCGAGCCCGGCCCGGCGCGCCGCCGCCGCCGGCTGTGCTGTTGATCGACCACCTGCGCGTGCCGGCGATGGTCGCGGGGCTGCTGTTCCTGCTGTTCTTCCCGTCGATCCTGCAGCGCAACGGCGGGTACGAAGACGCATCCGGACTGCAGAGCGACGTGTACCTCGAGCGCTGGCTCGCGATCACCGCCGCGCTGTTCGTGCTCTCGGGAGTGCTGTACGCGATCCGTCGCGGGCGCTCGGCCGCGGCGTACGCGTCACGCTGATCGTCACCGGCCGTAGGCCTCGATGAACTTCAGCCACAGCTCGCTGCGCGCGGGAAACGACGGGATCGCGTGCACGAGCCGTGACATCGGGACCTCCCCGACGATCGCGATCGTGGCGGCGTGCAGGAAGTCGGCGACCTCGGGCCCGACGAACGTCACGCCCACGAGCACCTCGCGCTCGCTGTCGACGACGAAGCGCGTGGTGCCCGCTGCGTTGCGCCCGACGAAGCTTGCGCCGGCGGTTGCCGAGGTCGGCAGGTCGTATGCCTCCGCGGAGATTCCCGCGTCGAGCGCCGAGGCGAGCGTGTGCCCGGTCGCCGCGACCTGCGGGTCGGTGAAGACGACGCGCGGCGAGAGCGGTCCCTCGATCTGGATGCGCGCATCGCCATCGCCGAGGATGCGGTCGGTGGCCACTCGCGCCTGGTACTTGCCCATGTGCGTCAGCAGTGCCCGCCCGTTGACGTCGCCCACCGCGTAGAGCCACTCGTGATCCGGGACGCGCAGCGTGTCGTCGACCTCGATAGAGGCTCCGGGCTGCAGGCCGATCGTCTCCAGTCCGAGCTCGTCGGTGAGCGGCCTGCGGCCGACCGCGACGAGCAGCCGGTCGCCGCCGATCACGCTGCCGTCGTCGAGCTCGACGCTGGTCGCACCGTCCTCGTCGCGCGCGACCCGCATGGCGCGCGCGCCGGTGCGAACGTCGATCCCGCGCTCGGCCAGGGCCGCGGCGACCTGCTCGCCGGCGAACGGCTCCTCGCGCGCGAGCAGTCGGTCGAGCGCCTCGATCACGGTCACGCGGGCTCCGAGCGAGCGCCACGCCTGGGCCATCTCGACGCCGACGACGCCTCCGCCGAGCACGACGAGATGACCGGGCACGTCGCTGGTCGTCGTGATCTCGCGATTGGTCCACGGCTGCGCCTCGGCGAGCCCCGGGATCGGCGGCATCGCGGCGCCCGTGCCGACGGCGACGATCACCGCCTCGCGCGCCTCGAGCACGTGGTCGCCGACGCGCACCCGCCGCTCGCCGTCCAGCCGCGCCGAGCCGCGCACGAGGGCGATGCCCTTGGACGCAAGCCACGGGACCTGGTTTGAGTCGTCGAGGTGGTTGATGATCTCGTCGCGGCGCTCGAGCGTCGCGACGGCGTCGACCCCGCGGCCATCCACCGCCTGCGCGGCGCCCGGGACGCGAGCGGCCTCGGCGAGCAGCTCCTGCGGGCGCAGCAGCGCCTTCGAGGGCATGCACGCATAGAAGCTGCACTCGCCCCCCACGAGATCGCGCTCCACGATCACGACCTCGCGGCCGCCCTCCGCCAGTCGGCCCGCGGCGACCTCGCCCGCCGGCCCCGCGCCGATCACGATCACGTCGTACGTCTCGGTGGGTGTGCTCATGGGGTGATTCTGCCTGCGATCGCGCGCTCAGGCCAGCGGGGGTGCTGCGGTCTGCGTCGCCTGGCGCCCCGGCTCCCAGCGCACGAGCTCGGGGTCGCCGCGCTCGGGCAGCGGGACCTCGATCGTGTCAAAGTCCCGTGGCACCTCGACGTCGTCGAACACGGCTCGCGCCTCGTCGCGGATCTGACCGCCCGAGTAGCGCGAGGAGAGGTGCGTGAGTGCCAGCATCCGCACCTCGGCGTCGGCCGCCACCTGGGCGGCCTGGCGAGCGGTGCTGTGACCCGTCTGCGCCGCGCGATCGGCCTCCTCGTGCAGGAAGGTCGCCTCGTGCACGAGCACGTCGGCGCGATGGGCGGCCACGACGACCGCGTCGGTCGGAGCCGTGTCGCCGCTCACGACGATCCTGCGCCCGCGCCGCTGCTCGCCGACGACCTGCTGCGGATGCACGCCGCCGACGACCTCGCCGCGCTGCAGGCGACCGAAGTCCGGGCCGGGCGTCACGCCCAGGCGCTCGGCGAGCTCGGCGTCGAAGCGGCCCGGCCGGGCGTCCTCGATCAGCGCGTAGCCGTAACAGCTCGTACGGTGGCGCACCGCGAACGGCACGATCTCGAAGTCGTCGCGGCGCACGGCTTCGCCGGGCTCGAGATCGCGCAGCGTCAGGCCGTAGCGCGGGCGGCCGTAGACCGGGCGCATGCGCTCGAGCAGCGCCGTCATGCCGGGCGGGCCGTGGACCGTCAGCGGGCGCTCGCGGTCGCGCAGCTCGAAGGACTTCAGCATCCCCGGCAGCCCGAGCCAGTGGTCGGCGTGCATGTGCGTCAGGAAGACGTCCGTGAGATCGGTCAGCCCGACGCTCCGCACGAGCTGGCGCTGGGTCCCCTCGCCGCAGTCCACGAGGATGCGATCGCCACCGCGACGGATCAGCAGCGCGGGCAGCCCGCGGCGCGCGGAGGGCACCGAGCCGGCCGTGCCGGCGAAGAACAGCGAGAGATCCATTCCCGGCGAGCGTACTGCGGCGAGGTCTGCCCCGCCTGAGGCTCTGCATGTAACCGACGAGCCGCCGCGGTGTCCTGTTGACCAATGGTCAACAACAGTGGGGACAGCATGGGCTCGATCGCACGCAGCTTCCGCACCGCCGGCCGCTGGACCTGGCGGCACTTTCGCCTGATCGCCGGGATCGCGCTCGTCGGCGGCCTCGCGCTGACGCTGACATCCCAGCGCGCGGCGATCGGCGCCGTCGACTGGACGATCGAGCCATGGGCGCTCGCCGGCTCCATCGCCCTGCTGGCGATCGCCCCGCTGCTGCAGGCATGGACGCTGCGGATCGCGCTGCGCCGGCTCGGCGCCTGCGCCCCGGCGGTCGGGACGCTTCGCGTCTGGGGCCGCTCGTTTCTGCTGCGCTACGAGCCCAGCGGCGTCATCGGCTTCGCCTATCGCGTCCGCCGGCGCGACGTCATCGGCGCCACGACGCCCCAGGCGCTGACCGCGGCCGGCTACGAGCAGCTCGCCGCTCTCGCCGCGGGAGCGATCGCGGCGGTGGCCGGCTTCGTCCTCGCCGGCGTCGATCCGCCGCTCGCGGCCCTCGTCGTGTTCGGGGTCATCGGATCCGCCGCGCTCGCGCTGCGCCCGGCCTGGTTCGGCGATCGGCTTGCACGCTGGGCCGCCAAGCGCGGGATCGCGGTGGCGGGCCCGCTGCGTCAGCGCACGCTCGCGTCGATGGTCGCGATCGACCTCGCCGGCTGGGCCACGACCGCGGCCGGGATCGCGCTGCTCGCCGGCGGGCTGCTCGGCGCGGACGCGCCCGGCGGCTTCGTCCTGCTCGGCGCGTTCGCCCTGTCGTGGGTCGCGGGCGTGCTGCTGCCGCTGCTGCCGGCCGGCCTCGGTCCGCGCGACGCCGTGCTCGCGCTCGGGCTGGCCGGCGTGACCGGCGTCGGCGCGGCGGCCGCGCTGGTGATCGCGCTGCGCGTCGTCTCGCTGGCGGGCGAGCTGCTCGCCGTCGCGATCGCGGAGATCGCGGCGCTCGTGCTGTCGCGGCGCGCACGAACGGCGACCGTCGCGCTCACGCCACCCCTCGCGCCGAGCGTGGGACCCGTCTCCCACGCGGACGCGCGCACGATCGTCGTCGTGCCGACCTACGACGAGCGCGAGGCGCTGCCGCTGTTCCTCGAGCGCTTCGCCGCGACGGGGATGGACCTGCTGATCGTCGACGACAGCTCGCCCGACGGGACCGGCGAGCTCGCCGAGGCGCTGGCGGCGCAACGGCCGTGGATGCACGTGATGCACCGCGCCGAGAAGGACGGCCTCGGGATGGCGTACCGGGCGGGGTTCGCCGAGTGTCTGGCCGAGGGCTACGGCGTCATCGGGCAGATGGACTGCGACCTCTCCCACCCGCCCGAGAAGCTCGCCGAGATGCGCGCGGTGCTGCTCGAGCGCGATGCCGGCCTCGTGCTCGGCTCGCGCTACCTGCCGGGCGGCGGCACCGACGGCTGGAGTCGCACCCGTCTTGCGATGAGCCGCATCGGCTGCCATGCCTCGCGCCTCGCGCTGGGCCTGCCGTTCTCAGACCTCAGCGGCGGCTTCAAGCTCTGGCGCGCCGACTGTTTGGCGGCGATCGACATGAACGAGCTGCTGAGCGCGGGGTACGCGTTTCAGGTCGAGACGACCCAGCTCGCACATCTCGGCGGCGCGCGCATCGAGGAGGTGCCGTTCGTCTTCTCCGAGCGGGTCGCCGGCGCGTCGAAGATGACGCTGCGGATCTCACTCGAGGGCATCCGGGTGACCTTCGCGCTGCGCCGCCACCACCGGCCGAGCCGCCGCGCCGGACTGCCCGCAGCCTTGTAGCCTCCTTGTGCACGCGCCCGTAGCTCAGTGGATAGAGCGCTCGCCTCCGGAGCGAGAGGTCAGAGGTTCAAATCCTCTCGGGCGCGCTGCTTTGCGAGCAGTGCACGGCAGCGTCGCAGCCGTCATCACTGCCCACGCGTCAACGCAGGCGTGAGACCGGGGAGCGCTGCCGCGCGCTCCCCGGACGCCTGCGGCTGCTACATGTCCTTCTGCAGCGCCTGCAGCGTCTCGCGGTCGGCGGCCAGGTTGGTGTCCTCGAGGTGCTCCTCGGCCTTGCTCACAGCGCCGCTGTTGTCGGCCACGGGAGAGTCGGTCGAGGCCGCGCCCTGCCCGCCTGTGAGCTGCTCGGCGCGATCGTCCACGGCACCGGCCATGCCAGCATCGTCCCCAGATGCGTCGGCAGCCGCGCCACCGTCCCCGGACCCGTCGTCGGCGGGCTGCGCCTCTGCCTCGGTCGTGGAATCAGCAGCGAGTGCCTCCGCCGTCGTGTCGCGCTCGTCGTCAACCTGTGCGGCTTGATCCTCTTGCATGGGCACTCTCCGTAACGTTGCCGGGGTCGGACGGGGGCTACCCAGTCTCCCGGCAACCACAACGCGCGCGAATGCGAACGCGCCAGCCGCGCCGGACAAGCCTCAATCCCAGGGCGACGGCACGTCGGTCGTGACGTCGACCGTGCCCTGCAGGCCCTCGCCGTCGGCCTCCACGACGGCGATGTCCCTGCCGGCGAGCTCCCCTCCGAAGCGCAGCTCGTACGGGCCGCCGTCCGGTCCGCTGACCGCGACGTTGCCGGCGCCGACCCTGCCGAGGTCCTCCAGCGCGCCCTGCACGGCGGCGGCCGCAGCGTCGAACGCCAGCGGGCCGGTCTGCTGTCCCGAGTAGGTCAGCGTGTAGGTCCCGCCGGTGGCGGCGACGGCGACCGCCTGGACGGGCGGCTCGGGAAGTGGGTGTCGCGCTGGCATGGCTCTCTCCTGGATCTCGTGACGATGCTCGGCAGCTCGGCTAGGACGGCGCGAAGAACTCGCGCAGCTTCTGCGCGACGAGGTCCGGGCGCTCCTCGGGCGGGAAGTGGCCGCAGTCGGGCAGGTACTCGAAGCGCACGTCGTCGGCGTGCGCGGCGAGATCCTCGACCGAACCGCGCTTGAGCACAGGGTCCTGCTCGCCGTTGAGCCACAAGGTCGGCGTCGTCAGGCGCCGCCCGCGAAAGCGCCCGCGCACCCAGGACGGATAGTCGTGCAGCAGGAAGCTGCGATAGACCTGCTGCGCGGCTCGCGCCCGGGCCGGCTCGGCGAAGCGGGGAGCGAAGCGCTGGACCTCCGCCATCACGGCATCCGAGCGCGTCGAGATGAGCTTGCAGATCGCGCGCAGCACGCGCGGCGAGGACCCAACGCGGTGGCCGATCCCCGGGCTCGCCAGCAGACCCTGGTAGGCGAAGCCGGGAAGCGCGGCGAGGACCCCGATGCCGCCCTTGGGCCAGACGTGGCCGGTGTTCATCGGCACGTAGCGGCGCACGCGCTCGGGGTGCTCGAGGCAGACGATGAAGCCGACGACCCCGCCCCAGTCGTGACCGACGAGGCAGACCTGCTCGAGCTCGAGCGCGTCGAGCACGCCGACGACGTCGCGGGCGAGCTCCTCCTTGCGATAGCCGCGCGGCGTCGCCTCGCTCCAGCCGAAGCCGCGCAGGTCGACGGCGAGCACGCGAAAGTCGCCGGCCAGCAACGGCATGACCTCGCGCCAGGTCCACCAGTGCTGCGGCCAGCCGTGCAGGAGCACGACCGGCGGGCCGCTGCCGCCGCTGTCGGCGACGTGCAGGCGCGCGCCGCGCACGCTGACGAAGCGATGCTCGACGCCCGCGAGCACGGGCATGCCGCTGAGATCCACGCTGCGAGCCTACCCGGCGCCCACGCTCGAGCTCAGCCCAGCGCCGGGATCTCCTGCACGAGCGACAGCACGGGCGCGAACAGGTCGCCGTGCTCGGCGACACGCTCGATCACCTGCGACGCCTCGAAGACGAGCTGCTGCGGATTGCCGCTGATGTGACAGGCGCGCACTTCGTCCCACGTGATCGGCGTCGAGACCGTCGGCCGGTCGCGAGCGCGCAGCGAGTAGACGCAGACGGTCGTCTTGTGCTCGTCGTTCTGGCTGTAGTCGATGAAGATCTTGCCCGCGCGCAGGCTCTTCGCCATCCGCGAGACGACGAGGTCGGGCTCGGCTGCCTCAAGCGTCTCGGCGACGGCCTTCGAGAAGCCCTTGGTGAGCTGGTACGTCGCGCCCGGCGCGTTGAGCGGCACGTAGACCTGCATGCCCTTGCTGCCGGAGGTCTTCGCAAACGCCTGCAGCCCGAGGCCCTCGAACATCCCCTGCAGCAACAGCGCGACTCGACAGCACTCCACGATCGTCGCGGGCGGCCCGGGGTCGAGGTCGAAGACCATCATCGTGGGACGCTCGATCGGCACCGCCCGCGACAGCGACGTGTGCAGCTCGAGCGCTGCGAGGTTGCCGAGCCAGACGAGCGTCGGCAGGTCCTCGCAGACGCAGAACTCGACGATCTTCTCCGACAGCGCGATCGGCGCGACCTGCACCCAGTCGGGCCGGTGACCCGGACACTGCTTCTCGAAGAAGCTCTTGCCCTCGACGCCGTTGGGAAAGCGCACGCGCGTCAGCGGCCGGCCTCCGAGGTGTCCGAGCAACGCCGGCGCGATGTGGACGAGGTACTCGATGACGTCGCGCTTGGTGAAGGAGACCTGCGGATACATGACCTTGTCGAGGTTCGTGACCTTCAGCGCGCGCCCGCCGACCTGCACCTCGATGCCGTCGCGCAGCGGCGTGCCGGCATCCAGGAACGCCGACCGCGGCGCCTCCTCGCGCAGCCCCTTGTAGGAGGGGTGGCGCAGCATGCCGTCGCTCGTCCACTCGGTGAACTCGACCTCCGCCACACGCGTCGGCTCGACGAAGACCGACCCGCGCGGCGGCTTCGCGGTCCCGGCGGCGAAGGGCGAGTCCGCGCGCCGCTGCAGGACCTCGGAGAGGCGGTCCAGCTCGGCCTCGGTGAAGCCCGTGCCGACGCGACCCGCGTAGCGCAGTGCCCCGTCCTGCTCGACGCCGACGAGCAGCGCGCCGATGCGGTCGGTGCGCTTGCCGGCGCCCGGCACCCAGCCGCCGACGACCACGTCCTCGCGGCGCACGTTCTTGACCTTCAGCCAGCACGGCGACCGCCGGCCGGGCTCGTAGAGGCTGTCGAGCTTCTTCGCGACGACGCCCTCGAGGCCGTTGCGCAGGCTCGCCTCGAGCATCGCGGCGCCGTTGCCGACGACGTGCTCGGGCGTGCGCCACGCTGGTCCTTCGAGGCCGAGCTCGGCAAGCCGCGCGCGGCGCTCGCCGTAGGGCAGCGCGAGCAGCGGGTGGCCGTCGAGCCACAGCAGGTCGAAGATCACGTAGGCGACGGGCACCTCCTTCGAGCGCCTGCGCGCTGCGCTGTCGGAGCTCACGTGCATGCGCGACTGCAGGCGCCCGAAGCTCGGGCGGCCGTGCTCGTCGAAGGCCACGATCTCGCCGTCGAGGATCGCATGGTGTGAGCTCAGCGCCCGGTTCAGCGGGCGCAGCTCCGGATAGGACGCGGTGATGTCGTTGCCGTTGCGGCTCTCCAGGCGCAGGCGGCCGGGCTCGGAGTAGGCCAGCGCGCGGACGCCGTCCCACTTGACCTCGAAGGCCCAGCCGGCGTCGCGGACCGGCAGCGATCCGGCGCGCGCGAGCATCGGCTTGAGCTGCTCGGGCATCGGCTGGCGCGTCGGATCCGACGGCGGATCCATGCGGTGGATCATCCAGTCCTTGCCGGGAGGCTCGTTCTTCGAGCGCTTGAGCGGAAATAGCCCGTAGCGGCCGTTGAGGCGCTCGCCGTGGAAGGTGACCTCCACCTTGGCGTCGTCGAACTTGTGCTCCTCGTACGTGCCGCGATCCCAGATGCGCATCGTGCCGGCGCCGTAGGAGCCCTTCGGGATGTCGCCCTCGAAGTCGAGGTACTCGAGCGGGTGATCCTCGGTGTGGACGGCGAGGCGGTTGTCCTTCGGATCCTCGGGAATGCCGTTGGGGATCGCCCAAGAGACGGCGACGCCGTCGTGCTCCAGGCGCAGGTCCCAGTGCAGGCGGGTCGCGTGGTGCTCCTGCACGACGAAGCGCCTGGCCCCGTCCGGCACGCCGGACGCGTGCGACCGATCCCCCGCGGGCTCCGGGGTCGCTTCGGCGTCGCGCTTGCGCCGGTAGTCGTTCAGGCGGTCGGCCACGCCGACAGTCTGCCCGCTGCGCCGCCCCCCACGCGGCGAAGCTCAGGCAGGCGCGCGGGGCGTGCGCGCCGCGGTGTCGCCGCGGGAATCCCAGGTCCCGCGGCGGTCACCGTCGTGGAGCTGCGCCCGCAGCGGGCGCAGGCGCGTCGTCAGGCTGGTATGCCCGTGCGCTGCGACTGCTTCTCGGTCGCGGCGGAGGAGATCAGCCCCAGGCCGAGCAGCGCGATGCCGTTGAGCAGATGATTGAAGTTCTCCAGGTCGCCGCGGCCTTCCATCCCGATGATCGTGAGGTTCGTCGGACCGACGAAGCCGATCACGAACGCTGCGACGTAGAAGATGCCGACTCCGAGGCAGGCGCCCTCGGCGGTCGTCGTCGCCTGGCGCGACATGATCAGCAGGAAGCCGCCGATGGCGAGGTGGACGACGTTGTGGAACGGGTTGACGCTGAGGCCGGACAGGAGGAGGAAGTCATCCGTGTTCTGCAGGAAGCCCCCGAAGCCGGTTGCGATGAACCCAATCAGCCCGATTCCCACGTACAGGGCGCCGAACAGCGGCATGACCCTCTGCGCAAGACTTGAATTGCCTGACATCCCCTGGTACCTCCCACGGTAGCTCCACGATTGCCGACAGCCGATGGCCGACGCCGACGAGGCGCGAGTGTACCGCTCGTTCCAGTCATTGCGCCAGCCCAACCCCGCTCGCGCGCCAGCCGGATGGTGGCTCCCGCGCCAGCTTCGATGCGCGCACGAGGCCGCACATCTGCACGTGAGCGGCGAGGTTGCCCGAGACGACGACGCCATCGATCTCGTCGTTGTTCTGACACTCGCCTGCAGGCCGAGCTCGTACGCGCGGGCGGCGGCGCACCGATCGACCTGCGCCGGCGAGCCGCGCTCGGATCGCCTCAGCCGCCGGCGACGGCCGGCAGGATCGTCAGCTCGCCGCCTGCGGGCACCGCCGTCTGCAGGCCGTCGAGGAAGCGGATGTCCTCGCCGCCGATGTAGACGTTGACGAAGCGGCGCAGATCGCCGTCGAGATACAGGCGGTCGCGCAGCTCGCCGTGCTCGGCGAAGACCGACTCCAGCGCCTCCCCGACCGTCGCTCCCTCGGCCTGCACCTGCGCGGCGCCTCCGGCGGCCTCGCGCAGCTGGGTCGGGATCTTCACGGTGATCGACATCAGACGCTGACCCCCTGCTCGGCGAAGGCCGCCTCGAAGGAGTCGATCGTGGCGTCGACCTCGTAGGCGTGAAACGAGTCGCGGACCGCGTCGAGCGTCTTCAGGCCGTCGCCGGTGATGACGAGCACGACGCGCTCGTCTGCGCCGATGTCGCCGCGCGCGGCGAGCTTCGCCAGCACGGCGGTCGTCACGCCCCCGGCCGTCTCGGTGAAGATGCCCGTCGTCTCGGCCAGCAGGCGGATGGCGTCGCGGATCTCCTGGTCTGAGACGTCGTCGATCGACCCGCCGGTGGAGCGTGCGAGGTCAAGCGCGTAGGGGCCGTCGGCGGGGTTGCCGATCGCCAGCGACTTGGCGATCGTGTCGGGCTTGACCGGCCGGCAGGCGTCCTTGCCCTGCGCGTATGCCGTCGCGACCGGCGAGCAGCCCGTCGCCTGGGCGCCGTTCATCGTCGGGATCTCGCCGTCGATCAGGCCGATGTCGATCCACTCCGAGAAGCCCTTGGCGATCTTCGTGTACAGCGAGCCGGACGCGATCGGCACGACGCAGCGGTCGGGAAGCTCCCAGCCGAGCTGCTCGGCGATCTCGAAGGCGACGGTCTTCGAGCCCTCGGCGTAGTACGGGCGCATGTTGATGTTCACGAAGGCCCAGTTCTCGCGGTCTCCCGACAGCTCCGTGCACAGGCGGTTGACGTCGTCGTAGTTGCCGCGGACCTTCACGAGGTTCGTGCCGTAGATCGCGGTCGCGAGCTGCTTCTGCTCCTCGAGGTCGGCCGGGATCAGCACATAGGAGTCCATTCCCAGCGCGGCGCCGTGGGCGGCGACGGAGTTGGCGAGGTTGCCCGTCGAGGCACAGGCGAGCGTGTCGAAGCCGAGCTCGCGGGCGCGGGTCGCGGCCACCGAGACCACGCGGTCCTTGAAGGAGTGCGTCGGGTTGTGCGCGTCGTTCTTGACCCACACCTCACCGAGGCCGAGGCGCTCGGCGAGCCGGTCGGCGCGGATCAGCGGCGTGCAGCCCGCGGGCAGGCCGGTGCGGGTCTGCGGCTGCCCTCCCGCGAGCGGCAGGAAGTCGTGGTAGCGCCAGATGTTCTGCGGGCCGCCCTGGATCCGGCGACGCAGCGAGCCGACGTCCGAGACCGGCTCGTGCTCGTAGGAGACCTCCAACGGGCCGAAGCACCGGGAGCACACGTAGCGCGCCTCCAAGGGGTACTCCGTCGTGCACTCTCTGCACCTGAGCTGCGTCGCCGCCATGTGAACCTCCGCCTGGGATCTTGTGGCGAGGCCGCACGGCCATGCCACATCTGACAGGAATTGGCACCGTTTCCGCTTGCGCGGAGTGGTTGCCGGGGCTTCACAGGGCCTGTCCCTCCACCCCTCTGGATGTGTCCAGCTCTCAGAGGGCACAATAACAGCCATGCCGAACCTCCCGAAGCCACGATTCGGGCGTCCCGCACGCGGGCGCGCGACGGTTGCCGGCTCGCACACGGCCGCCGTCGAGACGCCGAACGTCGAGATCGTCGAGGCCGAGGGCCTGCGCTGGCTGCACATCGAGCGCCCGCAGCCGGCCGACCGCACGTGGCTCGAGGAGCACTTCGACTTCCACCCGCTGGACTACGAGGACGTCTTCTCGCGCAACCAGCGCCCGAAGGTCGACGAGTACCCGGAGTACCTCTTCGTCGTCCTGCACTTTCCGCGCTTCGACAAGTCGGTCGGGCGCCTGAACGCCGCCGAGCTGGACATGTTCGTCGGGCCGGACTTCGTCATCACGCTGCCCAACGAGCCGATCCAACCCCTGGAGTACCTCTTCGAGCGCTGCAAGACGCGCGAGGAGCAGCGCGACACGCTGTTCGCCAAGGGCCCGGGCTACCTGCTCTACAAGGTCGTCGACGACTGCGTCGACGCCTCGTTTCCGATGCTCGCGAAGATGGGCAACAAGCTCGAGAAGCTCGAGGACGAGATCTTCGAGGGCCGCTCGGGCGAGATCGTGCGCGACATCTCCAACGTCAAGCAGGAGATCATCAACTTCCGCAAGATCGTCCGCCCGCAGCGCACGGCGCTGCGCGACCTCGAGCGCACGAAGCGCTACATCCCCGAGGGGCTGGACATCTACTTCGACGACATCAACGACGCGTCGGAGCGCATCTGGGACATGCTCGAGAACTTCAAGGAGGTCGTCGAGGGCCTCGAGTCGACGAAC
>Ga0208736_1000251_pt1 | contig 16343 bp, 19 predicted proteins | sample AntDryMetagUQ255_FD_188090 | JGI IMG/M metagenome (GOLD analysis project Ga0208736, IMG submission 188090) | Polar desert microbial communities from Antarctic Dry Valleys - UQ255 (SPAdes) | ecosystem: Environmental > Terrestrial > Soil > Desert | place: Antarctic Dry Valleys | collected 2008-12-31 | reverse complement strand
CCCGCTCGCCCCTTGCAATGCGTGCTGCTGCCGTCCAACTCACCGCCACCGCAGACTTCGATCGCAACCTCGAACGCGCCGATCGCCTGACGCGCGCGGCGGCGGCGGATGGTGCGCAGCTCATCGTGCTGCCGGAGAAATGGACCGCACTCGGTCGCGGCGACGCGCTCGTCGCGGGCGCTCAGTCGCTCGACGGTCCGGCGATCACGTGGGCGCGCGCGATCGCGCGCGAGCTGCAGATCGATCTGGTGGCGGGGTCCTTCTCCGAGCGCGTCGGCGGCGAGGAGCGGCTGCGCAACACGTCCGTGCACGTCGGGCCCGACGGCGAGATCCACGCGAGCTATCGCAAGGTGCACCTGTTCGACGTCGTTCTCGAGGGCACGGTCTACTTCGAATCCGAGCACGAGCAGGCCGGCGACGAGCTCGTCGTCAGCACGACTGCGGACGGCGTCGAGCTCGGCCTGAGCATCTGCTACGACCTGCGCTTCCCCGAGCTGTACCGGATCCTCGCGCTCGGCGGGGCACGGATCTTCAGCGTGCCGGCCGCCTTCACCGTGCCGACGACGCGCGATCACTGGGAGGTTCTGCTGCGAGCGCGGGCGATCGAGGACCAGGCGTTCGTCGTAGCCGCCAACCAGATCGGCGAGCACGCGCCCCGGCTGCGCTCCGGCGGGCGCTCGATGATCGTCGACCCGTGGGGGCTCGTGTTGGCGCTCGCGCCCGACCGCGAGGGGCACATCGTCGCCGACCTCGATCTCGAGGCGCAGGCGCGGATCCGCCGCGATCTGCCGGCGCTCGCCAACCGCCGCCCGTCCGCATACCGCTGGCCGGTCGAGGTGGCGACCTGATGGCCGCCTCGCGCGCCGCCGGCAGCGACAAGCGCCGCATGATCCTCGACGCCGCCGTCGTCGCGTTTGCCAACCGCGGCTTTCACGCCTGCCGCGTCTCAGACATCGCCGACGAGGCGAACGTCGCCTACGGCCTCGTCTATCACTACTTCCGTAGCAAGGACGAGGTGCTCGACACGCTGTTTCTCGATCGCTGGAACATCCTGCTCGACGTCATCGCCGAGATCGACGGCCAGGACATCCCGGCGCGCGAGAAGCTCTACGCGATCGCCTCGTTCATCATCGAGTCCTATCGCCACGACCCCAACCTGATGAAGGTCATCATCGTCGAGGTCACGCGGGCGGCGAACTCCTTTGGCCGCACCCATCTGGACAAGATCCGCGAGGCCTATGCGCTGATCGCCGAGATCGTCGACAAGGCGCAGGCCGACGGGACGTTCAAGCGCACCGTCACCCCCGCCTTCGCGGCGATGGCGTTCTACGGCGCGATCGAGCAGGTGCTGACCGGTTGGATCTTCGACATGCTGCCCTCCGGCGAAGCTGAGCTGGACGAGGCCAAGGCGCTGATCGTCGAGACGATCTGCGGTGGATTGGATGCTGCGCCCACTTCCGCCGGTGCCGTCTGAGAGGATGCAGCCCATGCCTGGCAACGACATGACCAAACGGCTCGTCTGGTCCGGCTTGCTCGCCGGCCTTGGTGCACTGGCCTCGATCGCCACGACGAAGTTGGCGGCGATCATCTGGCGCAAGCTCTACGACGAGGATCCGCCGGAATGACCGCCGATCGCGACGACCTGCCGCCCGAGCCCGAGACCGTCGTCGAGGGCGACGCGATCGAGCTGCCCAGCGAGCCTGTCGCAGACACCGGCGCCCCGTACGTCGCGTCCGCGGGGCCCGTCTACGAGCCCGAGCCGTTCGAGGCTCGCGCGTACGCAGCGGCGTCGGCTCCCGCGGCGGCCTCGTCGTCGCGGTCCGGCTGGCCCGACGCGGGAATCGATCTGTCCGAACGTCCCGAGTATCTCGTCGGCGCCGCCTTCGCGGGCGGTCTTCTGTTCGCTCTGATCCTGCGCAAACTTGGCAACTGACAGCCCCACACAGGAGCTCTCGCAGACCGTTCAGGAGATCTCCGAGCGCGCGTCGCTGCTGGTGCGCGAGGAGATCGAGTTGGCCAAGGCGGAGATCACCGCCAAGGTCACCAAGCTGCTCAAGGCGGCCGTCATCGGCATCTCGGCCGGGATCTTCGTCATCGTCGGCCTGCTGTTCCTGCTGCACGGCGCCGCGTGGCTTGTGTACTACGTGCTGCCGGTTGGCAACGCGATCTTCTGGGGCTTCTTCGTCGTCGCCGGGCTGCTGTTCCTGCTCGGCGGGATCGCCGGCTACCTCGCCGCGCGCTTCATGAAGGAGGGCGCCCCGCCGACACCGGACATGGCGATCGATGAGGCGGGGAAGATCAAGAAGATCTTCAGGCGCAAAGGCCGCTGATGGCCACCCACCAGCGCACGCCCGAGCAGATCCGTGCCTCGATCGAGGCCAACCGCCGCGAGCTCGGCAGCGCTGTCGAGAAGCTTCGTGACGAGGTCGCCGTGCTCACCGACTGGCGCCGACAGCTCGTCGTGCACCAGAAGAAGGCTCTCATCGGCGCGGCCGCCGTCGGCTTTCTGATCGGTGGCGGCATCGGCGCCATCGGCGGCCTGTTCCGCCGCGGCTAGCCTGCGCGGCTAGTCGCACCGGCACCGTCCGACCCGCTCCATAGCCTGCCGCGCGTGTCCGTCTGGGACGCCCTGACAACGCGGCAGATCGCGCGCATCATGTTCACCGCGGCCGCGTTCTTGGGCGTGATGTACCTGGTCGTGGAGATCCGCGGCACGCTGCTGTTGCTGGGGATCGCGATCTTCCTCGCGGTCGCGCTCGGGCCAGCGGTCGACCTCTTTGCGCGCTGGATGCCGCGCGCCGCGTCGATCCTCGTCGTGTACCTGCTGATCCTTCTCGTCTTCGTAGGCGTGCTGGCGCTGATCGTGCCGCCGGTCATCAACGGCGCGAGCGACCTGTCGCGCGACATTCCCGGCTACATCGAGGATCTGCAGAACAACGGCACGTATCGCGACTTCGACAAGAAGTACAACGTCACCGACCGGCTGAAGGAGGAGGCCGGCAAGCTCTCCTCGAGCCTCGGCGACGCCGCGGGCGCGATCCAGAGCATCGCAACGGGGGCCTTCAACGCGGCCTTCCAGATGCTCACGATCCTGACGATGACGTTCTTCCTGCTGCTGGACGGCAAACGGATCGTCGCGTTCCTGTTGCGCCGTTTCGGGCGTGGTCGCAAGGGGCGCCAGGCGCGGTTGTTCGAGGTCACGAAGCGGATCTACAAATCGACCGCCGGCTATGTCGCCGGCGCGCTGACGATCACGACGATCAACGGCCTCATAACCCTGGTCGTTCTGACGCTGCTCGGAGTGCCATTCGCGGTCCCGCTCGCGGTGCTGATGGCGTTCTTCGGGCTGATCCCGCTCGTCGGTGCGACGATCGGCGGCGTGATCATCCTGCTGGTCACGCTGTTCACCGACGACTTCCCGCAGGCGACGATCATCTACGCGATCGTCCTGATCGTCTACCAGCAGGTCGAGAACAACGTGCTGCAGCCGTTCGTGTTCAAGCGCACGGTGAACGTGCCGCCGCTGGCGGTGATCGTGGCGATTCTTGCCGGCTCGGCGCTGCTCGGTGTCGTCGGCGCACTGCTCGCGATCCCGATGGCCGCGGCGCTGCAGATCGTGATGAGCGAGTGGTTCGGCGAGGAGCCCCAGCACAAGCCGCCGCTGTCGGCACCGCCGCCGTCCGAGCCGCCCGAGGGGCCGCCGAAGAAGCCGCGACCCGGGAGTGCCAAGCCGCCAGCGCCGAAGAAGCCGCCGGGCACCGCCCCCGCCTGAGCGCTCAGCCAGGCTCAGTCGGCGGTCAGCGCGCTTGCGTGCATACCGCCGATGCCGATCATGCCGGGGCCGGCGTGCGCGCCGATCACGGGGCCGACCTCGCTGACGAAGATCGGCTCGCAGCCGAAGATGTCCAGGCCGCGGTCGACGAGCTTCTGCGCGCGATCAGCCGCCTGGATGTGCTGCACGCACCAGACGTCGGCGCCGTCGCCGTGCAGCGTGCGCATGTACTCCACCATCCGCTCGAAGGCGCGCCCGGCCGTGCGCACGCGCTCGACAGGAGTGACCTGCGATTCCAGCGACAGGATCGGCTTGATCTTCAGTGCGCCGCCGATCCAGGCCTGTGCGCCACCGATCCGGCCACCGCGCCGCAGGTATTCCAGCGTGTCGGGACAGAACCAGATCCGCAGGCCCTCGCGGGCGCGGCGGGCATGGTCTGCGACCTCGCCGCGGCTCGCGCCGCGCCGCGCGCGGTCCGCCGCCGCCAGCACCTGCAGGCCGAGTCCGCCGCAGGTCGTGCGCGAGTCGATCACCTCGATGCGCCCGTCGAAGCCGTTCTCGGCGAGCTGGCGCTGGGCCTGGCCGGCCGAGTCGAACGTTCCCGAGACAGCCGCCGACAGGTGCAGCGAGACGATGTCGTGGCCGGCCTGCAGCAGCGGCTCGTAGCAGGCCAGGAAGTCGCCGACCGACGGCTGCGATGTGGTCGGCAGGTCCGATGCGTCGCGCAGCCGCGCGTAGTAGTCGTCGAGGTCTTCGAGCAACTCGCTCTCGCGTTCGAGCGCCTCGCCCCGCTTGACGTAGAGCGAGACCGTGTGGACCGCGTTCGCCGCGATCAGCTCCGGCGGCAGGTATTGCGTGCTGTCCGTGACGATTGAGACGGCCATTGCGCTACGAGCGTAGATGAGGATCGACAACGAGCTTGCTCGCGGCACCGCCCGCCGGTGCAAGCAGCGCTTCGTGCAGCTCATCGAGGCCGATCGTCGGACCCGCGAGCGCGCGCCAGTCCACCGCGCCGCTTGCGAGCAGCTCGAGCGCGCGGTCGACCTCGGCGCGCGAGTGGTGAAACGCGCCGCGCACGTCGAGCTCGGCGTAGTGCAGCGGGCTCGCCGGCAGCGTGACCTGCGTTCCCGACGGGCAGCCTCCGACGAGCACGACCGTCGCGCCCGGAGCGGCGGCATCGATCGCCGCGCGCCAGGACTCGGTACGGCCGACGGCCTCGAGCACCAACTCGTGCGAGCCGAGCCGCTCGACGGCCCGCGCGCCGAACGCCTGCGCCTGCTCGCGCCGCTGCGGATGACGGTCGGCGAGCGTCACCTCGCGCCCCTCGAGCACGAGCAGCCGCGCCAGCATCAGGCCCATCGTGCCGCCGCCGAGAACCGCGGCGTCAGCGCCCTCGCCCGCGCGCGCGACGGCGTGCAGCGCGGCCGCGAGCGGCTCGGCCATCGCGGCGCCCTGCGCTGCCAGGCCATCGGGGAGCGCGTGCAGCGCGCCCAGCGGCGCAGCGATCCGCTCGGCGAAGCCGCCGAGCACCCATGCCATGGCGTCGCACAGCTGCGGGCGCCCGGCGTCGCAGGGCGCGCACACTCCGCATGCGACCGAATCGCCGACGAGCACGCGCTCGCCCGTGTCGGTCCGCACACCCGCCGTCTCGTGTCCGAAGCGCGCCGGGTAGGGCCCGAGCACCTTGTGACCATGGCGCAGCATCTTCAGATCGGTCGCGCAGGCCGTCGCCGCGTGGACCTCGACGACGACCTCGCCCTGCGGCTCGGCGACCTCCTCCACGCGCAGGTCGCCGGGGCCGTGCAGGACCGCGGCCCTCACGGCTCGACGACCACCTTCAGCGCCACGCCGCGGCGTTGAAGGTCAAGCGCCTGCGCGGTCTCGTCGAGCGTGAGCCTGTGCGTCACGAGCGCCGCCGGATCGATCTGGCCCGAGGCGATCAGCGAGAGTGCCTCGAGCATGTCCGCCGGACCGGCCGAGTAGCTCGAGCAGATGGCGATCTCGCGCATGAAGAGGCGCTCGCTGTCGAGATTCAGCGGCGTCCCCGGCGCCGGCGGCGCGTACAGGCACAGCGAACCACCGGGAGCGACGGCGTCGGCGCCCGCGGCGATCGCGTCGCGCTTGTCGATCGTGACGAGCGCGACGTCGACCGGTTCGTCGGCGTGATGCGCGGCGCCCCAAGCCTCGGCCAGCAGGCGTCGGTCTTCGCGCGGCTCGCGGATCCACACCGCCTCGACTCCGCGCGCGCGGGCGGCCGCGATGCTCAGCAGCCCGTTCGTGCCGGCACCGACGACGAGCAGGCAGTCGCCGCCGCGCAGGCCCGCGCGGTCCAGCGCGCGTAGCACGCAGGCCAGCGGCTCGACGAACGTGCCCGCGAGCGGATCGAGCTCGCCCAGTGCGAGCAGCTCGGGTACGAGTGGCGCGATCACGCGCACCCGCTCGGCGAAGCCGCCGGGATCAAGGCCGGTTGCGCGAAACTGCTCGCACAGCGTCTCGTGGCCGCGCCGGCAGCGCCGGCATTCGCCACACGGGGCGTGGTGATGAAGGACGACGCGGTCGCCCGTGCCGACGCCGGCGACGCCCGTGCCGACCTCGAGCACCTCGCCGACGAGCTCGTGGCCGAGCACCGCGGGGAGCTTGCGCGTGACGTAGCTCTCGCTGACGTCCGAGCCGCAGACGCCGCACGCGAGCACTCGACAGACGACCTCGCCCGCGCCCGCGACCGGATCGGGCACCTGCTCGAGGACGACCTCGCGCGAGGTGACGGATCTGGCGACCCTCACGAGGAGGGGCAGGCGAGCGCAGCGATCGACTCGCTCGTCGGCGGCGCGACCACGCCGTTCTCGGTCACGAGCGCTGTGATCAGCTCGGCGGGCGTGACGTCGAACGCCGGGTTGCGGCACGACGTCCCCTCGGGCGCCAGCAGCACGCCGCCGGCGTAGAGGATCTCCTCGGCGCTGCGCTCCTCGATGACGATCTCATCGCCGCTGGCGATCGCGGCGTCGATCGTCGAGGTCGGCCCGGCGACGACGAACGGGATCCCGGCAGCGCGCGCCGCCAGCGCGTGCGCGTAGGTGCCCACCTTGTTGGCCACGTCGCCGTTGGCGGCGACCCGATCGCAGCCGACGATGACCGCATCGACCTCACCGCGGCGGATGAGCCCGGCGGCCGCACCGTCGACGATCAGCTCATGGGCGATGCGCAGGCGGCGCAGCTCCCAGATCGTCAGGCGTGCGCCCTGCAGCAGCGGCCGCGTCTCGCAGGCCAGCACCGAGACATCTCCCCGGCGCGCGAGTTCGATCGCGATAGCGAGCGCCGAGCCGGACCCGCCGCACGCCAGCGCGCCGGTGTTGCAGTGCGTGAGGATGCGCCGCGCGCCCGCCAGCAGGTCGGCGCCCTGCAGCGCGATCGCGGCGCTCGCCGCGTCCTCGGCTGCATGGATCGCCTCGGCTTGGGAGCGCGCCACGTCGGCGCGCTCGGCCTCGGGGGCGAGCAGCGCGGCGACCTGCACGCGGTTGACCGCCCACGCGAGGTTGACGGCCGTCGGCCGAGCGCCGCGCAGCACGGTCGCAGCCTCCTCGACAGCGTCGGCCTGCGGTGCCCGGGCGATCTGCAGAGCCAGCCCGTAGGCGGCGGCGATCCCGATGTTCGGGGCTCCGCGGATCGCGAGCCGCGCGATCGCCGCGGCGGTGTCGGCGGCACCGTGCAGATCCAGCCAGGTCTCGTCGGCCGGCAGCAACGTCTGGTCGAGAATGCGAAGGCAGCGGCCGTCCCATTGCAGCGCAGCGGTGGGCGGCGAGGTGGCGGAGGTGGCGGAGGTGGCGGACGCGGCCATAGCGCGATGCTACTCTCGCCGCTCGATGCGCCGCCTGATAGTTGCCGCTGTACTGGCTGCGCTCTTCGCGCCGGTCTCTGCGCAGGGGGCGGACCCGATCATGCCGCTCGGCGACGTCCAGCCCGGCGCCCGCTGCACCGCCCTCAGCGTCGTGCGCGGCACGGCGATCTCCTCCTTCGACGTCGAGGTTCTCGATGTGCTCGATCGCCAGCGTCCGGAGATCGCCCGCATCCTTGTGCGTGTCTCCGGCGCGGCCGTCGCGGGGACCGGCATAGGTCCGGGCTTCTCGGGATCGCCGATCTACTGCGCCGGCGCCGACGGCGTCAGCCGCAACATCGGCGCGATCTCCGAGGGGATCGGCGACTATGGCGGCTTCACCGTGCTCGCCACCCCGATCGAGGTGATTCTCGCCCAGCCGCTCGTTCCCGCTCCGGCGCGCTCGCGCCTGGGCACGCGCAGCCTGCAGGGCCCGCTGACGATCAGCGGCCTGCGCCCCCGCCTCGGCGCGGTGCTCACACGCGCCGCGCGCAAGGCCGGCCGCACGCTGATCGCCTCACCGGCGACCGCACGCGCGGCCTTCCCGCCGCAGCCGCTCGTGCCCGGCGCGGCAGTCGCCGTCGGCCTGACGTCGGGCGACGTCGCGCTCGGTGCGGCGGGCACCGTCGCCTACAACGACGGCGCGAACGTATGGTCCTTCGGCCATGAGCTCGAGGGCGCCGGGCGTCGTGCGCTGTTTCTCCAGGACGCGTACGTCCACACCGTCGTCAACAACCCGATCAACACCCCCGACCTGTCGACGTACAAGCTCGCCTCGCCGGGCAACGACCTCGGCACGGTCACGGGCGACGGCCTCGCCGCCATCACGGGCCAGGTCGGCAGCCCACCGCCCAGCTACCCGCTGCGCGTGACCGCGCGCGACCTCGACAGCCGCCGCATCCGCAGCCTGCTCGTCCGCGTCGCCGACGAGGGCGACGTCGGCCGTCCGGCAGGAATCTCGGCGCTGGGGCTCGTCAGCAGCGGCGCGCTGCTGGAGGCGGTCACGGCCGTGCAGGCCGGCGCGCCCGCGCGCCAGAGCGGCGACATGTGCGTGACCGTGCGGCTGCGCGAGCTGAAGACACCGCTGCGCGTCTGCAACACCTACACGGTCGATGGCGAGGCCCCGTTCGCGATCGGTGGAGCACTCGTCCAGGACGTGGCCGCGGTCGCGGATCTGCTCGACAGCTTCCGCTTCGGCGCGCTGCACCCGACCTCGGTCGACATCGGCGTTCGCGTACGACACGGCCTGCGCCAGGCGTTCATCGTCGGCGGCCGCGTCGTCGGCAAGGTTCGCCGCGGACGCAAGATGACGCTGCGCCTGGCGCTGCGCCACGTCGGCAGCGGCCGGCGCGCCACGAAGACGATCCGCGTCCGCGTGCCACGCGACGCGCCGCTCGGGGCGCGCACCGTGCGCCTGGAAGGCACGGCCGGCGATGTCGGCGGCGACCCGTACGAGGAGAGCTCGTTCAGCATCGTCTTCGGCGAGGAGGACGAGGAGGAGCCGGACGGCCCCGGGCCGCAGTCGGCGGAGGAGTTGGCGGTCGACTTCGAGAACCTCGCCCGTCCCGACGACCTGACGGTCGTCTTCCCCGGCGGCAGCTCGGCCTCCTACCGCGACCCGGCGCTGCGCATCAGTGGCAGGGCGCGAGTACGCGTGAGGATCCGGCGCGGTGGTCGCTGAGCACGGGGGCGGCGACTGCCGCCGTGGGTCAGTTCAGCCGGTTCTCGATGCCCAGCGGCGCGGGCGCGGGATCGGCCCCGGCGGGTGCGTCGGCGGGAGCGTCATCCGGAGGCTGCACACCGAGCGCCTCGGCCAGTTCGCCGGACTCGTACATCTCGGTGATGATGTCGCAGCCGCCGACCAGCTCGCCCTTGTGAAAGAGCTGCGGGATCGTCGGCCAGCTCGACAGCGCTGACAGCTCCTGGCGGATACGCGGATCGGGCAGGATGTCGACCGCGGCGAACGGCGTCTCGAGCGCCTCGAGCATCGCAACGGTGCGCGCCGAGAAGCCGCACGCCGGCGCGGCCGGCGAGCCCTTCATGAAGAGGATGACGTCGTTATCGGCGATCGCCTCGGCGATTGCGTCGCGGATCTGGTTTTCGCTCATGAGACCTCCGTCTTGAGGGCGAGGGCGTGGATGGAGCCGCCCAGCTCATCGCTGAACACGTCCATGACGAGCCGGTGCTGTTGCACGCGGCTCAGTCCATCGAAGGCGGATGCGCGCACGGTGGCGCTGAAATGCACCTCGTCCGCTGTGTCCACGGCTGCCTCGGCACCCGGGATAGCGGCTTCGATGCGGGTCTTGACTTCGTCTGCGCTTGGCATCTGAAGTACAGCCTAGCGACCGCTACACTTGGTAAAGCTTTGGCCGAGACAGCAGTCAAATCACGTCGGGAGCCCTCCACATGATCACCATCACCGACAAAGGTGCCGAGAAGGTCCACGAGTTCCTCGATTCGCAGGGCGCTGACCCGTCCTCGGCGGGCTTGCGCGTCGGCGTCAAGGGCGGCGGCTGCTCGGGCTTTCAGTACAACCTCGCCTTCGACTCCAAGAAGGAAGGCGACGAGGAGTTCGAGTCTCAGGGCCTGAAGGTCTACGTCGACAAGCCGAGCCTGCCGTACGTGCATGGCTCCGTGATCGACTACGTCGACTCGATGCAGGGCGCGGGCTTCCAGGTCAACAACCCGAACGTCGTCGCGGCCTGTGGCTGCGGCTCCTCGTTCCGGGTCGCTGACGAAGAAGCCGTTTCAGCGGTCTAAGTACGCGCGTCGCGCAGAACCTCCGGCCACATGTACTGGCCTGCGACGGCGCTACGCCGTCGCGAAGCGCCCGACCGTGTGCTCCGCGCGCACGCCCGGCAGATGCTCGGCGAAGATGCGGTAGTACGCGAGCTCTTCGCGTGTGCGCAGCGGGGGATCGACGACGTAGCGCTCGCGCTCGAGCTCGGCGTCGCTGACGGTCGCCGTGATCTCCTCGGTCAGCATCTTGGCGGCGCCGCTGCCGTCGCCGAACTGCGCCTTCTCGCGCCACAGGATCTCGTCCGGTAGCCAGCCGGAGAACGCCGAGCGCAGCAGCCGCTTCTCCAGCGTGCCGGGCGGGGAGAGCTTCCAGCCGATCGGCAACCCGAGCGCGAAGGCGATGACCTGGCGGTCCAGGAACGGCACGCGCGCCTCGAGCCCGTGCGCCATCGTCACGCGGTCGCAGCGCTGCAGGTTGAGGTCATGCAGGCCGTCGACGGTCCGCACGAGCTCGTCCTGCAGTGACTCCGGGTCGGAGAACTCGCGCAGGTACTCATAGCCGGCGAACAGCTCGTCGGCGCCTTCTCCGGTGAGCACGACCTTGACGTGCTGCGCCGTCAGCTCGGCGAGCAGATAGTTGGGAACGGCGCTGCGCACGAGCGAGGGATCGAAGTGCTCGATGGCACGCACGACCGGCGCGACGGCGTCGATCGCCTCGCGGGCGGTGTAGACGCGCTCGTGGTGATCAGTGTTGAGGTACTTCGCCACGACGCGAGCGGCGAGCAGGTCGGGGCTGCCCTCAGAACCGACCGCGAACGTCTGCAGCCGGTTGCCGTAGCGCTCGCAATGGCGCGCCGCGACGGCGGCGACGATGCTCGAGTCCAGGCCGCCTGACAAGAACACGCCAACCGGCACGTCGCCCATCATCTGGCGCTCGATCGAGTCGACGAGGGCCTCCCGGGTCTCCCGCAGCGCCTCGAGCGGCGGCTCGACGGCGTCATGCCAGGGACCGCTCGGCGTGGCGCGGCTGGATGCGGGAACCGCGGCGCTGAAGCGTTCGAGGCCACCATCCGGCGTCCAGTGACAGCCGGGCGGGAAGGTCTCCACGCGCGGCAGCCATTCCGGCTCGAAGGCCGCGATCTCCGACGCGAAGCGTACGCGCCCTTCGTCGTCATGTGCCCAGTACAGCGGCTTGATGCCGACCGGGTCGCGGGCAGCGAGGAACGATCCGTCCGAACCGGCGACGAGGAACGCGAACATGCCCTCGAGCTCGGTCAGCGCGGCAGGGCCGCGCTCGTCGAGCAGGTGCAGCGCCACCTCGTTGTCCGAGCGCGTCGTGAACGGCGCGTCCTGGAGCGTCGCGCGGATCTCTTCGTGGTTGTAGACCTCACCGTTGCCGACGAGCCACGTATCGCCCGACGCGTTGACGAGCGGCTGACGGCCGCCGTCGACGTCGACGATCGACAGCCGGCGGTGTCCGAGCCAGCTGCCGTTGACCCGGATCTCGCCGTGATCGTCGGGCCCGCGATGGATCAGGCGCTCGAGCATGCCCGTGGTCGCCATCTTCGTTCCGTGAGGTCCGTACTCTCCTGCGATTCCGCACATACTTAGAACTCCTGCCCAACTGACGGGATAAGAAACAAGTTTTGTCTATGCGACGGCAGGCAGAGCGGCATATGCCGCGGGCCTGCGGTCGTCCAGATGGGCCATCTCGCCACGGGCTGCGGCGACGAGGCCCGTCGCGTCGATCCGGGCCAGTGCCGTGCCGGCGCGCGCTCCGGTGCGAGCGAGCACGCGTCCGTTGGGATCGACGACCTTGGCCTGGCCGGGGAAGCGCAGCCGACCGAAGCGCCCGACCTGGTTGGAGGAGACCCAGACGACCTGGTTCTCGAGCGCCCGGACCTGATCGAGCAGGTTGAAGTGGCGCACCTGGCGGTCGCGACGGGTGCTGGACGACGGGTCCAGGCGGCTGACCGGCCAGGCCGACAGCGACGCGATCAGGCCGGCGCCGTCGAGCGCGAGCTGACGCGCGGCCTCGGGAAAGAGCTTGTCGTAACAGATCAGCATGCCGATCCGCCCGATCGGCGTGTCGAAAGCGGCGAAGCCCTCGCCGGCGTTGAACGCCGAGCGCTCGGCTGGCGGCAGGTGGACCTTGCGGTGGTGGCCGAGGATGCCGTCGCCGTTGACGCAGACGGCGCTGTTGTACGGGCCGCCGGGAGCCTCTTCGGCGTATCCCGCGCAGACGACGATGTCGCCCGCGATCCGCGCGAGGCGGCTGATCATCTCGCCGTCGCGCGCCAGCGCCGGCGGTGCGCCGCAGGGCGGCGTGACCCAGTCGAACTGCGGCTCGTACAGGTAGCCGCCGAGCGTGGACTCCGGCAGCACGACGAGCGTGGCGCCGCGGTCGCGTGCCTCACCGACGATGGCGGCGATCCGGCGCATGCAGCCATCGAGGTCGCGGCCGAACGCGGCGCTGACGGCCATGACGGCTGGCATTGGGGGAGTTCGCCGGAAGCCGATCACGAGAGGGGAGTTCGCCGGAAGCCGATCACGAGATCCAGTCTGCCCGCAGCGTGCGGACGTCCGTATGGACGGCGGTCCAATATCGCCCGTCACGGATCGACAGCCTGGCCAGACGGTCTTGGCGCCATCTACCATTTCGCCGATGCAACGCGACGAGCTGCGGGCGCTTCAGGCGCCGCTGAAGGAGCACTACGCGCAGGAGCCCGGCGCGGCGCAGGTCACCCTCTGCGCAACGGGCAGCGTCGGCGAGGGCGTGGCGTGCTCGGTCCAGACCGGACGTGCGATCGCGCAGGCCGGGCTGCACCCGGCGACCGGCGGTGACGGTTCGCTGCTGTGCTCCGGCGACATGCTGCTCGAGGCGCTCGTGGCCTGCGCCGGGGTCACGCTGAAGGCGGTCGCGACCTCGCTCGGGATTCCCGCGCCCAGCGGCCAGGTGCGCGCCGAGGGCGACCTCGACTTCCGCGGCACGCTGGGCGTGAAGCGCGAGGCGCCGGTGGGCTTCTCCGCCATCCGCCTGTCATTCGAGCTCGACACCGACGCCGACGAGGAGCAGCTGGCGACGCTCTGCAAGCTGACCGAGCGCCACTGCGTCGTCTACCAGTCGCTGGCCAATACGCCGGCGCTTTCTACGACGGTGACGAACGCCTAGGCCTGCCCCTCGGTGCCGCCGGGCACGCCGGTGTTCGTCGAGTACTTCGGCTGGATCTTCATCTCCGGGCGGAAGGAGTGCACGGCCTGGGCGACGGCGACGGCCGCCTCGGCGAAGCCGGTCGCGATCAGCTTGAGCTTGCCCTCGAACGTCGTGATGTCTCCGCAGGCCCAGACGCCGGGCAGGTTCGTCCTCATCACCGGGTCGACCACGATCGCGCCCTTGGAGATCTCGATGCCCCAGTCCTTCAGCGGGCCGAGCGCGGTCTTGAAGCCGAGCTGCAGAAGGATCGCGTCGACCGCGATCTCGATCTCCTCGGACTCGTCCTCGGAATGAAACAGCCGGACGCGCTCGATCACGCCGTTGCCCATGATCTCGCGGACCTGGTAGGGGATATGCAGGTCGACGTGGCCGTCCTGTGCGGCGGACATGACCTGGCTGACCGTCGCCTCGTGCGCGCGGAAGCCCTCGCGCCGGTGACAGAGCGCCACGCTCTCGGCCGTGTGCAGCAGGTTGACGACCCAGTCGCAGGCGCTGTCGCCTCCGCCGATGATCAGCACCTTCTTGCCGGCGAACTCGGACTTCGAGCCGACGAGGTAGTGCGCGCCGCGGCCCTCCCACGGCGTCATGTCAAAGCCGGGCAGCTTCTTGGGCTCAAACGCGCCGTGGCCGCCCGCGATGATGACGGCGCGGCTGCGCAGCTGCGGGTAGTCCGGGTTGTTCGTGTTGAGGACGACGATGTCGTCCTCCCACTCGATCGACTCCACCGTCGTCTCGAGATGGACGGGCACGTCGAACTGCTCCAGCGCCTGGCGTCGCAGGTCCTCGACGAGGTCCTTGGCGAGGATCTTCGGGTGGCCCGGCACGTCGAAGATCCACTTCTCCGGATAGAGCGCCGTGAGCTGGCCGCCGATCTGCGGCAGCGAGTCGACGAGCCGCGAGGACGCCTCGCGCATCCCGGCCCAGAATGCGGTCGACAGGCCGACCGGGCCCGCGCCGATGACCGTGATATCGCGGATCTCGTCGGGAGCCTCGCTCATCGCGTCACTTCCGCGGCGAGCGGCTCGCCGTCCAGCGAGGCGAGCGCGCGCTCGACGGATGCGCTGATGCACGTGAACGTGGGCGTGTCGCGCAGCGTGTAGCTGGAGGACTCGGTCGTGCGCAGACGCTGGACGAGGTCGAGAAACGAGCCCGGGTCGTCGGTCTCGAACGCGACGACGAACTCCTGGTCGTCGAGGCCGAAGGAGTAGGACGTGTTGAGGTCGATGTCGGGGTACTCGCGCCCGAGCTTGATGTGTTCCTGCATGATCCGGTAGCGCTCGTCGGCGTCCAGCGCGTACCAGCCCCGCGTCTTGACGAACGGATAGACGAAGAGGTACTTGGCGTGCGCGGGGCGAACTTCGAGGCGTGACTCGTCGGAGTATTCCGACGCCTTGGTCATCGCCAGATATGAGTACGGAATCGACGTCCACTTCATGAGTCCGCTCTGCGCCAGCACCACGTGGAATTCGTGGATGCGGTTGAGGTTCTGCGCCTGCGAGAGCAGCATCAGGTCGCAGTCGCCGCGCGTGCCCACGGTCGAGAACGCGCGCAGCAGGTGCCCCTCGGCGAAGTCCGCGCAGGCCGCCGCGAACTCACGCTTGCCCGCCGCCCGGATGTCGTCGTCCAGACGCCGCCAGGCCGGGTCGAGCTTGAGGAACGTGTACTTGACGAAGTGACGCGTGCGCACCGTTGACAGGATAGAGACGGTGAAATCTCTCCCCTTTGTCCGCGCGGCCGGGCTTGCAGCCGCGATCGTGCTCGCGCTGGCCGTCGCCGCCGTGCTCGCTGCGTCACCCGCCGATGCGCGCACCCCGCGCGTCGTGCTGGCGTTCCTGCCAACCGGCGGCGACGACAATCCGGCGCCCGTGCTCGATCGCTTCGAGCAGCGCGAGCAGCTCGCGATCGGGCTGATCAGCGCGACGCAGGGCACGTACTCGCCGCAGCAGATGATCCTCGACATCGGCGCGGGCTCGCGCACCTCCGCGGCTGTCTACGACCCGAAGGAAGCGCCCGAGCTCGAGCTCGTGCCCGGTGGTGACGGCAGCGGCTTCATCTTCGGCTGGCTCCCAGCGGTGAAGCGCGCCAAGACGGCGCTGGCGGAGATCAGCCCCGGCCTGCTGGCCGAGTCGGTGCCCGGCCGCGCCGGCTACGCGGGACTACGCGGGCGCGAGCACGTCGAGGCCGCCGCGGCCGCTGACCGCGACGGTGACGTCGCGACAGTCTCGCTGGGGACGTCGTCGACGCTCGCCGCTCGTGTCCGCACGCTGCTGCGGCGCCACCGGCTCGTCGTCGCCGGCCTGCCGACCGCCGCCAGGGGCGATGCCGTGCTCGACGAGCTGCTGCGCGACCGCGGCCGTGGCGACCTGCTGATCGTCCTGCAGACGCCACCGCCGGCGCGCGTGCCGCAGCTGTTGCCGGCGGCCGCGGCGGGCCTCGAGGAGGGCGACGGAGCGCTGACCGCTGCGACGACGCGGCTGGACGGCGTGGTCGCCGCGATCGACGTCCCCGTCACGATCTGGCGCCGGCTCGGCGTGAGGGCGCCCGACGGCGTCAAGGGACAGGAGATCCATGCCAAGGGCAAACGTGACGCCGCTGCGCTGAAGGAGTTCGAGGCGCGCCTGGGCGTCATCAGCGGACGGCGCAATCCCGTGCTCGGCGTGCTCATGCTCACGTGGCTGATGCTGACCTTGGCGCTCGGGCTGGTCGCCGACCGCCGCGGAACGCGCGCCTCATTGCGGATCGGCGGG
>Ga0208736_1000249_pt1 | contig 16427 bp, 13 predicted proteins | sample AntDryMetagUQ255_FD_188090 | JGI IMG/M metagenome (GOLD analysis project Ga0208736, IMG submission 188090) | Polar desert microbial communities from Antarctic Dry Valleys - UQ255 (SPAdes) | ecosystem: Environmental > Terrestrial > Soil > Desert | place: Antarctic Dry Valleys | collected 2008-12-31 | reverse complement strand
CCGGCAGTCGGCGACAGCGGCGTAATCCCGTCAGCGCACGGCGAGACGGATCCTGGCGTCTGCGGCTCGCCGGGCTCGGCGTCCTCGAGCGACCCGTCGGCGCGATCCGCGCCGCTGCCGCCCGTGAGCACGTTCGCACCGCTCCCGCCGATGAGGGTGTCGACGCCGGGCCCGCCGTCGAGGCGGTCGTCGCCGTTGCCGCCACTCAGGCAGTCGTCTCCGGCGCCGCCGTCGAGCTCATCGTTCCCATCCCTGCCGTGGATCGTGTCATTGCCGTCGCCGCCGTCGATCCGGTCGTCGCCGCCGCCCCCGTCGATCCTGTCGTCGCCGCCGCCCCCGTCGATCGTGTCGTTGCCCCCCAGCCCGCAGATCAAGTCCGGGCCGGGCCCACCCATCAGCATGTCGTCGCCGTCCGTCCCGAGCATCGCGGCAGCGGGGCAGGCGTCTTGCGCAACCGGAGCCGGGACCGGGGCGACGGGCGTCGCGTCGGTGCCGGGGTCCGACGCCGCGCGCGGCTGAGATGGCGACGGGATCGTCGACGGCGGAAGCGGTGCGGGCGGCGGGCCGGTCGCACCGGAAGGGGTTGACGCCGGGGGCGGCTCGGTGATCGCGTCGGTCGCGACCGGCGGTGCGGGCTCGGCGGCCGGCGCGCGGTTCTCGCTCGGCTCGTCCGCGGGCGGATGCGGGCTCGCGCTGGGCGGGTTCGCGGGAACGCTCGCGCCGTCGGGCTGCGCGGCAGCTGCCTCGCTCTGCGCCTCGGCCTCGCTCGCGGGCTGCGGGTCTCCGACCGCCTGCGGCGGGGCGGTTGGAGCGCCAGCGGGCTGCGGCGCAGGCTCGGGCGCCGCGGCCACCTCGCCGGTCGCGGGCGCCTGCACGGGCTCGCGCGCGGTCAGCGCCGGAACGGGTGCGGCGACGGCGAGCGCCGTCGCGGCGAAGAACGCGGTGCCGTGAGCGGGCAGCGCCAGCGCGATGCCGGCTCGCACCCCACGTCGGATCCCCGTTCGCCAGTGGCTCAGCCGCATCCGGGGACCATACCTGCGTGCTACTCGGCGACGACGTCCGGGGTGGGCTCGCTGCGGCGCAGCTTCTGGGATGCGACATAGGCCTCGGAGCGAAAGTGCAGGACGGGATCGTCGGAGAGCTCGATCCCGGGCGGAACGGCGGTCGGGTCGAACATCAGGTCGTCGACGAGGACAGGGTCCTCGTGCAGCCGGTCCACGACGAGCATGCCGGCCAATATCTGGGGTCGGTCCTCCGGCCACTGCTTCGTGATGTCGTCGGTCGGATCTCCGGGCTCGGCCATCTGAAGGACGAGCTGCCACGAGACGGGGCCCTTGCGCAGGCGCTGTCGCAGCTCGGAGATGAGAAACTGCGGCGGGTACTCGCGGTCCTGCTCGGGGGTCAGCGTGCCGGGCTCCTCCGACGGCACCCAGCGGTAGCGAAACGCGCGGCGCCGACCCTCCGCGTCGACGAGGTAGTAGGCGTGCAGGCCGTTGAAGCGGCTGCGCGCGAAGCTCTGCGCCGTCTGCTGGCGTAGGACGGCGAGCAGGCCGGGAACGCTCGGCAGGTGCGTGACGGCGTGCACGAGCACGCGCACGAGGTTGGGCCCGCCGCGCTTCGTGCGAGCCGTCGCCCGTGTCAGCCCGATGAAGTCGTCGGGCACGCGAAACGGGGCACGCTCGATCGTCAGAGCGGCCCACGCGCTGTGGCCGCCGGAGGGCAGCTCGAAGCGCACCCCCATGCCGAGCACGGTCTTGCGATCCCCGCTGTGGGGGCTGGTGGAGCTGTTGGAGAGCCGGAGCACCGTCTCGATGCGGTCGCCCTGCATGTGCTCGGCGGTCGTCAGCGCCGCCACCTCGGGGGTGGCGGTGAAGTGCCCGCGCACGCCGACGCCGCGCGCATGGGCACGGCGGAAGCTCGGCAGCGCGCCGCCGTAGCGATCGAGGACGTCCATCGCCACGCGAACGCGAGCGGGTCCTCCGAGGTCCTGCGGACGCCGGCTCATCGAGGTGGCTGCGCGCGTGGGACCCTCACGCGAGCATCCTAGGGCCGTCAGGTCAGCTGCGCCAGCTCGTCAGGTACTCGTGCTGGGCCGGCGTCAGCGCGTCGATCTCGATCCCCAGCGATGCAAGCTTCAAGCGGGCAACCTCGCTGTCGATCCCGGGCGGGACGGGCAGCACGCGCGGCTCCATGCGGTCGCCGTGGCGGGCGAGGTGCTCGACGCACAGCGCCTGGTTGGCGAAGGACATGTCCATGACCGCGGCGGGGTGTCCCTCGGCGGCGGCGAGGTTGACGACGCGGCCCTGGGCGATGAGGTTCAGGCGCCGTCCCGGGGCGAGCTCGAAGGACTCGACGAGCGCCAGCACCTGGCGTCGTGCGATCGCCATCTCGGCGAGCTCGCCAACGGCGATCTCGACGTCGAAGTGGCCGGCGTTGGCGAGCATCGCGCCGTCCTTCATGCGCCTGAAGTGCTCGCCTGAGAGGACATCGCGCCCCCCCGTGACGGTGATGAAGACGTCGCCGCGCTGCGCGGCGTCGAGCGCGGGCATGACCTCGCAGCCGTCCATGCGCGCCTCCAGCGCACGCATCGGTTCGACCTCGCAGACGATCACCGACGCGCCGGCGCCGCGCGCGCGCAGCGCGACGCCCTTGCCCGTCCAGCCGTATCCGAGCACGACGACGGTGCGCCCCGCGAGCAGCAGGTTCGTCGCGCGCAGGATGCCGTCGAGCGTCGACTGTCCGGTGCCGTAGCGGTCGTTGAACGTGCGCTCGGTGAGCGCCTCGTTGACGGCGAGCACGGGGCAGCGCAGGCGACCCTCGGACTGCAGCGCGCGCAGGCGCACGAGCCCGGTCGTCGTCTCCTCGGTGCCGCCGATGAGCTCCGCACTCCAGGACTCGTCGCCGGCGTGCAGGACGCTCAGCAGGTCGGCGCCGTCGTCGAGCGTGATCTGCGGCCCGCGGGCCGCCGCCGCGACGACGTGGGCGCCGTAGGCGTCGCCGCTCTCGCCGCGGATCGCGTGCACCGCGACGCCGTGGCCGACGAGCGCCGCGGCGACGTCGTCCTGCGTCGTCAGCGGGTTGGATGCGCACAGCTCGACCTGCGCCCCGCCGGCGATCAGCGTGCGCAGCAGGTTCGCCGTCTCGGAGGTGACGTGCAGGCAGGCGGCGATCCGCAGGCCCTCGAGCGGGCGCTCGATCTCGAAGCGCTCGCGCACGGAGCGCAGCACGGCCATCTGCCCGTCCGCCCACGCGATGCGAACCTGCCCGTCCTGCGCCAGCGACAGGTCCGCAACGTCATGGCCGGCCACGGGGGTTGTGCGCTGCACCGGATCCCCGTGGCCTTCGTGCTCGTCTAGTAGCGGTAGGTGTCGGGCTTGTACGGGCCGTCGACCGGCTTGCCGATGTACGCGGCCTGCTCCTCCGTCAGCGTCGTGAGCTTCGCGCCGACCGCACCGAGGTGCAGGCGCGCGACCTTCTCGTCGAGCTCCTTGGAGAGCACGTAGACCTGCTTGTCATAGGCCTCGCTGTTGGTGTACAGCTCGATCTGCGCGAGCGTCTGGTTCGTGAACGAGTTGGACATCACGAAGCTCGGGTGACCGGTCGCGTTGCCGAGGTTCAGCAGCCGGCCCTCGGACAGGATGATCACCGCGTGCCCGTCCGGATAGACCCACTTGTCGACCTGCGGCTTGATCTTGACGCGCTCGATGCCGGGCGTGGACTCCAGGCCGGCCATGTCGATCTCGTTGTCGAAGTGGCCGATGTTGCCGACGATCGCCTGGTGCTTCATGCGCGACATGTGATCGGCGGTGATGATGTCCTTGTTGCCGGTCGTCGTGATGAACAGGTCGGCGGTCTCGACGACGTCCTCGACGGTCTTGACGTCGTAGCCCTCCATCGCAGCCTGCAGCGCGCAGATCGGGTCGATCTCCGTGACGACGACGCGACAGCCCTGCGCCGACAGCGAGGCAGCCGAGCCCTTGCCGACATCGCCGTAGCCGCAGACCACGCCGACCTTGCCCGCGAGCATGACGTCCGTGCCGCGGAAGATGCCGTCCACGAGCGAGTGACGACAGCCGTAGAGGTTGTCGAACTTCGACTTCGTGACGGAGTCGTTGACGTTGATCGCGGGGAACAGCAGCTCGCCGGTCTGGGCCATCTGGTAGAGGCGCCCGACGCCGGTCGTCGTCTCCTCGGAGACGCCGATGATGTCGCCGGCGATCTTCGTCCAGCGCTGCGAGTCCTCCTGCAGCGACGCGGTCAACAGCGTGAGGAAGTGCACGAACTCCTCCGACTCACCGGTCGAGGGGTCCGGCACGGCGCCGGCCTTCTCGTACTCGGCGCCCTTGTGCACGAGCATCGTCGCATCGCCGCCGTCGTCGAGGATCAGGTTCGGGCCCTCGCCCTCGCCCCACACGAGCGCCTGCTGCGTGCACCACCAGTACTCCTCCAGCGACTCGCCCTTCCAGGCGAAGATCGGGATGCCCTTGGGGTCCTCGGGAGTGCCGTCCTTGCCGACGACGGCAGCGGCGGCCGCGTGATCCTGGGTCGAGAAGATGTTGCAGCTGCACCAGCGAACCTCGGCGCCGAGCGACGTCAGCGTCTCGATCAGCACGGCCGTCTGGATCGTCATGTGCAGCGAGCCGGTGATCCGTGCGCCCTTCAGCGGCTGCGCGTCGGCGTACTCCGCGCGCGTCTGCATGAGGCCGGGCATCTCGTGCTCGGCCATCTCGATCTCCTTGCGGCCGTAGTCGGCCAGCGAGATGTCGGCGACCTTGTAGTCCAGCTTGGTGTCAACGGCGGTGGAAGGGGTCATGCAGGCGGATCTCCTCTGTCGGATCAGGTGTGGGCGGTGGCCGCTGTCAGCTCGGGGCGCACCCCGGCCAGGGCCAGCAGCTTTGAGTGCTTGTCCTGCTCCCAGCGCAGCCATTCGGCCGCCGGGACGTGCTCGGGGCGTCGCGGCCGGGCCGCGAACCATGCGTCGATCGCGGCCGCGAGCTCGTCGTCGCCGCGCAGACGCTGCGCGAAGCCGATCTCGCCGAGGCCGATGTCATACCGAGTGACGAGCTCGCGCAGGGTGCGCAGGCGCTGCAGCTCGGCGGGTCCGTAGAGGCGGTAGCCGGCATCCGAGCGCTGGGGCTCGATCAGCCCGGCCCGCTCGATGTAGCGCAGCATGCGCGGCGACCACTCCGTGGTCTGCGCAGCCTCTTGGATCGTCAGCGCGTCCATCCGGCGCAAACCTTACCACGATCGTGTCAAGGTTCTGCACGAGGGCCGCCGTCGGCGTCGAGGCTCAGAAGTCCAGCGCCTGGATGCGCGTCCTGTAGTCCGTGAAGCCGATCGTCGTCTCGTCGCCGCGGGCGAAGAGGATCCGGCCGGCACCAGCGGTGAGACCGCGCGGCTTCACCGGCCGGATGGAGTAGTGCGTGGTGTCGTGCGTGAGCTGTCGCGACTGCCACGAGCGGCCGTCGTCGGGCGTGAACCACACCTCGACCTGATTCCAGCGCCCGATCGTGCGCGACAGGTAGACGATGCGCGGATCCGCGTGGTCCAGCGACGCGCCCCCCGACGTGAACGACGGGCGGCCCCTGCCCGCCTCGACGATCTTGCGACTCACCCACCGCTCGCCGTTGTGGTAGGCGTACCAGAAGGTGTCGTCGCCGCTGGGCCCACCCAGGCGGCGGGTGTAGACGACCCGCGGCCTGCCGCTGGCCGTCAGCGCGATGTCGTGCGGCCACGCCCGCCCGCCGGCGTCGGAGTAGCGGTAGATCGCGTCGAGCTCTGCGATCGGGACCGGCACCGTCGCCAGGCTCGCGATCCGCCGTCCGCCCATGGCGTAGAGGTCGTCGCCCTCGTAGCGCACGTAGAAGAGGCTGTTGGGGTGGTTCATGACGTGGTGGTTGGAGAAGATCCCGTGGATCCTGCGGTCTCCGTCGCCGACGTACTTCGCGTAGGGCCGAAACCCCTTGCCCGAGCGCACGAGCTCGCGGGCCGGCACCCAGTCCTGGCCGTTCTCGGTGTAGGAGAAGGTCGGCATCCAGCCGCCGCCGCGCCAGAACAGCCACAGCTTGCCGCGCTGCTGGATCGGGTTGGGATAGGTGTAGCCCAGCTCGCCGGGCACGTTGGGCACGGTGTGCACGGGCCCCCAGCCCTCGATCGAACGGGGGTGCTGCGAGATCCGGTAGCGCATCAGGCTGGGAATGCCGGGCGGCGGGAGGTCGTGTCCGGAGTGCGGCGAGAAGAAGACCACGATGCGCCCGTCGGGGCGAAAGACGAGCGACGGGTTGTTGTGGTCGTCGACGCCGATGTCGCGAAACAGCAGGTGCTTGGTGAGCGTCCCGCCCTTCGTCAGCCTGGCGACCCAGATGTGGCCGGTCGTCGAGACCCAGCCGGTGAAGGTGTGCCCGTCGTGGGAGATCGCGCGCGGATCTCCGAAGTACGACCACGCCCCGGCACCGAGCTCCCTGCCAGCCATCCCGCCCTCCTCATCGCGAACGACGTGGAGGGCCAGTATCGCCCACGCACCGCGGGAGCAGGGTTTTTCACCCGTCCGCGGCCAGCCGCCCCTTGAGCTCGTCGATGACGTCGACCGGCGTCGGGTCGGTCCCGCGCAGCACCGCCACGTAGAGCGACACGAGATCGCCGAGCAGGACGAGCGAGAACACGCGCTCGACGGCGGTCACCCCGCGCGATGCGACGACGTACGTGGCCGTCGCCTGGTCGCCGATCAGCTCCCGCGTCAGCGCGATCCGCTGCTGCACGCGCGGGTGGGTGTCGGTGTCGTCGAGGAAGATGGCGGCGAAGCGCCCCAGCGAAGCTGCGCTCTGCCAGCCGACGATCTCGTTGTGGTCGAGCTCGGGCAGCTCGTGCGTGAAGGCCGGGATCTTGGCGTTCTCGTTGAACTGGGCCTTCCAGCGGTAGGCGATCGGCTGCGTCAGGCCGGCGCCCGCGATGCACGGCACGCTGTCGGCGAGGCCGCGCGCGAGCGTCTTTGACTCCGAGTCCTCCGGGCCCTCGGCGCCCCACTCGACGGCGAGCTGCTCGAGGTGGTCGGCGGCGACGTCGAGCTCGGACCCCACGCGCGGCCCCGCGCCGCAGAGCCCGGCGACCTCGAGTGCCGCGACGGTCATGTAGGCGACCGCCGCGCGCGGCTGGAAGCCGCCCGCGACGGGGATCACCGGCACGCCGTCGGCACGCGCGAGCTCCGCGAGGCGGCCGCCGCTGGTGACCGCCACACGGCGGGCACCCAGCGCTCCGGCTGCCTCGTAGCAGGCGAGCGTCTCCTCGGTGTCGCCCGAGTAGGAGGCGCACAGCACGGTCGTGTCGGGCGTCGTCCAGGCCGGCAGCCCGTAGGTGCGAGCGGCGAGGATCGGGCGCGAGGCGTGGTCGCCGAGCATCGCGCGCGCCAGCAGGCCGCCGATCGACGATCCGCCCATGCCGGCGACGATCAGCCCGCCGGGCGAGTCCCACGGCGACAGCTGCGCCGACTCGACCTTCCACTTCGCGTCGCGCAGGTGCTCGGGCAGGCCGACGACGTCAGCCAGCAGGTCCGACGTGTCGACGGCGGCGATCGCCTCGGAATCGAGCCGTTGCTGCGTCATCTCAGAAGGCGAGGCCGCCATCGGATACCTCCATGCCGGGGAACACTCGTGCGCCGCGGGCCACGACGTTATCGGAGCCGACCCTCACGCCCGTGCCGATCATCGCGCCCTCGATGATCTGGGTGCGGTCGCCGATGACCGCATCCGGACAGACGATGCAGTCGCGCAGCACGCAGTCGGCGCCGACCTGCGCGCCGCGCAGCACGACGCTGCGCTGCACGATCGATCCGGGGCCGACGCCGACGCCCGCGGCGAGCACGGTGAGGCCGCCGACCTGCGCGCCGGCTGCGACGTGGACGTCGCGCTCGACGACCGCCGGCGCGAGGACCTGCCCCTGCACCGTCGACGACTCGTCGACGTCGACGTGGTCGTCGCCGAGGCGCTCGCCGACGTCCGTATGGACGTTGCCCTCGAGGATGTCGAAGGTGACCTGCAGGTAGCGAGCGGGCGTGCCGATGTCGATCCAGTAGGCCTGCTCGTCGGCGAAACCGAACAGCCCCTCGCCGACGAGCCGCGGCCAGACCTCGCGCTCGATCGAGACCCTGCGGTGAGCCGGGATCAGGTCGAGCACCGAGCGCTCGAGCACATAGGCTCCGGCGGAGATGAGGTTCGTGTCGAGCTCGGCATCCGGCGCGGGCTTCTCGAGGAACTCCTCGACGCAGCGGTCGCCGCGCAGTCGCACCAGGCCGTAGCTCGAGGGATCGTCGACCGGCACGAGCGCCAGCGTCCCCGTCGCCCCGGTCGCCTCGTGCTGGGCGATCTGCGCGCTGAGGTCGAGATCGGTGAGCACGTCGCCGTTGAGCATCAGGAAGCGCTCGTCGAGCAGCTCCTCGGCGAACTTCAGCGCGCCCGCCGTGCCGCGTGGCTCGGGCTCCTCGACGAAGCGCAGGCGCAGGCCCAGCTGCGAGCCGTCGCCGAGCACGTCGCGCACGCCGGTGGCGAGGAAGCCGCACGACATGATCACGTCGTCGACGCCGTGGCGTCGCAGCCATTCGAGCATGTAGACGATCAGCGGCCGGTCGACGAGCGGGACCACGGTCTTGGGAACCGTCGAGGTCAGCGGGCGCAGCCGCGTCCCCTCCCCCCCGACGAGGATCACCGCCTGCATCGGTCGCCGATGGCTGCCATCAGGAGACCTGGGTCAGCGTTCCCCGGCCGATGCCCTCGTACGTCAGCCCGGCGGCGCGGATCGCGCCGACATCGAGCGCATTGCGCCCGTCGAGGACCAGCTTGCCCGCCATCCGCCCGGCGACCTGCGCCCAGTCCAGCGCGACGAACTCCTCCCATTCGGTGACGAGCACGACCGCGTCGGCGCCGTCGGCCGCGTCGAGCGCGTCGCTGGCGAAGTGGACCCCGGGAATCAGCGTGCGCGCCTCGTGCTCGGCGACCGGGTCGTACACGCGGACCTTGGCCCCGTCGGCCTGCAGCCGGGCGGTCAGCACGAGCGACGACGCCTCGCGCATGTCATCGGTGTTGGGCTTGAAGGCCAGCCCCAACAGGCAGATCGTCCGTCCGACGAGCGAGCCGAGGTGCTTCTGCAACTTGCCGATGACGCGCCGCTTCTGCAGCTCGTTGACTTCGATGACGGCGTTCAGCAGCTGGAAGTGGTAGCCGGAATTACCAGCAAGCTGCTTGAGGGCGTTGACATCCTTCGGAAAGCAGGAGCCGCCAAATCCGATCCCCGCCTGCAGGAACTTCTGGCCGATGCGGTCGTCGAGGCCCATGCCGCGTGCGACCTCGATCACGTCGGCGCCGGTCTCCTCGCAGACGTTGGCGATCTCGTTGATGAACGAGATCTTCGTCGCGAGAAAGGCGTTGGAGGCGAGCTTGACCATCTCCGCGGAGGCGATGTCGGTGCGCACGAGCGCCGCGTCCAGCGGGGCGTACAGCTCGACGACGGCGTCGCCGGCCCAGTCGCCCTCGTCGCCGATGACGACGCGGTCGGGGTTCAGGAAGTCCTTGACCGCCGAGCCCTCCTTGAGGAACTCCGGGCACGACACGTACGCGAGCTCGGTCTTGCCGCGCTCGGCGAGCACCCGCTTGATCGACGCGCCCGTGCCGGCCGGCACCGTCGACTTCATCACCAGCGCGTGGCGGTCCGACGCCGGGATCGCCTCGACGACGGCGCGCACGGCGCTGAGATCGGCGTCGCCGGAGTACGTCGGCGGCGTGCCTACGGCGACGAACAGCAGCCGCGCATGCTCGAGCGCGTCGTCGATCTGCGTCGAGAAGTGCAGGCGGTCGCGGTTTGCCTCGACCATCTCCGCCAGGCCGGGCTCGTAGATCGGGATCTCGCCGGCCTGCAGCCGGGCGATCTTGTCCGCGTCGATGTCGATGCAGTAGACCTCGCTGCCGAGGTGCGCGAAGCCCGCCGCCGTGACGAGACCGACGTAGCCCGTGCCGATCACGCCGATGGGTTCGCGAGCGCCGCTCATGCGGCGGCCACCCTATCTGCCGCGGTGCAGCGACGCCCCGGCGATGCCTACTGGCCGATCCGCTGCAGCGAGCGTGCGATGTCGATCATCTGGCGCTTGGAGAGCTTCTGCGACAGCGTGTTGGAGACCCAGTAGACGGCCTTCGGCGTCTCCCAGGCGATCAGCCGGATCTTGGCGCCGTCGAAGTAGCGCCTGTAGGTGCGCCCGCCCAGACGCACCCTGTCGGTCGGGTTGTCGAGGATCGGCGCCGCCCTCCAGGTCGTGCCCTGCACGCCGTAGTACTGGCCCGTCTCCCCCGCGTACAGCACGATCCGGTACGCGCGGTAGCGGTTGCGGTTGCGGTCATAGACCTCGTAGGAGCGCGGGCTGGACTTCTGCACGTAGCCGCCGCGCGCGACGCGCGCCTTGGGGAAGTACACCGGCAGGCCCAGCGCCCCCAGCCGCAGGTCCATCGCGAGCACGTGGTCCTCGCCCTCCTCCTTGGCGAACATCAGACCGGGCGCCAGCTTGCTGCGCCGGATCTTCTTGGGCTTCGCGGGCTTGCCGCCGCCGGCAGCGCTGCTGGGCTCCCTGCCGCGCACCTCGATGAAGCGGTTGACGGTCTTCGTCAGCCTCGCCTCAGAGATCTCGACGCAGCTGAAGTCGGGGCAGTCGGTCGCGGGAAAGCGGATCTCCGCGACCGGCGTCTTGGATGACTCGTAGGCGAGCTTCAACAGGCCGAGGATCTCCGGCGTGTTGCGCCGGGCGATATCCGTCTCGGTGTAGGCCCCGAAGATCCGCAGCAGCTCCTTGCGATCGCCGAAGAGCTTGCCAAGGCCGATCTGCTCCCCCGCCTGGCGCAGGAACTCCTGCTGGCGCGCGGCGCGCACGAAGTCCGAGTCCTCGTGGCGGAAGCGCACGTAGTCCAGCGCATCCATGCCGCAGAGCTTCTGGTAGCCGGGCTTCAGGTCGATCGTCGCGTAGCCCTCGCCCGGACCCGAGTTGTCGTTGAAGTAGCGCCTGTCGACATCGGTGAAGACGCAGCCCAGCCGGTTGACCGCGCGCTGGAAGCCGCCGAAGTGCACGTTGACGACGTGGTTGATGTCGATCCCCAGCAGCAGGCTGACCGTGCGGATCGTGAGCTTGGGTCCGCCGAGCTCGTAGGCCTCGTTGATCTTCCTTCTCCCGTATCCCGGGACGTCGGCGCGCAGGTCGCGCGGGATCGACATGATCGCGGTGGCCCCCTTGTCGGGGTCCAGGCGGACAACGATGATGGTGTCCGAGCGCGGTCGGATCTTGTCCTTGATGTCGGCGAGACGGCGGTCGGAGCCGAGCAGCAGGATCGTCTGCGGCTCGCCTGCCGGGACGTCCTCGAGGAACTCCTCGACCTCCGGGATTGCCGTCGACCCGAGCTTGAAGGCGTTGACGTTGTCCTCCACCTCGAGCAGCAGCGTGCTCGATACCGCGATCGCCGAGAACAGCACGATCAGCAGGCCGCCGAGGGCGAACTTCTTCGCCATCGCCCGGCCGAGCCCCGGATCGTCGCCGGATTCGAAGACGCTCACGCCCGGCCACCCTCGACCGCGCGCAGCGTTGGCTTGTCCACGGCGAGCCACGCCGGCAGGCCGGTGACGAAGTCGCCGAGCGCCTGGCGGTAGCGGCGCAGCGACTCGATCGAGACCCATTCCCCTGGGCCGTGATGACCGCCGCCGGCGGGCCCGAACTCGACCGCCGGCACGCCCGCCTCGAGAAACGAGATCGCGTCCGACGAGCCGTCGCGCCCGATCGATAGCGCCTCGCCCTCCAGCGACTTCGAGACCGCGTCGCGCAGGGCGCGCACGTAGGGGTTGGCGCGCGAGACGTGCGCGGGGGCGCGCACGAAGGTCCTCACGATCCGCACGTCGGGCAGGGCGCGGATCTCCGCGATGATCTCGCCGGGGTCCTGGTTGGGGAGGTAGCGGATGTCGACGTCCATGGCGCAGAGATCCGGCACCTTGTTGAAGGCGTCGCCGCCGTCGATCCGGGCGACGTTGATCGAGGGCCGGTCGAAGAGGTCGGAGGACTCGCGACTGAAGCGTAGGGTTTCGATGCGACGGAAGACGTCGTAGGCCTTGAGGATCGCGTTGTCGCCCATCCACGGCGTCGATCCGTGCGCCGCGGTGCCGTCGACCTCGACGCGCAGGGCGAGCACGCCCTTGGCCTGCACGCCGATGTGCAGGTCCGTCGGCTCGCCGGTGATTGCGAAGTCCGCCCGCAGGCCCTCCTGCACGAGCGCCTCGGTGCAGCGGCGATCGACGTCGTCGGACTCCTCGTCGGGAACGCAGATGAAGCGCACGCGCACGTGGCCGTTGCCGGCGATGTCGTGCACCGCGCACATCATCGCCGCGAGCCCGCCCTTCATGTCGTAGGCGCCGCGGCCGATCAGCCGGTCGCCTTCCACGCGCGGCGTGAACTGGTCGGCGTGGGCCGGGACGACGTCGACGTGGCCATGCAGGATCACGCACGGCCCGTCCGCGGGGCCGACGTCCGCGAGGACCACCGGCAGGCCCCAGAACTCGCGCCCCTGGACAGGGATGTCGCGGGCCTCGAGCCATCCCTTGACGAAGCCGACCGCTGCGCGCAGGCCGTTGTCGGTGGACGTGTCGTAGGTCATCAGGCGCTCCGCCAGAACCCGTTCGTCCATCAGGGGAGGGTACCGGGCGTGCTCCGCAGGCGGCGATGGGTAGCGTCCTTCGCGTGTCCGCGCGGATCGTGCTCTTCGGCGCCACCGGGTTCACCGGACGGCTGACCGCGCATGCGCTCGTGGAGCGTGGCGCACGCCCGCTGCTCGTGGGTCGCGATGCGGCGCGCGTGGGACAGCTCGCCGGCGAGCTCGGCGTGCGGTCCGCGGTCGCGGATGCGACGGCGCCCGGGGGCAGCGCGACGATCGCCGCGCTGCTTGCGCCCGGCGACGTGCTCGTCTCGACCGTCGGACCGTTCGCGCGCTGGGGCGAGCCCGCCGTCCGCGCGGCGATCACGGCCGGCGCGCACTACCTGGACTCGACGGGCGAGCCGCCCTTCATCCGCGGCGTCTTCGAGCGCCACGACGCCGCCGCCGCGGCCGGCAGCGGGCTGCTGACGGCATTCGGCTACGACTACGTGCCGGGCAACCTCGCGGCCGCGCTGGCGCTGCGCGAGGCGGGCGACGCGGCGGTGCGCGTCGACGTCGGCTACTTCGTCGGGGGCGACGCGGCGGGCCAGTTCAGCGGCGGCACGCGGGCATCGGCCGCCGGGATGCTCGCCGCGCCGGCGTACGCCTTTGCGGACGGCCGCCTCGTCAGCGTGCGCGGCGCCAGACACGTGCGCCGCTTCGAGGACGGCGAGGCGATCTCGGTCGGCGCGAGCGAGCAGTTCGCGCTGCCGCGCATCCACCCCGGCCTGCGCGACGTCGGCGTCTGGCTGGGCTGGTTCGGCCCGGCGTCGCGGGCGCTCGCGCTGCTGTCGGGCGCCACCGCGCTCTCGACGCGGCTGCCCGGCGTGCGCAGGGCGATCACATCCACGGCCGCGCGGCTCGTGAAGGGCTCGACCGGCGGCCCGGATGCGGCGACGCGCGCGAAGGCCCATTCGCGCGTCGTCGGGATCGCGGCCGACGCCTCCGGCGCCACGCTCGCGACCGTGCGCGTCGAGGGCGCGAGCCCCTACGACTTCACCGCCGCGATGCTCGCGTGGGGCGCGATGCGCGCCGCCGCGGGCGGCCTGTCGGGCAGCGGAGCGCTCGGGCCGGTCGACGCCTTCGGCCTCGACGAGCTCGAGCTGGGCGTCGCGCAGGCCGGCATCGCTCGCACCGCCTGACGTGGCCAGCAGACGGCCCACTAGGCTCGCGGCCGCATGCTGAGCAGGCTCGCCGAACGCATCTCCGATCACCCGCGGCGCGTGCTCATCGCGGCGCTGTTGTTCTTCGTCGTCGCGCTGACGCTGGGCACGCCGGTGACCGGGCTGCTGTCGGCCGGCAACGCCGACGACTTCGTCGATCCCGCCGCCGAGAGCCGGCACACCTCCGCGCGCCTCGAGCGCTCCCTGGGGCGGACGCTGAGCCCAGCGGTGATCGTGCTCGTCCGTGGCGAGGAGCCCGTGCTCAGCCGCGCGGGGCGCGACAGGGTGCGAACGGTTGTGCAGCGGCTGCGCGCCGATCGCGCGGTCGTGCTGGTGTCGTCGGTGCTCGGCGACGGGGCGCGAAGCGATGCGACGCCACGCTCGTCCGGCGCGCAGGCCGGCGCCCCGCGCAGCCCGCTCGTCTCGCGCGACGGGCGCGCGACCTACATCGCGACCTACCTGCGCGACGACGCCGATGGGGGCGCGGCGGGAGCGCGCATCGAGCAATCGCTCGCCGACCTCCCCGGCGTCGTCGTCGGCGGCTACGCCGTGGCGGTGCCGGCGGTCTCCGACCAGGTCTCCGAGGACCTCGCGCGAGCGGAGATGCTGGCGTTTCCGCTGCTGTTCCTGCTGTCGCTGATCGTCTTTCGCGGCGCGATCGCGGCGCTGCTGCCGCTGCTGGTCGGCCTGCTGACGATCCTCGGGACGTTTCTCGGCCTGCGGATCGTCAACGAGGGCGTGCTGCTGTCGATCTTCGCGCTGAACCTCACGATCGGCCTCGGCCTCGGCCTGGCGATCGACTACTCCCTGTTCGTCCTGTCGCGCTATCGCGAGGAGATGGAGCGCCTGGGCCCCGGGCGCGAGGCGGTCGCGCGCACGCTGCAGACCGCCGGGCGGACGGTGGTCTTCAGCTCGCTGACCGTCGCCGCCGCGATGCTGTCGCTGCTCGTCTTCCCCGCCCGCTTCCTGTACTCGATGGGCGTCGCCGGCGCGATCACGGCGATGATCGCCGGCGCCGTCGCGCTGACCGCGCTGCCGGCGCTGCTGCTCGTGCTCGGCGACCGCGTCAACGCGCTCGCCCCGGCGCGCCTGCGCCACCGCGAGGTGGTCACCGAGCGCGGCTTCTTCTACCGCCTGTCGCTGCTCGTGATGCGCCGCCCGGCGACGATCGCGCTCGTGACGGCGGCGGTGCTGGTGGCCGCCGGACTGCCGTTCCTGCGCATCGAGTTCACCGGCGTGGACGCGAGCGTGCTGCCGTCGGGCTCGTCGGCGAAGATCGTCGACAGCGCGCTGCGCACCGACTTCCCGCCGGGGCCGACCTCGCCGCTGCACGCCGCGATCACCGCCCCGCGCTCAAGCGGCGACGAGGTCGCGGCCTTCGCCGGCCGGATCGCGGACCTGAAGTCGGCGGCGGTCGTCGACCCGCCGAGCTACGTCGCTCAGAACACGTGGCTCGTGCAGGTGACGCCGGCGACGCCGGTGCTCGGCGACGCCGCCCAGCAACTCGTCGACGACGTGCGTGCCGCGCCCGCGCCGGGGCCCGTCGCGGTCGCGGGCGAGTCCGCGCGCTTCGTCGACCAGCTTTCGAGCTTCGGCGGCCGGCTGCCGCTGGCGCTGATCCTCCTGGGGCTGACGACGCTCGTGATCCTGTTCGCGATGACCGGCTCGGTCGTGCTGCCGCTGAAGGCGCTCGTCATGAACGTGCTCGGCCTGAGCGCCGCGTTCGGCCTGCTCGTGCTCGTCTTCCAGGACGGGCGCCTGGAGTCGCTGCTGGGCTACACATCGCAGGGCGCGCTCGAGGTGACCCAGCCGCTCGTGCTGCTGGCGATCGCCTTCGGGCTCAGCACGGACTACGGCGTCTTCCTGCTCACGCGCGTCAAGGAGGCGCGCGACGAAGGCGCATCCAACGACGAGGCCGTGGCGATCGGCCTGCAGCGCACCGGGCGAATCGTGACGGCCGCTGCGCTGCTGCTGTGCATCGCGATCGGGGCCTTCGCCACGTCTGAGATCGTCTTCGTCAAGCAGGTCGGCATCGGCACCGCGGCCGCCGTGCTGATCGACGCCACGATCGTGCGCGCGCTGCTCGTGCCGTCGCTGATGAAGCTACTGGGGGAGCGCAACTGGTGGGCGCCGGCGCCGCTGCGGCGGCTGCACGCACGGCTGGGTCTCGGGGAGGGCGGCTGACCTCTACAAGAGCAGTAGCAGGTACAGGAAGACGCCCAGCAGCGTCGCGACGAGGAGCCTGACGCCCTCGTCGCGCTCGCGCTGGACGAACTTCGCCGCCGCCAGCATCAGTCCGGCCAGCGGCAGGGCGATCGCGACGGCGTAGATGAAGAAGCCGCGCAGGAGGTCGAGCATGCGCGCAGGCTCGCACAAGCGCGAGGCAGCGACCCGGCCGGGTGTCCTACGCGACGGCGCGCGCGGTGCGGCGAGCGCCGGAGCGCGGTCCCCGTCGCCCTGCTGCGGGGCGATCGAGCGCCTGCTGCCGTCACTCGCCGATGGGGGCCACCCCGCCGGTCGGGGTACGGCCAACCCCCTACTTCTGCGATCCGCCCTCGGCGAT
>Ga0208736_1000248_pt1 | contig 16452 bp, 8 predicted proteins | sample AntDryMetagUQ255_FD_188090 | JGI IMG/M metagenome (GOLD analysis project Ga0208736, IMG submission 188090) | Polar desert microbial communities from Antarctic Dry Valleys - UQ255 (SPAdes) | ecosystem: Environmental > Terrestrial > Soil > Desert | place: Antarctic Dry Valleys | collected 2008-12-31 | reverse complement strand
AACAGTTTGAAAACTTGCCCCCGCATCGGTTGATCTTACCACACGCCGGTGACACGATATGTATAAATGACCGTTGATGGGATTTACAACCAGCCTGTACACAAAATCAAATGGATGATCAAAGTTTTCAAGCGTATTGGCAAAAGGAGCATTGCCGGGTATATCATCAATGGTGAATGTTAGCTTGTTCCAACTTGCCCCGTTGTTGGTTGATTTCCACAACCCCCATCCAAAGTAAGTAGCTCCTATTTCGCTGGCAGAATTACCGTAAAGTTCACCACCACCTGCATACCAGGTATCCTGGAAACCAGGACGAGGATCCTGAACAATGGCTGTAAAACTATGTATATCGTTTACATTTGGTGTTACGTTTGTCCAGTTATTCCCTCCATTGGTTGAGCGCATAATACCACCGCTTACACTGCCGGCCACTATAACCTGGTTGCCACTACCATATCTTACATCATACGCTATTGCTCTTGTGCGGGCGCCAATATTATTTGGACCTGCGGGCAAATAAGTATTATTTACCGTTGTGTTGAGCGTGTTGGTGGCAGATAAAGAAATAGTTTCCTCTTTAACAGGTAATGATTTTGCCAAAGCCCTCTCCTGCTCATATATTCCTGTAGGAATTTTACCTGTGACAGGATTTTTTACAAGGTCAAATTCGTATTTCAGCCTTTCTACGTGAAATCTTGCTTTGTCTTCTTCCTTTGATTTGTAAGGTGTTATTTGCGGTTCAGAGGAGTTATTTGTTAGTAAGAAAATTGTTACTATGGAAATACAAACAATGGATACGGCAATAATAAATTTTCTTTTCATGAACAGGGTATTATTCAGTGTGAAAGCAATTTAAGGAAATTAATTAAAACCATTTAATGTTTAAAATTGTTTATACGTCGCAAGCTATATTTGCACAGCGAATGAGTGTACAGGATTTGCTGTTAGCGTATCAAAATTCTTCCCGGCTTTTTTCTCTGGCGGACAAGCTTTCTTTGCCCCAACCTCAAAATATATACGCAAAAAACCTTCGCGGCAGTTCAGCAGGTTTTGTCGCTGCTTCTGTTTTCCTACATCCATCGTGCAAGGAGTTAAACCATTTATTTATTTGTAACGATGAAGAAGAAGCTGCCTATTTTCATAACACACTCGAAAACCTTACCCAGGCATTAAATATTTTTTATTTCCCTTCTTCTTTTAAAAATCGAAAAAATTACCGCCTTCTCCACTCCTCGCATGTTATGCTGCGTACAGAGGCACTAACTAAATTCTCAACCCCATTGGGAAAGAGGGTTGGGGCTTTGGTAACTCATCCCGATGCGCTGTTTGAAAAGGTAGTGATGCCAAATGCTATTTCATCTAATATTATTTGTATCAAAACAGGCGATGTTTTACAAACAGATGATCTATATGAAAGATTGGTGAATTATGGCTTTGAACGTACAGATTTTGTATATGAGCCAGGACAATTTGCCGTGCGTGGCGGCATACTTGATATTTATTCTTTTGGTAACGAAAAACCTTACCGCATAGAATTGTTTGGCAATGATGTGGACTCTATACGTATTATTGACCCGGAAACACAATTAAGTGAGCGACGATTATTGCAGGTAAATATTATTCCTAATGTGGATATGCAGTTTGAAAATGAAGACAAAATTTCGATCTTAGGATATTTGCCGGAAAATACGATTGTGTGGTTGCAGGATGAAGCGTTCACAAAAGAGAGATTGCTGATTTGTGAAGAGGACCTCACCCTTGCCCTCTCCGCCTTAGGCGGAGAGGGAAATCGGAAGCCGCTTGCTGATGAAGAAAATCCACTCTATAAAAAAGAGATAAAAGTCGAAGACTTTATAACTGCCAAAGAATTTTCTGAACAATTAATTTCAAGACACAGAATTCACTTCGGGCATTCCTCACTTTTTCCCCTCTCCATTTATGGAGAGGGGGCAGGGGGTGAGGTGGGTGAGGTGCCTGTGGTAGTTTTCAACACAAAAGAACAACCTGCATTTAATCGCCAGTTTGAATTGCTGATCAACGATTTAAAAAACTGGGAAAGTAAAGGGTTTACAATAAATCTATTTGCAGAAAATCCTAAACAACTTGAACGTTTATATACCATTTTCAAAGACTTAGAGGAAGAAATTCATTTCAATCCAATTGCCACATCTATACATGAAGGTTTCATTGATGAAGATTTAAAAATCGTTTGTTATACAGATCACCAGGTATTTCAACGCTATCATAAATACAAGGTAAAGCAGGCATATAATAAAAATAAAGCCATCACTCTACGTACGCTACGAGAATTACAGCCGGGTGATTTTGTTACACATATTGATCATGGCGTGGGCGTGTACAGCGGTTTGCAAAAAATGGAAATAAATGGAAGGATGCAGGAAGCTGTCCGGATCATATATAAAGACAGCGATATCCTGTATGTAAATATTAATTCCCTGCATAAAATTGCAAAATACTCCGGCAAGGAAGGCACCGTACCTAAGATAAATAAATTAGGCAGTGATGTTTGGAATAAGCTAAAAGAAAAAACAAAAGTAAAGGTCAAAGAAATTGCATTTGACCTGATAAAATTATACGCTAAAAGAAAAGCGCAGCAAGGCTTCCAGCATACACCTGATAATTACATGCAAACAGAATTGGAAGCATCTTTTATTTACGAGGACACTCCTGATCAAAGCAAGGCTACAGCCGATGTAAAAAAAGATATGGAATCAGCCTCGCCCATGGACCGCCTGGTATGCGGAGATGTAGGCTTTGGTAAAACAGAAATTGCTATCAGAGCCGCTTTTAAAACCTGTATTGATGGCAAGCAGGCTGCCATATTAGTTCCTACAACCATTTTAGCTTTTCAGCATTTTAAAACTTTTAGCGATCGTTTAAAAGATTTTCCAGTAACAGTAGATTATGTCAATCGTTTTAAATCAGCAAAAGAAAAAAAAGAAACCTATAAAAAATTAGAAGAAGGAAAAGTTGATATTATCATTGGCACACATTCCTTATTAGGAAAGGATGTTAAGTTTAAAGACCTTGGTTTATTAATTATAGATGAAGAACAAAAATTTGGAGTAGGACACAAAGAAAAAATAAAAACACTGCGTACAACCGTAGATGCTTTGACATTAACAGCCACTCCCATTCCACGTACACTCCAGTTTAGTTTAATGGGTGCCCGCGATCTTTCCATTATTAATACGCCGCCACCTAACCGCCAACCCATTCATACCGAGATAAGAATATATAATGAAGACTTTATTCGTGAGGCTATTTATTTTGAAGCCGAACGAAGTGGCCAGATTTTCTTTGTCCAAAACCGCGTGCAAGGTCTTGCAGAAATGGCTGGTATGATACAGGGCTTATGCCCGGATTTAAGTATAAGCTATGCCCACGGCCAAATGGAAGGGCATGAACTGGAAGAACGCATACTTGATTTTATTGAAAGAAAATATGATGTACTCGTTTGTACCAATATTATAGAAAGTGGTGTTGACATACCAAACGTAAATACCATTATTGTCAATCATGCTCACCAGTTTGGATTGAGTGATCTGCACCAATTACGGGGACGGGTAGGCCGCAGCAATAAAAAAGCATTTTGTTATTTATTGGCCCCTCCAATGAGTACACTGCCAAACGACTCCCGGAAGCGTTTGCAAACTTTAGAGCAACACAGCGAATTGGGTAGCGGTTTTCAAATTGCCATGAGAGATCTTGACATTCGCGGCGCCGGTAATATGCTTGGAGGCGAACAAAGTGGTTTTATGGCAGATATCGGGTTTGAAACCTATCAAAAAATTTTAGATGAGTCGATACGTGAATTGAAACGGACAGATTTTAAAGAGTTATTTAAAGAAGAGATTTCTAAGCAAGATGATTTTGTTAAGGATTGTACTATCGATACTGACCTGGAGATATTAATTCCTGATGAATACGTGGAAAATATCACGGAGCGGCTATCGCTTTATTCGCGGTTGGACAATTGTGATACAGAAGAAGAATTACTACAAATGGAGCAGGAATTTTTAGATCGTTTTGGGCCTCTTCCAACGGAAGTACAGGAATTATTTATAACAGTCCGTTGCCGAAAACTGGCTGTGGAATTAGGCTTTGAAAGATTGATCCTTAAAAATAATGCGCTTAGGTGTTATTTTATCAATAAAGCAGATTCCCCTTATTTTGAATCGAATATTTTTAAAAACATCCTGGATTATTTACAGACAGGTACTAATAAAGCAAAACTAAAACAAACAGGCAAGCACTTTATATTAGTAATGGAACCAGCTAACAGTATGCAGGAAGTGTATAATTTTTTGCAGAGGATGCATGCTGGAGTACACAAGGCGCAACCTGCTGAAATGTAGTCAAATAACTAATAAGGTGCATCCAAATTTTCGCTTGACGAATGTATGGTGGGTTTTCCTTTAGCTCTTGTTGTTGGCGTTTACTATGCTCAACTGCCCAGCCGCAACACATAACAACGGCCTCCTGCATTTGGCGGAAAACCAAGGAGGCCAGGGAATTTTACTATTAGCCACAATAGGGGGCATCCAAATTGTTGCTGAAAGAGTATCAATAAACATCAAAACCCTGGTTTGAGGGCTTTGTCGTTTATTCTTTCCAGCTCATCATTTATAGTTGGTGTATTAACCCAGATTGCAACTATTGGCTTTAATAGCCGTTGGTGTTAAGTTTCATAATTTTTCGATTCAGGTTTGTGTACTACAGATTTTCTTTTGATAAACATAAATACCATTGCTTGGAATATTTGATCCTTTCCTTATTTTAGAGCTATAATCACTCTATGAAGCCACGCTTTTTATTTTCGTTTGCTGCATTTTTCTTCTTTTCATTCACTCTTTTTTCTCAAAACAGCAGTCCATCTATCTATTTAAAAACCGGTGTCATAACTCCAACACCTAACATTTCATTAGCCTACATTGATAGTTTTAATAAGAAACTGAATAATACAGAAGGAAAAGCTTTTGCGCTTTTACAGTTCGAAAAAATACCCAACGAACATGATAAAAAAACTTTATTCAGTTCCGGTATTGTATTACTTGACTATATTCCTCACAATGCTTACACAGTAAGTATTAATGGGCCAATTAGTTTAGGCGCTTTGCAACAAACAAAAGCCATTGCTTTATTAGAATTTCTACCGCGACAAAAGATGGATGAAAACCTGGCAAAAGCAAACTATCCGGAATGGTCAGTAAAAGTGGCCGGTACGGTAGACGTATGGATCAGTTTTCCAAAAACATACGCTGCACCTGAAATTCTTCAATTGCTTAAAGAAAATTATTTTGATATAACGAACACAGATCTGCAAGCTTACCGGATCATCGGTGTTCGTGTAGCAAAAAACAGGATTGAAACATTGGCTTCTTTTCCATTTGTTGAATATGTCCAACCCATTCCACGGCCTGATCATACACTTAATCAAAGCAATCGTAATGCCTCCAGGGCAACTGTGTTAAATGCTTCTGTTGCCAACGGAGGAAAAAATTTAAATGGCGAAGGGGTCGTAATTGGAATAGGTGATAATACAACCGCTCAACCTCATATAGATTTTTATGGAAGGTTAATTAATCGAAACACGACAACTGGTGGTGCACACGGTATTCATGTGGCAGGTATTGCTGCCGGTGGCGGTATAGTTAATGAACGTTACAGGGGTTATGCACCAAAATCAACAATCATTGATGCCTCTTTTTCAAGGATTTTACAGAATGCTTCAGTATATGTAAAAGATCATGGAATGGTGTTGACAAACAATTCATACGGTGGGGGCGGTACATATGGCCAATATGAAATGACTTCACAGTTTTTAGATCAGCAGGCTTTAGACCTACCCGAATTATTAAATGTGTTTGCTGCGGGTAATAGTGGTTCTGACTCCTATTTATCTTATCCTTCAGGCTTTCATACCGTATTGGGGGCCTATCAATCTGCTAAAAATGTTTTGAGTGTAGGCAATACCACAGATAGTGGGCTTATCATAACAGCCTCGAGTAAAGGCCCTGTTCTTGATGGTCGTTTAAAGCCTGAAATATCGGCAATGGGAACGGGAGTAATATCAACCTGGCCTACTAACGGCTATGTTTCAAATACCGGTACCAGCATGTCAACACCGGCAGTTACAGGTGGCCTGTCTTTATTATACCAACGCTATCGCCAATTAAATAGTGGGGCTAATCCAAAAAGTGGATTGATGAAAGCAATTGTTTGTAATGGCGCAGCAGACAAAGGAAATCCCGGCCCTGATTATAGCTATGGTTTTGGATGGATGAATTTATTGCGTAGTGTAGATATGCTTGAAAACAATCGCTATTTTATCACTAACATCACTAATAGTTCATCTAATAATCACTCCATTTCTATACCGGCTAACACTGCACAACTGAAAGTAATGTTGTATTGGCATGACCCTGTTGGGTCATTATTGAGCAGCAAAGCATTGGTAAATGATTTGGATTTGGAAGTAACCAATCCATCTCTGCAAATTACTTTGCCAAAAATTTTAAATGCTACACCGGCTAGGGTAAATGATCCTGCAACATTGGGAGCAGATCATTTAAATAATATGGAGCAGGTAGTAGTGGATGTTCCGGCTGCAGGTAATTATGTCATTAAAGTAAAGGGCACAACTATAGCGCAAAACCCCTCACAGGAATATTTTGTAGTGTATGATGTTATTCCTGTTTCATTAAAATTGACCTATCCTGTTGGAGGTGAGGGTTTAGTTCCAGGCGAAAATGTAAAAATAACCTGGGATGCTTATGGAGATGCCAACAGTTTTAGTCTGCAATACTCCATTGATAATGGCTTGAACTGGATAGATATTGCCACAAATATTGAAGCCGGCAGACGTCTATTTACATGGACAGTTCCATCTTCTTTTACTTCAACAGGATTGATAAGAATCACAAAGAATAGCAGCACATTAGTTAGTTCCAGCAATCCATTTACCATTGTAGGGCTACCTGGCCTTTCACTTTCCTCTACACAATGCGAAGGATACGTTGCTTTGAATTGGACAGTGGTAACCGGAGCGACTGATTATGAGATCATGAAACTCGAAAGTGGTGAAATGAAACCTGTTGCAACAACCGCTTCTAGCTCTTATAATATTGGAAGTTTATCAGTCGATAGCACTTATTGGTTATCTGTTCGTGCAAGAGTAGATGGTAAACCTGGAAGAAGGGCCCTTGCTATTGAAAGACAGCCATCAGATGGCAACTGTAGTGGCACCATATCGGATAATGACCTGAAAATACAGGCTATCCTCTCTCCAAGATCTGGTAGAAAATTTACTTCTTCTCAATTAAGTGTCACAACACCTGTAACGGTTGAAATAAAAAATATAGATGATTCGCCTTCTTCCGATTTTAAAGTGCAATATTCTGTAAATGGCGGGTCATTTGTTACCGAGGATGTAGCAGTTGCCATACCTGCAGGAGGAACTTATGTTCATACATTTTCAAACAGCATAGACATGTCAGCCCTTGGAAATTATAATGTTTTGGCCATTGTTAAAAATAATCTTACAGACAATGAACCTAAAAATGATACTGCATTTTCAGTGATCAGACACATAGATAATCAGCCGGTACTTTTAACTAATGCTTTTATTGATAATCTTGAAACGGCTGTGGCCAAAACCTATAACTATGATACAATTGGTCTGCAGGGAATTGAGCGTTACGATTTTGAAAATTCTTTACCTTTTGGGCAATTAACTACTTTTCTAAATTCCGGGCTGGCCTATTCAGGTAATAAAGCCTTTTTTATAGGAGAAGATCGTCAGCACAATCCTCCGGGCAGTAATAATTTTATAACCGGTACGTTCAACTTGGCCAACTACTCTGTTATTACAGATGATGTACGTTTGGATTTTCGTTATTTGTTTACACAATTTAATTATCCCCTGAATAAAGTATCAGTAAGGGGTTCTGACATTGAGCCGTGGATTGAGGTATTTGATTTCAATGCTAACCGTGGTTTGATTCCGGGAGGTTCATATAAAAAATCAGCAAGCATTGAAATAGCCGATTCATTGGCTAAATATGGACAGAGTTTTACAAGCAGTTCTCAAATCCGTTGGGGAGCATCCACTAATGTTCCAAGCCTTGAAAGAAATAGGATATGGGCAGTTGATGATATCAGTTTATACAAAGTGTTTAACGATCTTCAAATGATCCGTGTGGACACACCCGTTAATCTTAGTTGCGGTTTAAATAATAATGTACCTGTCAAAGTAACTGTACACAATTCAAATAATACTGCGCTTAATAATATCCCGGTACAATATATTATTAATGGACTGCCTGCTGTTACTGAAATAATTTCATCTATAGCTGCAAATACAACCATTCAATATACTTTTAATCAAAAAGCAAATTTATCTGTTACAGGCGTTTATACTCTGAAGGCTATTCTCAATTTTCCTTCTGATAGTTATCGTTTAAATGATACAGTCACAGCAACCATTCACAATGCACCATTAGTTAGTACATTTCCTCATCTTCAAAATTTTGAATCAGGTAATGGTGGTTTTTATGCAGATGGGACGAATAGCTCCTGGGAGTATGGCACACCAGCATCGCTGAAAATCAATAAAGCTGCAAGTGGCACAAAAGCATGGAAAACGAGGTTGGCAGGTAATCATAATGATGAAGAATTGTCCAATCTATACTCGCCTTGCTATGATATTGGTAATTTATCTGTACCTACTTTAAGTTTTAGCATAGCGCTTGATTTGGAAGATTGCGGAGCAGTACTTTGTGACTATGCCTTTGTTCAATATTCCGCAGATGGAAAAATATGGCGAGAACTTGGCAAAAAGGGACAAGGAACTAACTGGTATAATCAGGTAGCGAACAAGTGGAGCATACAGGATTATACCCGTTGGCATGTAGTAACCATTCCATTACCTGATAGCGTAGATCGCATAAGGTTTCGTTTTATTTTTGGTTCTGATGAAGCCGTCAATAATGAAGGCATTGCAATAGATGATGTGCATGTATATGATAATGATAAAGGAATTTATGATGGCGTTACATTGTCATCGCCTGTTACTAAAACTGTTTCAGGAAATAGCTGGATAGATTTTACAAGTGATGGAAAACTGGTTGCATCGATATCGCCCAACAATCAAAATCTTGGCAGTACATCTGTGCAGGTTTATATAGATACAACAGGCGTTCGTAATACTAATGCCCAATATTATCACCCCCGCAATTTGACGATAAAACCTTTGAATACCTCATTGACAGATTCAACAGTAGTGCGTTTTTATTTTACAGATGTGGAAATGGAAAAATTGCTGGCTGCTACAGGCTGTGCTGATTGTAGTAAACCTGCCAGTGCGTATGAATTGGGCGTTTCAAAATACAGTGATCCTGATGATAATTTTGAAAATGGAACCATTAATGATGATCAACAAGGAGTTTGGAATTTTATAGCATCAGACCAGGTAATAAAAGTTCCGTTTGATAAAGGCTATTATGCAGAGTTTAAGGTCAAAGATTTTTCTGAGTTTTGGTTGAATAATGGCGGGTTGGATAAAAGCACTCCATTACCTGTTAAACTAATGGATTTTACGGCTGCAAAGCTTCCAAACAATGATGTCCTATTAAAATGGGAAGTAGGCAGTGAAACAAATGTTTTACGCTATGAAATTGAATTGGCACGTAGTGAAGAAGATTTGAGCGCTAACCGGTTTACAAAAATTGGAGAAGTGAAGAGCCAGGGAAACAATACCTCTCTACAATCTTATACATTTACCGATACGGAACCAGGAAAATCCGGCGCAAGGTATTACCGTCTTAAAATTGTAAATGCTGATGGTAGTATCCACTATTCGGTTGTTCGTTCTGTTGTATTTGCCGACCCTGTAACATGGCAGGTTTACCCAAATCCTTCCAGTGGTCGGTTTAGTTTAGTTTACCAGTTAAATACATCTGAAAAATTACAGGCCCGGGTATTTGATGGAAATGGAAGACTTCTACAGCAGCATGCAGAAACGGGAAGTGGATTTCTGCAAAAAATTACGATTGATCTTAGGAATGCTACCTATGCAAATGGTATTTATCTTTTACATGTTGAAGCCGCGGGTAAGCATCAATCCTTTAAGCTGTACAAACAATAAAAGGCGTAGAAATTCTACACCTTTTATTAAAATATTTAAAATTTTTAATCTTTCCAGCCTTGTTTTGCTGTTCCTGCTTTAATAGCCCCTAACGCTTTTTCTGCATTACAAAGTGTAGTAAGCTTGTTGCCTTTACCATCATCGCCCTGTACCATATAGGCACCTTTAGCGGTTTTAGTTACTACGGCGTTTTGAATCGGAACGTTTTTTTCTTTGGTTTTTACATTATACGCTGTAAGTTGAGTGTCTGCCATATCAATAGTTTTTTATAGTTAGTAATGTTTAAATCTACGTTTTTTAGGCTTATTAAAGGCTAAAAGTTTATTTTTTACCCGAAATACAAAAAAATCGATGCTTATTTAATGACAATTTCCATTTAGATGATCCTATACATCAATCCTTGCATACTTAGCATGGCTTTCAATAAACTCACGGCGGGGCGGTACTTCATCACCCATCAACATACTAAACACCCTGTCTGCTTCGGCTGCACTTTCAATTGTTACTTTTTTTAGAGTTCTTGTATCGGGGTTCATTGTTGTTTCCCATAATTGTTCTGAGTTCATCTCTCCCAATCCTTTATACCGTTGAATGTGTACACTGTCTTCTTTGCCCCCGCTAAACTTTTCCACTAACATTTTACGCTGCTCTTCATTATAAGCATAAGCCTGCTCTTTCCCTTTCTTAACCAAATACAATGGAGGCTGTGCAATAAAAAGATAACCCTGCTCTACCATTTCTTTCATATAACGAAAAATGAAAGTGAGGATGAGTGTTGCTATATGACTGCCATCCACATCGGCATCAGTCATGATAATTAATTTATGATAGCGGAGCTTAGAAATGTTTAATGCCTTTGGATCTTCCAATGTGCCTACTGTTACTCCCAAGGCCGTGTACATATTGCGAATCTCTTCATTTTCATATATCTTATGCTCCATAGCTTTTTCTACGTTCAATATTTTACCACGCAATGGCAGAATCGCCTGGAAGCTACGATCACGGCCTTGTTTAGCTGTACCTCCCGCCGAATCTCCTTCAACCAAATATAATTCGCAACGTTCAGGATCCCTGTCAGAACAATCAGCGAGCTTACCAGGTAATCCACCACCACTTAATACGCTTTTGCGTTGCACCATTTCCCGCGCCTTCTTGGCTGCTGCCCTTGCCTGCGCCGCTAATATCACTTTTTGAATAATATTTTTTGCTTCACGTGGATTTTCTTCGAGGTAGGCTTCAATTACCCTTGATACCGTGGTATCTACTATTCCCATCACTTCATTATTTCCCAATTTTGTTTTTGTCTGTCCTTCAAACTGGGGCTCAGGTACTTTTATTGAAATTACAGCACTTAAACCTTCACGGAAGTCGTCGCCTTCAATTATTACTTTGGCTTTTTCAAACAGACCTTGCTTGTCGCCATAACTTTTAAATACACGGGTTAAAGCACGGCGAAAACCCGCAACGTGCGTACCGCCTTCAATGGTGTTGATATTATTTACATAAGAATAGATATGTTCATTAAAACCATCATTATAAGTCATAGCGACCTCTACCACCACATTATTTTTTGGATCATGACCTTCAACAAATAATATGTTTGGAAGAATGGAGCCACGTCCTGCATTCTTATCCAGCATTTCTACAAACTCCACAATTCCACCTTCACTATAAAATTTTTTGGAATAGGTCAGGCCGGTTTCTTCATCTTTTTCACGCAGGTCATTAATGGTAATTGAAATGCCCTTGTTCAAGAAGGACAATTCACGTAAGCGGCTTTCCAATATATCCCGGCTAAATTCATGAGAAATAAAAATGGTTCTGTCATGCCAGAAATGAATGTGCGTTCCTGTTTTTTCTGATGCGCCTATTTCTCTTACAGGATATTGCGGAGCACCGCAACTGTATTCCTGCTCAAATATTTTTCCATCACGATAAATGGTAGCATGTAATTTTGAACTTAGCGCATTTACGCAACTTACACCCACTCCATGTAAACCACCGGAAACTTTATAGCTGTCTTTATCAAACTTACCACCGGCATGCAGTACTGTCATTACCACTTCCAACGCACTGCGTCCTTCTTTGGCATGAATGCCGGTCGGTATGCCCCGGCCATTATCTTCTACCGAAATTGAATTGTCTTCATGAATAGTGACATTAATGGTATCACAATAGCCAGCCAGCGCCTCATCAATTGAGTTATCTACCACTTCATACACGAGGTGATGGAGACCTTTGACACCAATATCGCCAATATACATAGCGGGGCGTTTGCGAACGGCTTCAAGCCCTTCTAAAACCTGTATGCTATCGGCGCCGTAGTTAGGTGGTATTATAGTAGGAATTTCTGCAAATATTTCGCTCATTTAAAAGGTAAATTTTCCTTCAGAAAGAAGGGTGTTTAAGAATGTTACAAATGTACCAAAAATAACCTGTGCAGCCAATGCAAAATGCGTTAAAAAGGATTGGTTTTTGATAGTATATAGATGTGAATAAAATGAATACTGTAACCATTAAATATGCAAAAAAGCGAACCTGAATTATATTGAATTTGTACTGAAAACTGTTTCTATGATGTGCAATGTGTATGTGATATACTCTATGGCTTAATAAAATTAAAACCATGTATTATGAAAGAGCATACTATCTCACGCATTGCTATTTATATTCTATCAATAGTGATGATCATTTTTGGGATCAATCATTTTCTTCAACCTAAAAGCCTGCTAAACTATGTACCCACTTTTTTACCTGGGGGAATTATTTGGGTATATATAGTGGGGGTTGCTTTTATCCTGGCAGCATTATCATTTGTTTTTAACAAACAAGTAAAGCTGGCTGCCTGGTTATTAGCCATCATGCTTTTTATTTTTGTTTTAACTGTTCATCTCCCAAATTATATGGATGCCGGTGAAGCAGAAATGAAACAGCAGGCATTGGTAAGCATATTAAAAGACTCAGCGCTGGCAGCCTTTGCTTTACATATTGCCAGCAATGCAAAAACAGTGGGGTGATTTTATTTGTAAATTATTTTATTGATGAACTATTTTTCTGATTTTGTTTGTGCAAATGGAATGAAGAGCATATGCTTACTGAAGAAAGAATGAATTATTTTTTATTTGATCAACTTAACTCCTGAAAGCAATTCATTAGCCTTTGCAACTTTATCAGGAAAAGATGATTGAGAAGGCTGTCTCTTTGAAATCGAAAATTTGGGTACGGTACTTCGCTTAAATAAACGCTGGGTTAATTTAGCAGATTTGGAGTTTGCTGTATTTCTTTTTGTTAAACCCATGTTCAAATTTGCCTTTTTTTCGTGATAAAGAAACCGAGATGATCTGTTTTAATATCTGGTTCAAAGATGATTTTCTTTTTTCTCCCTCTTTTCCTACGAGTGTAGATATTATAAATTCCTTGGTCAGTTCAACATAGTTTCTTCTAAGAATAGTAATATATAAATCAGTGCGTTGCTGTGTGCTGCCAGTGAAGAAAATTTTAGCCTCCATATTTTCATTTAAAAAGCTTTGAATTATACTGATAACTGTTCCCAAAACTTTGACCAGATCTGAATTATTTGTATTGACCTTATCATCTACCTGGCCATCAGGCATTACATCGCCAAAGCCAATATTGTAAAGTTTTCTTCTTCTAAGAGCTGTAAACTCTACTCTCTTTTTTAATCTTCCTTTTGGCCCAATGCTTATGAACTCATATTATGTAATTGCTCTCTTTTCTGATTTATAAGGTTCACTTTTCAAGTAATGATAGAAGTAGTTTTAAAGTATATTAAAAGGGAAGTTTATAACTACAAACTATTCACTTTTTCTTCCTTCAACTGTTTTACAATTTTTTCCAATTCGTAAATGCGTTTTTCCAATTCGGGAAGGTTGCGAAAGACAGCCTGGCTTCTTAAATAACTGGTATAATCTCCGGCGGGAGAGCCGGTAACAGCCGTATAAGGTTCTTTCATAGACTTGCTAACGCCGCTTTGTGCATTAATCTTAGAACCATCTGCAATTTGAATATGTCCTATTAAACCAGCCTGCCCGCCAATCATTACATTGCTGCCGATTTTAGTAGAACCCGCAACACCTACCTGGGCCGCAATTACTGTACTGTTTCCAATTTCAACATTATGAGCTATTTGAATAAGATTATCCAGTTTAGCACCGGATCTAATACAAGTGGAGCCAATAGTCGCACGGTCAATAGCAGTATTAGCCCCAATTTCTACGTTGTCCTCAATGATTACATTGCCAATTTGGGGTACTTTTTTAAATGATCCATCTGCCTGTGGTGCAAAACCAAAACCATCACCGCCTATTACAGTACCTGCATGTATAACCACTGTATTTCCCAGGATGCAATCATGGTATATTTTTACACCGGGATGTATGAAGCAATTATTTCCAATCTGAACGCTGTCGCCAATATAAGAATTGGGAAAAATTTTTGTGTTATTGCCAATTTTTACATTGTCTCCAATATAAGAGAAAGCTCCAACATATATATCTTCCCCTAATGTGGCAGAAGCAGAAATATAACTTGGCTGTTGAATGCCCCTCATTTGTTGGGTAGCCATTTCCTGGTATTTGCTTAATAATTGAGCAAAGGCAGTATATGCATCTGCTACCCGTATAAGGGTTGGTTTAACAGGCTGCCTGATTTCGTATGATTTATTGATGATTACTATAGAAGCATTAGTCCTATATAAGTATTCTTCGTATTTGGGATTGGCTAGAAAAGTTAGTTGCCCATCATTTGCTTCCTCTATTTTTCCAAAGGAAGAAACAGTTACATCAGCTTCACCTTCAATTTTTCCATTTATCAATAACGAAATTTCCGTGGCTTTGAACTGCATAGGTAGTAGAGTAAATTCAAAAGAAAAATTCAAAAAGAATAGGGATAAACTGTCTCTCAAAGCTTAACGGCCCATTTGGCTAAGATATTTGACTTTTAACTGTTAAATTTTGAATTTGGTTTTATCTAAGATAGCAAAGGTAATATTTTTTGACAGGGGCAGACAACTGTTGATGGATGAGCGCATTGTCAACTTGCGAAATATCTCTTATAGTTCCATCTTTAAATAATACGTTTATATGTTCATCGTAGGGATCATAGGTTGTATTTTGAGCTTCTCCGGTAAAAACAAAATAATCAGCTTCTTCTTCTGAAATTTTTAATTGGTTTGCTACTTCTGATTTTAAGTTCATTACCATTGATTGCTCAAACGGCCCGGCCTGGAACTTTACTTTTAAAAGTTTTCTATCAACCAGGCCTTTGCACAACCTTGATAAAATTTTATCCGGATGTTCACACCAGTTTTTTATTGTACACATTACATCAGTATCATCTAATTCGCAAAATTTTTCCAGGTGATTAATGAAATCATTCTGTGATTGTTGTTTGAGAAAAAAATCAAGCGTAGCAGAAGCAGCATGCAATTGAATGCCATAGCGTATGAGTTCTTTTGCCCTGGCAATTATTTTTATAAGCATTTTTTCGGCTACCAGCACTGTCTTGTGTAAATACACCTGCCAATACATAAGCCGGCGGGAAACCAGGAATTTTTCAACAGAATAGATGGCTTTTTCTTCTATCATTAATTCGCCTTCATTCACTACCATCATTTTTAAAATGCGGTCATAACCGATAACCCCTTCCGAAACCCCTGTAAAAAAAGCATCCCTGGTTAAATAATCCATACGGTCCACATCTAATTGTCCTGTCACTAACTGCCTTAAAAAAGTCTTATGGTAGGTGCCGCTAAAAATTTCTATTGCTGTTTGCAGTTGTCCGCTAAACTGCTTGTTTAATAATTTAAGAATGAGAAAAGAAATTTCCTCATGCTGTATATCCTTTACTAATATTTTTTCAAGGGCATGTGAATAAGGGCCATGACCAATATCATGTAATAAGATGGCTGCTTTTGCGCCAATTTCTTCTTCCCTGGTTATTTCAATTCCTTTTCCCCTTAATTCATTCAACGCAAGGCCCATTAAATGATAAGCCCCTAAAGAATGGTGCAGGCGGGTATGTACAGCGCCTGGGTAAACCAACGAGGCAAACGCCATTTGGTGAATGCGACGCAGGCGTTGGTAGTATGGATGCGAAATAATTTCAAACAGCAGAGGATGATCAATAGTAATAAAGCCATACACAGGGTCGTTGATAATTTTACGAACATAGTCCATATAAGGAGTTAAACTTTCGCTTCAAAATTAAGGGAAGAAAGGATTGTTTATTTTTGAACAGGTTGCCTCTTCGTCTAAGTTATATTT
>Ga0208736_1000247_pt1 | contig 16471 bp, 13 predicted proteins | sample AntDryMetagUQ255_FD_188090 | JGI IMG/M metagenome (GOLD analysis project Ga0208736, IMG submission 188090) | Polar desert microbial communities from Antarctic Dry Valleys - UQ255 (SPAdes) | ecosystem: Environmental > Terrestrial > Soil > Desert | place: Antarctic Dry Valleys | collected 2008-12-31 | reverse complement strand
GGGGGGGGGGGGGGGGGTCGACGAGTCACGGGACACCCAGCGAGGTTGCGCGGGCGAGCTGCGCGACGAGGTCGTCGGAGGACTGTGCGACGAAGCCCAGCGCCGCTCCGAGCAGGACTGCGAGCAGGCCGGCGCGAAGTACGGATGACACCTGTCGAATGGTGCCAACTCCCAATGTCACGCGCGCACGTACAATCCTGAGCGATGCGCCGACGGATCCGTTCCGCGGCCTTCCCCCTCCACCGCCACTCGCTGCCCCAGCTCGCGGTCGACGGGGTCTTGGTCGCACTCGCGTACTGGCTTGCCTATCAGCTTCGCTTTGACGGCGAGCGCGGTGTGCCCGCGCGCTACGAGGACCTCTTCGCGGCGACCCTGCTGCCGGTTGTCGTCGGCTCGCTGATCGCCTTCGTCGTCATCGGGCTGTACGCGAAGTGGTGGCGCTACGTCACGCAGCGCGACTACATGAAGATCCTGCAGGCGGTCGTGATCGCCGCGCTGCTGCTGCCGGGCTACATCGCGCTGGCCAAGCCGGTCACGATCGGTGTTGATCCCGCGCCCGTCACGAGCGTCACCGCGCCGACCGGCGTCATCACGCTGTTTCTGTTGCTGATGCTTGCCTTCATCGGTGGGACGCGATACGTCGCCCGTTCGATCTACGAGCGTCCGTTGCGGGGCTTTCGCGCCCGCAAGGACGCGCGCGGCCTGCTGATCGTCGGCGCCGGCGACGGCGGTCGCCTCGTGCTGCGCGAGATCCTGCGCAACCCGCAGCTCGGCCTCAAGCCGGTCGGTTTCGTCGACGACGATCCGACGAAGCGCTCGCTGCGCGTCGACGGCGTCAGGGTGCTCGGCACGACGAGCGACCTCGCGCGGGTCCTCGACGAGGCCGAACCCGACGAGGTCACGATCGCGATCCCGTCGGCGCCGGGTGTGCTGCGCGCGAACGTCGTGCGCGCCTGCCGCGAGCGCGGGATCCCGGTGCGCACGCTGCCGACCGTCTTCGAGTTGCTGCAGACGGGCGGCAACTTCGTGCGCCAGGTGCGCGAGGTGCAGGTCGAGGACATCCTCGGCCGCGAGCCTGTGCGGATGGAGCTTGACCGCGTCGGCGCCTACCTCAACGGCGAGGTCGTGCTCGTCACGGGCGCGGGCGGCTCGATCGGCAAGGAGCTGTCGCGCCAGATCGCCCGCGTCGCCCCGCGTCACCTCGTGCTGCTCGACCACGCCGAGGACAACCTCTTCTCGATCCAGCGCGAGCTTGAGGACGACCGTCATGTCCACCCGTCGACGCTCGCGGCGGTGCTCGCGGACTGCAAGGAGGAGGAGCGGATGCGGGAGGTCTTCGCGGCCTACCGCCCGACCGTCGTCTTTCACGCTGCCGCCTACAAGCACGTCGGGCTGATGGAGACCAACCCCGTCGAGGCGGTCCGCAACAACGCGATCGCGACGCGCGTGATGGCGCGGATCGCCGGTCAGCACCGCGTCAAGGCGTTCGTGCTCGTGTCGACCGACAAGGCGGTCGCGCCGGCCACCGTCATGGGCGCCTCCAAGGCGCTCGCGGAGTTCGCGCTCGAGGCCGAGCAGGCGCGCTTTCCGACGACGCGCTTCTGCGCCGTTCGCTTCGGCAACGTGCTCGGCTCGTCGGGCTCGGTCGTGCCGATCTTCCGCCGCCAGATCGCGCTCGGCGGGCCGGTCACCGTCACCGACGAGCGGATGACGCGCTATTTCATGACGATCCCGGAGGCCGTCCAGCTGATCATCCGCTCGGGCGGGCTGTCGCGTGGATCAACCGAGCCCGATGAGGCTGCGGGCGGGGCCGACATCTACGTGCTCGAGATGGGCGAGCCGGTGCGGATCCTCGATCTCGCACGCACGATGATCGAGCTGTCGGGCCTCGATCCAGAGCGCGACATCGCGATCGAGGTCGTCGGCCGGCGCGCTGGAGAGAAGCTTCATGAGGAGCTCTTCAACACCTATGAGCGCCCGCAGCCGACACCGGCGGACAAGATCCTGCGCGCCGAGCGCGAGCGCCGCGAGCCCGAGGCCGTCGACGACATGTTCGACCAGATCGGCTTGTTCGTGCTCGAGGGTGACGCCGCCGGGCTGGCGGCGAAGGTGTCAGAGCTGTCTCACCTCGCCACACCGGGACGTAATGTGGTCGCCGACACCAATAGGATCCTGCGGTCGTGAGCGCTGCTTTGATCGTCGCCAGCAAGCTCGGTAACACCGTTGAGCAGATTGGCGCATACGGGGGACTGGCTTCGATAATCGGGCTGGGCGTCCTCGCGCTGCTCTATTTCGCCCAGGCTCGCGAGGTCAAGCGCCTGCGCGAGTGGGCCGGACGGGCGCCCGAGCGGGCTGCGGAGGTCGAGCAGCGCGTGCAGGCCGATGCTCAGCGGCGCGTCATCGCGCAGCCGCAGACACCAGCCGGACAGGTCGCCGCGACCCCGGCCGGGGCGGCGCCGCCGGCGCGGCTGCCGACGGCTGGGCTGACCGGCGAGGCGGCGACCCACGCGGCCGCCGCCGCGATCGTCGCGGCGCGGGCGTCGCATGTGCCGCCAAACCCGGTCGGACCCCCCGGCCAGCTCGCACGCCCGAACCTCCCGCCGAACCTCCCGCCGATCGTTTCGCCGGGCAGCCCAACGCCGGCTGCCCAGGCCGGCGCAGCCCTGCCCCCCGCACCGGGTGCGGTCCCGAAGCCGAACCTGCCGCCAGCTCCCAGCACGACGCCCGACCTCGGCAGCCCCGGCGCCCCGTCACCTGCCTCCCCGCAGCCGGCCAAGCCGGCTGCGCCCGCGCCGGCCTCCGCCACGCCGACGCCCGCTGCGCCGCTCTCGACGCACAACCCGACCGCAACGGCGTCCTCGCCGCCCGCCGCCCCGGCCAAGCCACGCGTCGTCGCTCAGCCGCCGCCGTCCGCCAACGGTGGCGGGCAGGAGACGCGCGAATCGGCGGCCGCTCGCCCGCTCCCATCCCCGCCATCGCCCGCGGCACGGTCGGCCACACCCCCGCCGCCGGACGACGACGAGGGGATCTCTCCCGGCCGGATCCTCGCGATCATCGGCGGCGTGCTCGGGCTCGTGCTGGTGGTGGGCCTGATCGTCATGGTGCTCAGCGGCGGCGACCCGGCGCCGAGCACGCCGAGCACGCTTGGAACGGTCCCGGCCGCGGAGCCCGAGCAGAACGACCCGAGCACCACGACGGGGTCGGACCCGGTGCGCCGCGCCGACACGGAGGCCACCGTGCTCAACGGCACGACGCAGGCAGGCCTCGCGAGCACCGTCGCCGCGAAGCTCGAGAAGGCGGGCTTCAAGAAGGGCGACGTCGCCGACAATGTCGACCAGACACTGGCAGAGACCGTCGTCTACTACAGCGAGGGCAACGAGCGTGAGGCCAAAGATGTCGCCAAGGTCATCGGCGTCAACTCAAGCGCCGTGCAGCCGGCCGATCGCAACGTCGAGCTGTCCGGCTCCGGTGCGCCCGTGGTGGTCACGGTCGGCGCCGACCTGATCGAGTAGCGCACGATCAGGCCGCGACTGAAAGGAGCTTGCCATGGCCGGCTCGAACGAGATCCTGCTCGTGCGCCATGGAGAAACCGATGAGAACGCGGCCGACCGCTTTCAGGGCCGGCTCGACACGCACCTCAACGAGCGCGGTCGCGAGCAGTCACGCGCGCTCGCGAGCAGGCTCGCCGATGAGGGCCTGCGCGCGCTGTACTGCAGCCCGCTGTCCCGCGCGTGGGAGACCGCCGAGATCGTCGGCGCGCAACTCGGCCTCGAGCCGATCCTCGACGAGCGCTTCATGGAGGCCGACACCGGTGAGTGGACCGGCCTTGAGTACGCCGAGGTCATCGCACACGTGCCCGAGGAGTTCGCGGCCTGGCGCAGCGCCAGCCGGACGTTTCGGTTTCCCGGTGGGGAGTCGGTCGCCGAGCAGGCAGCGCGCGTCGCCGCAGGATTGGCGGACGTGCGCGCGGCGGGTGCGCTGCCGGCGGTCGTCGTCTGTCACGGCGGCGCGATCCGCGCCGTGCCCGGCGCTCATCGCACCGACGATGACTTCGTCGGCAACTGTGCGCTCTACCGGCTCGCCGCGACGGCCGGGTTGGCGCCGTGACGCCGCTGGCGAAGATCGTCTTCGCCGCGCTCGTGTGCGCGACGTTCGCGGCGTTCTTCGTCACGCAGGAGCTCAAGAGCAAGCCGCCGCGCGTGCAGGACGTCAGCGTTTCGCCGACGCTGTCGCCCAACGGCGACGGGCGCTTTGACCGCGTCTTCGCGTCGTTCTCGATCGAGCGCCGTGACGACATCACGGTGAAGGTCGTCGAGCGTGACGGCGACGAGGTGCGCACGCTGATCGACGATCGCTCGGCCGCGCCGGGCCAGCGCCAGCGCGTGAAGTGGGACGGGCGCGACGATCGCGGACGCGAGGTGCCCGATGGCGTCTACCTGATCCGCGTCAACCTGCGCCGCCAGGGTCGCGTCGTCACGCTGCCGCGCAACATCGACAAGGACACGCGTCCGCCGCGCCCGCGCGTGCGTGACATCCGCCCGCAGGAGGGCGCGGGACCCGAGTTGCTGCCGCGGCTCGACGGCCAGCCCGCCCGAGTGCGCTTCAGCGCGCCCGGCACGCGCACCGAGGTGCTCGTCTATCGCACCGACTCACGCCCGGCGAAGGCCGTCTTCGACGAGCCGATCCGCCTCGCCGACGACGCGACGACGTGGACCTGGGACGGCACGTCGGACGGCACCCGCCGCGTCGCCGCGGGCACCTACACCGTGGTCGTGCGCTCGCGCGACGCCGCCGGCAACGTCGGCTCCTCGACGACGATCCCGCCGCGCCCGAACCAGCGCGCCGGGTTCCCCGGCCGCGGCGGCATCACCGTGCGCTATCTCACCGTGCAGGCGCCCGAGGGCCCGGTCGTGGCCGGCAGCCGCACCGGCGTCGCGGTCGACTCGATCGGCAAGGACTACCGCTGGCAGGTGCGCCGCGTCGGATCGGCGCGGCCGCGCGACGAGGGGCGCGGGACGAAGTCGCGCGTCGTGCGCTTCCGCGCGCCGGGCGGGAAGTCCGGCCTCTACCTGTTCGAGGTCCGCACGCGCACGCGCCGCGCAGCCGCGCCGCTGCTCGTGCAGGCGCAGGCCCCGCGGCCGGTGCTCGTCGTGCTGCCGGCGACGACCTGGCAGGGCGACAACCGCGTTGACGATGACGGCGACGGGCGCCCCGACACGCTGCGCGCCGGGCCGGCTGTCCGGACCGCGCGCCCGTACAGCGGCGACGGGCTACCGTCACAGCTGCGCCGTGGCGAGGCGCTGCTGCTCAACTATCTCGACCGCCGCGGGCACCGCTACGACTTGACGACCGACGTCTCGCTGGCGCTCGGCAAGGGGCCGCGGCTGGCGGGCCATCGCGGCGTGATCCTCGCCGGCGACACGCACTGGCTGGACTCCGGCGTCGCGCGTGCGCTGCGGCGCTACGTGCGCGGTGGCGGGCGCGTGCTCTCCGTTGGCACCAACTCACTGCGGCGCAACGTGAAGATCACGCCGGACGGGCGCGCGAGCGAGCCGACGCTGCCGACGACGCGTGACCTGTTCGGATCGCGCCTGCTGGCGGTGCAGCGCGAGCCGCTGACGCTCGTCAACACCGTCGACGAGATCGGCCTGTTCGCGGGCACCGAGGGCCAGTTCCCGGGGATCACGACCTTCGAGGAGACCCAAAGCGTGGCCGGTGGGCGGATCGTGGCCGCCGCCGCCGCCGAGGATGGGCGCCGGCGTGTGATCGTCGCGACGCGGCTGGGCAAGGGCATCGTCATCCGCCCCGGACTGCCGGACTTCTCGCTGCGACTGCGCAGCCCCGGTGAGATCAGCCGCTTCATGGAGGGCGCGTGGACGCAGCTGGCACTGGGCTGACCGTCGGGCTGTCGACGTTCGGCGATGCCTCCCAAGCGGTCGGCGTGATCGCCGCCGCGCTGTTCGCCGCGCTCGTACTGCTCGCGCGCTCGCCGCGCGTCCGTGCCTTCGCGATGCTCGCCGCGCTCGTGCTGACGCCGGTGCTGCTCGTCGCGAACATCTGGTCGACGCCGCAGTTCGAGCCGTTGCGGGAGCGCCCGGCACTGGCGCTGGGCGCGGCTGTCGCGGCGCTCGTGACGCTCGGGATCAGCGCGTTCGTATTTCACCGCAGGCCGGAGCTGTTCGTGCTGTGCGCGGCGGCGGCGCTGCCGTTCCGGGTGCCGATCGAGTCCGGCGGCGACACCGCCAACCTGCTCCTCCCGCTGTACCTCGTGATCGCGGCCGGCGGTCTGTCCTATGCGTTCGTGCGGCTGCGCGGGGTCGGCTGGAGGGAAGAGGAGCCCGAGCCCGAGCGCGAGGCCGGGCTGCTCGAGTGGCTGCTGGCGGGGTCGCTCGTGTTGTACGCGCTGCAGGCGACGTACTCGAGCGACTTCGACCACGCGTTGTCGCAGGAGATCTTCTTCTACGTCCCGTTCGCGTTGCTGTTCGCGCTGCTCGTGCGGATCGAGTGGACGCCGCGGCTGGTCGGTCGCTGCCTGCTCGTGCTGCTCGCGCTGGCCGTCGTGTTCGTCGGCGTCGGCTTCGTCGAGTACGCCAAGCGCGAGCTGCTGCTCAACCCGAAGGTGATCAGCTCCAACCAGTTCGAGACGTACTTCCGCGTCAACTCGCTGTTCTTCGATCCCAACATCTACGGGCGCTTTCTCGCGACGGTGATGCTGGGGCTGGCGGCGGTGGCGCTGTGGAGCCGGCGCAACGATGTCGCCGCGGCCTGCGCGGCGGCGCTCGGGTTGCTGCTCGCCGGGCTCGTGCTGACGCTCTCGCAGTCCTCGTTCACCGCGCTGCTCGCAGGCCTGGCCGTGCTCGGCGCGCTGCGCTGGGGCAAGGGCCGGGCGATCGCGGTCGCGGGGGGCTTTGCGCTTGCGGCGCTGATCGTCGTGCTTGCCGCGCCCGGCGCGGTCGGGCTGGACCAGTCGCTGGACAAGAACACGAGCGGGCGCTCGGAGCTGATCCGCGGCGGCGTCGAGCTCTTCGCCGACCGGCCGCTGACGGGTCACGGCTCGGGCGCGTTCAGGCGCGAGTACCGCGATAGCGAGAAGGCATCAAGCGAGCGCGCGGCGGCCGCCTCGCACACGATCGCGATCACCGTCGCGGCCGAGCAGGGGATCGTCGGCCTCGGGCTCTACCTCGCGCTGCTCGCGGTCGCGCTGGCGGGCCTGCTGCGCGGCGCGCGCCACGACGCCGCCCGCGCCGCGCTCGCGGCGGCGTTCGTCGCGCTCGTCGTGCACACCCTGCTGTACGCGGCGTTCCTCGAGGATCCGCTGGCCTGGGCGCTGCTGGCGGCCGGCGCCGCGCTTGCCGCCCGCGGCGCCGGGGAGGGTACGGAGAGCGCCGAGCAACGCGCGCGACGTCGCGCCGAGGCGGCACGCGACGCCGAGCTCGAGCCCGCCGGGCCGTGAGGCGCATCGATCTGCGCACGGCTGAGCGGCTCGCGCTCGCGTTGCTGACGCTGGTCGCGCTCGCCGGCTGGGCGCTCGTGCCGACCTACCCCGACTACGACGCATACCACCACCTCGTCTGGGGCCGCGACCTGCTCGACGGCGTGCGACCGGGCTTCGAGGGCTTCGCCGCGCCGACCCAGCACCCGCTCTACCTCGCGCTCGCCGCGCTGCTGTCGCTCGCCGGCCTGCACGCCGACCGCCTGCTCGTGCTCATGACGGTGCTGAGCCTCGTCGCGCTGACGGCGGGCACCTACGCGCTCGGCCGCTCGCTGTTCGGCCGCGGGCCGGCGGTGGCGAGTGCGCTGTTCGTCGGGTCCAGCTTCGCGTTCCTGCTGTATGCCGTGCGCGCGTTCGTCGACGTCCCGTTCCTGGCGCTCGTCGTGTGGGCGGCGGCGCTCGAGGCCGCGCGTCCGCGCCGCGGGATCGCGCCGCTGGCCCTGCTCGCTGTCGCCGGGCTGCTGCGCCCCGAGGCGTGGGTCCTCGGCGGCCTGTACTGGCTGTGGTGCCTGCCCGGCCGCCCGCAGCGTTCGCGCATCCTCCTCGGGACGCTCGCGATCGTTGCGCCGGTCTGCTGGGCGCTCGTCGACCTCGCCGTCACGGGCGACCCGCTCTTCAGCCTGCACTCCACGAGCGCGCTGTCCGAGGCGCTCGAACGCGAGCGCGGCATCGCGAACGTCCCGTCCGCGTTCGTGCGCTTCCTGGCCGACGTCGCCCGGCCGCCGGTTGCGCTGGCGGGCGTCATCGGGATCGTGCTCGCCGTGCGCCGCTACGGCGTGCGGCCGATGGTCGTGCCGCTCGCGCTGCTCATCGGCGGTGCGCTTACGTTCCTCGCAACCGGCATCGCGGGCCTGTCTATCCTGCCGCGCTACCTGACGGTGCCGGCTGTCGCCCTGTGCCTGATGGCCGGCTACACCGTGATGGGCTTCACGACCCTCCCGCCTGGACGCACCCGCGAGCGCTGGCGGCTGGCTGCGATCGGCGCCTGCGTGCTCGGCATCGCGTTCCTCGCGATCAAGGCCTCGAGCTTCGATCGCCTGCGCGCGGAGCTGCGCTTCATCGAGCGCACGCACGAGCAGGTCAGCGGGCTCGTCGAGGATCCGCGCGTGGTGAGCGCCATGCGCTGCGGGCCGCTCACATTCCCGACCTACCGCCTGGTCCCCGACGCGCGCTGGATCCTCGACGTCCCCGCCGCCGCGGTCCGCTCGCGCGCGGAAGACCCGGATCCGGGAGCCGTCGCCGCGTACATCGACGGCGACGAGAGGTTCGAGCGGCGCTTCGGCCGCGCCGACGGCGTCAGCCGTAGGACGAACGAGCCGCTGCCGGCTGCGCCGGCGCTGCGCCGCGGCCCGTTCAGCGTCGCCGTGCGCGGGCCGCGCTGTTGACGCGGATTCCTGGATCGAGATGGATGGAACGCACCTATACGGTGCGTTTGCACCATCTCGATGAGCGACTCACGCCAACCCCAGCTCCCGCAGCCGGGCCCACAACGGCGCGTTGACCTGCTCGGCGGTTTGCTGCAGCGCCCACTCGCGCAGCTGCGCATCGGGTCGCGTCCGCGCACCGGCGTGAGCGCGCAGCGCCGCGACGAACGCGTTGGCGTCCGCGGCGGTCGTGACCGCGCGGTGCCACGTATGCACGCCGGCCAGCTCCGGTGAGACGGTGTGGCGGCCCAGCCGCGCGTACTTGAGGATCCGGTAAGGCAGCGCCGCGTCGTTGAACGGCTCGACGGCGAACGGCAGGATTCCGACGTCCGCACAGAGGATCAGCCGCGCCGCCTCCTCGTCGCTGCGCCGTCCCAGCCACACGAGGTTCGGCGCGCCGCGACACCAGGCGAAGTCCTCGTCGCCCTTGCACTCGCCGGGGTGCGCCTCGCCGACGAGCAGCAGCACGAGCTCGGGCATCCGCTCGGCGACGGCGCGCAGCAGCGCCCAGTCGGTGCGCCAGCCGAGATGGCCCAGCGACACGGCGATCACCGCCGCCCCCGGATCAGGGGCTGGAAAGGAGTCGGCGGCCAGGCCGACGAGCTGCGCCTCGCGGCCGGCCTCGTGCTCGAGCTCGGCGAGCTTGCCCGACACGACGAACGTCAGCGCCGAGCGCAAGGCCGCCTGCTCGTGTAACGCCGCCAGCAGCCGGCGCATGCGCGGCGACGCGTCGTAGGCGACCTCGTAGCGGTCCCAGCGCCCGTACCACAGCTCGGCCTGCGGCTCAAGCGCCAGCAGCGCCTCGGCCAGCGGCCACTGCACGGGGTGAAAAATCGCGATCGCGCGTAGGTCACCGTCGAGGGCGCGCAGCAGCCGGCGAGCGGTTCGGCGCGTGAGCACCGTGCGCAGTGCCGGCGGCAGTCGCGCGACCGCGCCGTAGGGCACGCGCGGCGGATCGGCCGCAACGACGCCGTCGGCACGCAGCAGGTCGCGCGCCTGGTCGGCGAGGATGAAGCCCTCCAGCGAGCGTGGCAGCAGCAGCAGGGCACGCGGGTCCGGCACGTGCGGACAGTAGCGTGGCACGCGTGCGCAGCCTCTTCACCCGGCTGCTGGCAGGGGGCGCGGCCTACCAGGCGTCGAGCCTGCTGTCGGCGGCACTGGCGCTCATCACGCTGCCGCTCTACACCCGCGCGCTCAGCCGCTCGGACTTCGGCATCGCCGAGACGCTGCTGACGTTCATCATCCTCGCCTCGATCCTGCTGCGTCTCGGTCTCGGCGAGGCGTTCGTGCGCCACCACTTCACCCTGGCAGCCGGCGCCGAACGCGACCGCCTCGCGCGCACGACGAGCGGCGTCGTGCTGGCGGTCACGACGCTCGCGGCACTGCTCGCCGCGGCGCTGGCCGGTCCGCTGAGCGAGCTCGTGCTCGGCTTCGAGGACGCCGGGCTGATGCGAATCGCCGTGCTCGGCATGTGGTCCTTCACGAACCTCGAGATCGCCTACGCGCTGCTGCGCGTCGAGGAGCGGCGGCGAACGTACGTCGCGGCGTCGCTGACGAACGTCGTTCTCAGCGTCGGGCTGACCGTGACGCTCGTCGTGATCCTCGACGAGGGCGCACGCGGCTACCTGCTCGGCAACTACGCCGCGTCGACCGTCGTGCTGCTGGCGCTGTGGTGGATCCTGCGCGGCCGGATCGCTCTCGGCTCGGCAATCATGCTGCGCCCGATGCTCGCGTTCGGGCTGCCGACGGTGCCCGCCGACGCGACGGTGTTCGCGCTCAACGTCGTCGATCGCGCCTACCTGCTGCGCACGCAGAGCGCCGCGGCGGCCGGGCTCTTCGCGCTGTCGGTGAAGCTTGCGACGGCGGTCATCCTCGCCGTGCGCGGCTTCCAGCTCGCGTGGCCACCGCTGGCCTATTCGATTGAGGACGACGAGCAGGCGCGGCGCTTCTACGCGGTCGTGACGACATGGTACGTCGTCGTCGTCGGGCTCGTCGTCGCCGGCCTGACGCTGCTGGGGCGCTGGGTCGTGCGCCTGCTCGCCGCGCCGGAGTACTACGAGGCCCACGAGGCGCTGCCGTGGGTTGCGCTGGGCTGGGCGATGTACGGGCTGTTCCTGGTGCTCGTGACGATCGGCGGCCGCGTCGGGGTCACGACGCGCGGCTTTCCCGCCGCGATCGCCGGCGTTGCGGTCAACGTCGTCGCGCTCGTGCTGCTCGTCGAGCCGCTGGGCATCGCCGGCGCGGGCATCGCCCTCGCCCTCGCCTACGCGGTCATGATCGCCGTCCTGCACCTGCTCACGCGGCGGCTGTTCACGGTCCCGTTCGAGTGGGGCCGGATCGCGCACGCGATCGCGCTGCTGGCGGGCGTCACCGTCGCCGGCGAGCTGCTGGCGCCGACGTCGGGGACCGACGGCTTCGTCGTGCGCGCGCTGGCGTTCGCGGCGCTGCCTGCGCTGTTAATCGCGACCCGCTTCGCGCGCAGCGGCGAGCTGGATGCGCTGCGCGGGGTGCGCGCCAGACGGGGTTAGAAAGCCCGGGCACGCGGAAACAACAAATTCATGGCTGTTTCACCGAAGGCCAACACCGGCTACGAGCTCGATCGCGGCTATCGCCTGCGCCGCGGCGAATCGGTCCCCGACGGCATCCGCCGGATCGCCGGCGGCCAGCTTGACGACGCGCACGAGGCACTGGACGGAACCGCGAAGCTCGAGTTCAGCAAGGCCGTGCACGACACGCGCAAGTCGCTCAAGCGCCTGCGCGCCTGCGTGCGCCTGTCGCGTGACGCGATCGGCCCGCAGACCTACAGCCGCGAGAACACCGTCTTTCGCATGGCCGGCCAGCAGCTCTCCGCAGTGCGCGACGCGCAGGTCCTGATCGACACGCTGGACGAGCTCGAGACACGCTTCGCCGAGGAGCTGTCCCCGGTGCTCTGCAGTGGACTGCGCGAGCGCCTCGAACACGACCGCGAGCGCGAGGTCGACGTGCTGCGCGACGACGAGCGCACGATCGCCGCGGTTCTCGGTGAGCTGCAGGCCGCTCGCGCACGCACGCCGGGATGGGCGTTCGAGGCCGCCGGCTTCGACGCGTTGGCGCCCGGCGCCGGGCGCGTTTACCGGCGCGGGCGCAAGCGAGTGCGCCAGGCGCGCAAGGACCCCTCCGCGGAGAACCTGCACGATCTGCGCAAGCGCGTGAAGGATCTGTGGCACGCTTCGCAGATCCTCCGGCCTGTTGCGCCGAAGCAGATGAAGAAGCTCTCCAAGCGCTCGCACCGGCTCGCCGATCTGCTCGGCGACGACCATGACCTCGCCGTCCTGCGCGACTACGTCGAGCTCCATCCGCAGGCCTTCGACAACGAGGCAGCCTCACTGGCGCTGCTCGCGGTCATCAAACGTCGCCGCGACGGCCTACAGCGCAAGGCCCTCAAGCTCGCCAAGCGGATCTACAGCCAGTCACCGGAGGACTTCCTCCGCGCGCTCGAGCGCGCTTGGCGCAGGCGCATGCCGCCCAGCCCGCGGACCGCCTAGACCCTGCCGCGGTTGTGCTCCGACGCCGCCTCGCGCAGCCCCTCGCCGCGGTCGGGCCGCAGCGTCGCGGTCACGTGGCGCCAGTAGCGCCGCGGGTCATGGCCGGGCAGAACGAGCGCGGCGGTCGCGCGGACGGCGTAGGTCCAGGCGGTCAGGATCCGCACGACCCAGGCTGCCGACCGCGTGTGGTGCTTGCGCATGTAGCGATCGCGGTTGCGCGACAGCTCGACGATGCGCCGCTCCGGCACGCGTCCGGTGGAGAGCTGCTCATGGTGCACCGCGACCGCGCCGGGTACGAACAGCGTGCGCCAGCCGGCGTCGCGCAGGCGCTTGCAGAAGTCGACCTCGTCGGAGTACACGAAGAACGCGGGATCGAACCAGCCGATCTGCTCGGCGGCCTCGCGGCGCACGAGCAGCGCGGCCGACTGCGCCCAGTCAACCGTGCGGGTGGCCTCGCCGCTGCTCTGCACGGTGTAGCGGCGGTGCAGGAAGAGCGCGCCGACGATCGCCGAAAGCGGCGTCGGGAAGCGCCACGCGGAGGGCTGCGCGTCACCGTCGGGTCGCAGCAGCCGCGCCCCCGCGGCCGCGGCCCGCGGATCGGTCTCCAGCGCCGCGTGCAATGCGGCCGTCGCGCCCGGCCGCAGCTCGGAGTCCTCGTTGAGCAGCAGGCAGTAGTGCCCGCGCGCACGCTGCAGCAGTTCGCTGTCGTTCTCGCCCTTGCCGCGGCGCTGCGCCAGCGCGAGCAGCTCGCTCGTCGCCGGGTGCTGGCGCGCCGCGGCGGCCGAGCCGTCGGTCGAGCCGTTGTCGAGCACGAGCACCTCGGTTTCAAGATCGAGTTGCTCGCGCTCGGCGCCGATCGCATCCAGGCAGCGAAGCAGCAGCTCGCGCTGATCGGTGTTGACGACGCAGAAGGAGATGTCCACGGCCATCCGGCGGCGACGATACTTCGCCGCCGTGCGCATCGATGTCGTCGACCCGTCTGCCTACACGCCCCCGTATGACCATGCGCTGTGCGCCGCGCTGGCGCGCGCGGGCGCCAGCGTCCGACTGCAGACGAGCCACTTTCCCTACGCGCCCGTGCCGGCGCCGGAGGGCTATGAGCGCTGCGAGCGCTTCTATCGCCGCTTCGGCGGTGGCGCCGGCTCGCGGCGGCGCTTCGCCGCAAAGACCCTCCAACACGTGCCCGACATGCTGCGCTACGGCCACGGCGCCGCGCGAGCCGCCGACGTCGTGCATTTCCAGTGGCTGACGATCCAGCAGCTCGACGTCCGGCTGCTGCCAGGCTCTCGCCCGCTCGTCCTGACCGCCCACGACGTGCTGCCGCGCGAGCCGCGCCGCGGCCAGCTCAAGGCGCAGCGCAAGCTGTACGAGCGCGTCGACGCCGTCGTAGCGCACTCCGCCCACGGCCGCCAGCGCTTGCTGGACGAGCTCGGCGTCACGCCCGACAAGGTCACCGTCATTCCGCACGGCGCCTTCGAACACCTCACGCAGGTCCCGAACGAACGCCCGCTGCCCGCGGAGCTGGCGGCGATAGGCGGGCCGGTCGTGCTGTTCTTCGGCCTGCTGCGCCCGTACAAGGGGGTCGACGTGCTGCTCGATGCCTGGCGGCAGCTGGGGCCCGATCCGGGCGCCGAGCTGTGGATCGTCGGGCGCGCGCGGATGGACACGTCCGAGCTGCGCGCCGAGTCGCCGCCATCGGTGCGCTGGATCGAGCGATTCGTGCACGACGACGAGGTCGCGGCATATTTTCGCCGCGCCGACCTCGCCGTGCTGCCCTACCGCAAGGCTGAGCAGTCCGGCGTGCTGTTCACGGCCCTGGCGTTCGGCACGCCACTGCTGGTCAGCGCGGTCGGCGGCTTTCCGGAGATCGTCGAGGACGGCGCGGCGGCGCTCGTGGCGCCCGCGGACGCGCGGGGTCTCGCGGAGGAGCTGCGGCGCCTGCTCGCCGACCCAGGCGAGCGTCAGCGGCTCGGCGCGGCAGGCCTTGTCGCGGCGGCGGGCGCCTACTCGTGGGACGCGATCGCCGAGCGCCACCTCGCGCTGTACGAATCACTGGTCGGGCGCGGCGAGGCGGGAGAATTCGCACCATGATCGTGGCCGAGGTCGTGTTCTGGCTGAGCCTCGGGTTGCTCGTCTACGCGCAGGCCGGCTATCCGCTGCTGCTTTCGGCGCTGGCGCGGCTGACGCGCAGCCGACGGGTGCACGCGGCGCAGCCGACGGGGACGGACGCACCGGCGGTCAGCCTGATCATCGCTGCGTATGACGAGGGCGAGGTGATCGCCGCCAAGGTCGCAAACGCGCTCGCGCTGGACTATCCGCGCGACCGTCTCGAGGTGATCGTCGCGAGCGACGGCTCGTCCGACGCAACGGTCGCGCAGGCACGCTCTGCCGGCGCGGACCTCGTGCTCGAGCTGCCGCGCGGGGGAAAGATCCGCGCGCAGGACGCGGCGGTCGCGCGCGCCCGCGGAGAGCTCGTCGCGTTCTCCGATGCCAACGCGCGCTGGGAGCCCGACGCGCTGCGCACGCTCGTCAGCGCGTTCGCCGACCCGCGCGTCGGTTACGCCTGCGGCCAGGTGCATTTCCTAAACGACGACGGCGCCACGAACCAGGAGGGCCTCTACTGGCGCTATGAGCTCACACTGCGCGGCCTGGAGTCGCGCCTGGGGTCGATCACGGCGGGCAATGGCGCGATCTACGCGACGCGCCGCGCGTCCTACATCGAGGTCGATCCGATCATGGGCCACGATCTGTCGTTTCCGTTCAACATGGTCAAGCGCGGCTGGCGCGCGGTGTACGTCCCAGCGGCGCGCGCCACGGAGCGGATGGTCCCATCGATCGAGGGCGAGTTCGCCCGCAAGCGGCGCATGATGAGCCACGCCTGGCCGATCGTCCTGCGCGGCGGGCTGCTGTCGCCGCGTGGGTACACGCCGCTGTACGCGCTGATGATCGCCTCGCATCGCGTGCTGCGCTATGTGGCGCCCTTCCTCCACGTCATCGTGCTGGTGCTCAGCGTCGTGCTGGCGGCCGAGCACCCGATCTATCTGCCCGCGCTCGTCGCTCAGCTCGTGCTGCTGGCGGCCGCGCTGCTGGGCGGCGTCCTGCGCTGGCGCGTGCTGCTTGTCGCGCGCTACTACGTGCTCACGACAGCGTCGGTCGCCGCCGGCTTGTGGGACTGGCTGCGCCACGGAACGCCCGCCGGCTGGGAGGCGGCGGAGGGCACGCGATGATGCGCCGCGCCTTTGACATCGTGGTCGCAGCGGCCCTGCTCGTGCTGACCGCGCCGCTGGTCGCGCTCGCGATCGTCGCGATCCGGCTGGAGTCACGGGGCCATCCGATCTACCGCCAGCGGCGGGTCGGTCGCGGCGGGCACGAGTTCGACGTGCTCAAGCTGCGCACGATGGTCGACGGCGCGGAGTCGATCGGCGCGGGCCTGGCGGTCAACGCCGGCGACCCGCGCATCACGCGCATCGGCAAGCTGCTGCGCCGCACATCGCTGGACGAGCTGCCGAACCTCATCAACGTGCTCAAGGGCGAGATGGCGATCGTCGGCCCGCGGCCGACCGTGCCCGTCCAGGTGGCGCAGTACAGCGAGCGCGAGCGTGGGCGGCTGGCCGTCAGGCCCGGCATCACCGGCTGGGCGCAGGTCAACGGCCGCACGTCGCTGCCGTGGTCTGAGCGCATCGAGCTCGACCTCTGGTACATCGAGCACCGCACCTGGCGCCTGGACTTTCAGATCCTGCTGCGCAGCGCCCGGCTCGTGCTCGCCGGAGAGGGCCTCTACAAGGGCACCACCGGCGGCTGGCGCTAGGCGCCGGCGCCGGCAGCTCAGGTACCCGCTGGCGGTGATCGCTCGTCTGTCGCGCCGGGAGCGTGGGCGGCGAGCAGGTTGGTCATCTCGGCGGCGGGCATGGGGCGTGCGAACAGTTATCCCTGGCGACCGCCAAGCTGGACCGCGACTGGGACGCGCTGACGGCGTTCTACGCGTTCCCCGCCGAACACTGGCGCCACCTGCGGACCACGAACCCGATCGA